>Ga0207422_1003614_pt1 | contig 15008 bp, 13 predicted proteins | sample MarCyaLeptolynsp_FD_187757 | JGI IMG/M metagenome (GOLD analysis project Ga0207422, IMG submission 187757) | Marine cyanobacterial communities from Panama - species 1 Leptolyngbya sp. (SPAdes) | ecosystem: Environmental > Aquatic > Marine > Unclassified | place: Panama: Panama City | collected...
CTGCTTGCGGGTCCGGTCTGAACGAGTTCGTCCTGCTCCACCGTGACACCATTGCTGAGCGCACCTGATGTTTGAATTGTTCCGGATGCGTCGAGGTTATCCAGCAGAATCTGCCGGCCGGCCGGCAGAAGGTCCGGATGAAAGCGGTTGTAGAACTGGGGATCGGTCAGCCGCACGCCGAAACTCATTCGCGTCCGGGAGCTGATCGGGCCGATCAGAGGATCAGCTTCATCCGGATTGCGCCGGCTGTAGATTGAGAACCCCGCAACGCCCGATCTGAAGATCAGGGCGTGGTTGGCCAGGACCTTGCGCGTGTACGCGGTTGGGCGCACATCAAATGCATCGACGGGCTGCCCGCCATCGTCTTCAAAACTGACCTGCAGAAAGCGGCGATATTGGCGTACGAAGCTCATGTGCCGCTCATATTCATTTCGATGGTTTCGATTTCGCGCAGTGTCTCGTCTTCAACCTCGCGGCGGATCTCGACCAGCCTGACCTTGTAGATCACGCAGGGAAAAATCATGCCGCCCATGATGGACCAGAGATTGTTGAGCGCCTCGAAGCTCATGTTGTGGTGATCGAACGCCAGCTGGACAGCGCGCTCGGGGAACGGATTGTCGACCCGGCTGTCCGCCGGTGTGAAAATGCGCTGGTCCTGGAACAGGGCAATCGTTTGCGAAAGGTTGAACAGGCTTGTGCCGTAGTTCTGAAAATCAAAAGCGAACAGCAAATAGAGGTTCATGTAGACCGATGGTTGCCGCTGGACGGGCTGCCCATCGACCACAAACATGTTCGGTGTGTTGCGAAGTGCGGCCTCTTCTTCGACATTGATCAGGGTGATTGTCAGCCCTTCGGAGCCTTCCTCCGTGAGCACCCTGGCACTCTCAAGTTGTGCCTCCGTATCACTCACATTGAGATGATCACGCACTTCCCGCCGGACAAATTCGAGTGCCTCATTGATCATGACTGGACACCAATCTAATTTTACAAAACAAAGATAAGCTTCTGAAAAGACAAAGCTTACCCGTTCACCGAATCTCGGCGACTAACAATGCATAAGAATTGAAAAGTTGCTGCTAATCATAGTAAGTAGAAGAATTCCCTTGCGTCAACATCTGTAAGGGAAGTTCTCTGAATTTTGCCAATACACTCGCTTTACTTGCATTGGAAGTTGCGTTCGGATGCTTACGTCAGCGTCGTCGAACGTTTCAAAGAAGAATCTTGACCTTACCGGATTTGCGAATGCTCCGACCCCCTTGCTAAGTTTCCAGCAATCGGCAAATTGCCGTTGTGGAACCGGCGAAAAATGCCGCGAGTGTTTGTGAAGTTGCAGCGCCCTGGGAGAGCGAAAAACATGCATATGCTTGTCACCGGAGCGGGCGGAATGGTCGGCCGGAAGCTTGTTGCAAGGCTTGCAGCAGAGCCCGCGCTCTTCGGAACAGAGGTCGAAAAGCTCACGCTTGTCGATGTTGTCGAGCCGCCAGTGCCGCCTTCTCTTCAGAACATGGCGACAGCCCTGACACTTGATCTCGCGGCAGAGGGTGAAGCGGACCGGATAATATCTGGCAGACCGGACCTGGTGTTTCATCTCGCTGCAATCGTGTCCGGCGAAGCGGAAACAGATTTCGACAAAGGTTACGCGATTAATCTCGACGGTGGCCGCTCGCTGTTCGACGCAATCAGGCGAGAGGGGATCCGGGAGCCCTACTGTCCACGCCTGATCTTTGCCTCGTCGATTGCCGTTTTCGGTCAACCGTTTCCCGAGAAGATCGGCGATGAGTTTTTCACGACACCCCTGACGAGCTACGGCACCCAGAAAGCAATCTGCGAATTGCTGCTGTCCGACTACACCCGGAAAGGCATCTTCGACGGCATCGGTCTGCGCCTGCCGACAGTTTGTATCCGGCCCGGCAGGCCCAACAAGGCAGCTTCAGGCTTCTTCTCCAACATCATGCGCGAGCCGCTGAACGGCGAAGAAGCAATACTTCCCGTCGAAGACGATGTGCGTCACTGGTTCGCCAGCCCTCGCGCAACGGTCGGTTTTTTCGCCCATGCGGCCCGCATGGACACATCAGTCCTGGGGGCACGCCGCGCGCTGACCATGCCTGGATTGTCAGCGCTGGTCGCCGAACAGATCGAGGCTCTGCGCAGGATCGCCGGAGAAAAGACCGTAGCGCTGATCCGGCGGGAACCCGATCCGGACATTCGTAAGATCGTGGCGGGTTGGCCAAGAGACTTTGACGCAAGACGAGCAAGCGAGCTTGGATTCGAGGCTGAAAAGAGCTTCGAGGACATCATCAGAATTCACATCGAAGACGAATTGGAAGGGGCATCCGCATGAGTGAAACAACTAACCGTGGCATCGCGCTTGTAACCGGTGGCGGCTCCGGCGTCGGCAAGGCGATTGCCAAAGGCCTCAGCGCCGCCGGCTGGCATGTCCTCATCACCGGGCGGCGTGAAGACGTTCTGGCCGCGACAGCCAATGACCTCGAGGCGGAAACCGGAAACAAGGTCGACTTCCTGACCTGCGACGTCGGGGACGCCAGCTCGGTGCAATCCCTTTTTTCTCAGTTGCAGCAGGACTTCGGCCGCCTTGATCTCCTGGTAAACAATGCCGGCGTCGGCAATTCCCCGGTTCCGATGGAAGACATCAGTCCGGAGGAATGGAACCGGGTTGTTGCGACCAATCTTTCGGGCGCCTTTTTCTGCACGCAACAAGCTGTCCGCCTGATGAAAGCACAGAGCCCGAATGGGGGACGGATCATCAACAACGGCTCGATTTCAGCGTCAACGCCGAGGCCAAACTCGGCCCCCTATACGGCAACCAAGCACGCGATCACCGGCCTGACCAAATCGACCGCACTTGACGGACGGCCGTTCGACATTGCCTGCGGCCAGATCGATATCGGCAACGCGGCAAGTGACATGACCGCCAAAATGAGCGCCGGTGTTCCCCAGGCAAACGGTGAACTGGCCCCCGAACCGACGATCAATCCGGCGCATGTAGCCGAAGCGGTTGTCTACATGGCGGGCCTGCCGCTAGATGCCAACGTTCTGACCCTGACGGTGATGGCAACGAAGATGCCGTTTGTCGGGCGCGGCTAGTCTGATAAAGCGCCACCGCTTCAAATTCAGCGGTGGCGCGACCACTCAGGCCTTAAGGCTGTCCGGAAGAAGGTCTGCGGGCAGGTTCTGATAGCTGACCGGGCGCAGCCAACGCCGGATGGCCATGGTGCCCACCGACGTTGCCCCGAAATTGGTGGAGGCCGGATATGGGCCGCCATGAACCATGGCGTCGGCAACCTCGACACCGGTCGGGAACCCGTTGGCGAGAATTCGACCGGCGCGGCGCTCGAGGATCGGCATGAGCGACTTCGCGAGCGCTGCGTCGCTTTCTTCCATTTGAAGCGTCGCGGTCAACTGTCCCTCGAAACTGCGCGCGACCGACCGCATTTCCGCATCGTCGGAGACGGTTACGATGACGCCAGCAGGGCCGAAAACCTCTTCCTGCAAATCGCGGTTGCCGACGAATGTCTGCGCATTGGCCCGATAAACGGCAGGCGTTGCGCCGCGGTTGTCGCTGACCGAACTCAACAGCGTCTCGACACCCTCAACGGCGCCAATACGGCCCTGTCCGGCGCGGCAGGCATTTGCGATCCCGTCAGTCAGCATGGTTTGCGCACCCACGGACTGAAGCGCCTTGACGGCACTGCCGGCAAAAGTGTCCGCCTGTTCACCGGCATGGACGATGACAACGCCCGGATTGGTGCAGAACTGGCCGACACCCATTGTCAGCGATCCGGCCCAGCCTTCGCCGATGGCCTCGGCACGCTGTTCCATTGCAGCCGGCAATAGAAAGACCGGATTAACGCTGCCGAGTTCGCCGAAGAAGGGGATCGGTTCCGGCCGTGAGGCGCACAAGTCGAAGAGCGCCCGTCCCCCGCGCAATGACCCGGTAAACCCAACGGCCTTGATCAGCGGGTGCTGAACCAGCGACTGCCCCAATTCGAGCGTCGTGCCCTGCAAAAACCCGAACGTCCCCGCAGGAAGTCCCAGCGCCTTGACAGCAGCGTCGATCGCCTGGGCGACAATCTCACCGGTTCCGGGATGGGCAGGATGCCCCTTGACGACGACTGGACATCCGGCGGCGAGCGCGGATGCGGTATCACCACCGGCCGTGGAGAAGGCAAGCGGGAAGTTGGAAGCGCCGAACACGGCGACCGGGCCGATCGGACGCTGCACCAGATAAAGCTCAGGCCGCGGCAGGGGCTGACGGTCCGGCAAGGCTTCATCATGACGACGGTCGAGATAATCCCCTTTCAGGATCGTTTCGGCGAAGAGGCGGAGTTGCCCCGTTGTCCGCCCGCGCTCACCATTGAGGCGCATGGCCGGAAGTGCGGTTTCCTGGCATCCGACTTCGGTCAGCTCATCGCCCCGCGCTTCGATCTCATCGGCGATTTTGTTGAGCAGCGCTGCGCGCTCTTCATCGCTCGTGGTGCTGAAGGCTTCAAACGCATCATCTGACGCGCGGCAGGCCCGATCCACGTCAGCTGCCATCATTTCAGAAAAGGAGTGTGATGACCCTTCGGCTGGTTGCGACTCGAACGTCGTGTTGCCGGAAATCCATTCTCCATTGACGAGGCTTTTGCCCGTTAGCATCCCGTATGTCCTTCAAGATTAGATAAGATTGCGTTTCGACAGGTTTCGCATGAGTGCGCCGGTTCCGAAAGTCCATTCCGGGCATTCGGTAGAGAGCCGGACCGTGTTTTTGAGTGTCCCGAGCTGTGCACAGGATATTTCGACAACGTCGCCAAGCTTATGGGTGAAGCCTTCTCCCGGAGCATCGCGATCTTTTGTCGGTGCGAACAACGTGCCGAGATACAGGAAGAAACCGTCCGGATACTGGTGGTGACTGCCACGCGCCTGCCCGACGAGGTCCAGCGGATCCCGGCTGATTTGCGTCATTGTCGAATGCCCGGAGAGTTCAAACCCATCGGTGCCGGTCACTTTCAGGTCGAGTTCCAGTTTTCGCACGTCATCGATCGTAAATGAGCTGTCGAACAGCCTTACTGCCGGGCCGATCGAAGCGGAGGCGTTGTTGTCCTTCGCCTTGCCGAGAAGTAGAGCAGACCGGCCTTCGACATCGCGCAGATTGACGTCATTGCCGAGCGTTGCTCCTTTGACCTTGCCGGCGCTGTCGACGGCAAGAACAACCTCCGGCTCGGGATTGTTCCAGTTGGATACCGGATGCAGACCGACGGCCGCTCCGAACCCGACTGCGGACATCGGCTGCGACTTCGTGAAAACTTCAGCATCCGGGCCGATACCGACCTCCAGATATTGCGACCAGACGTCTTCTGCGATCAGCGCCGTTTTCAGCTCTGCGGCTTTTTCCGAGCCGGGAATGACGGAGCGCAAACTGTCGCCAAGGATCGCATTGCAACGTTCCCGGATCTTTTCGGCCTTGCTCGGGTCTCCCTTCGCCTTTTCCTCAATCACCCGCTCCAGCATTGAAAACGCAAAGGTGACGCCGCAGGCCTTGACTGCCTGCAGATCGAGCGGGGCGAGCAGACGTGGTTTTGCGGGGTCGAATTCCTCCCGCGAGTTTTCCGCGATCTCGTCAAGTGACCCGACCGCAACGCCGTCCGCATTCGCAACCCAGCCAACAGGGTCGTCCAGTTCAAGAAGATCACGGACGGTGGGAACCGCGGCGCAGGTGACATCAAATAGCGTACCGTCTCTAAGAGCACAAACGGAGGGACCGGAAAGCTCCGGACGCCAGACCCTGAAAACAAACGTACCGGTATCTGGCAGGTTCAACGCGTTGGTCATTTTGCTATCGTATCCACTTCCTCAGGTAGGCCCGCGTTGTTTAACCAGAGACCCAAGGCTTCGATCAAGGGGCTCTTTGCGGAATTCAGATCACTCAGGATATTCATGTGATGTGCACCGCGCACACGCAGATGCGCTGCTCCGACACTCTCGGCCATCTTGCGGGACTGACTTTGAAACTCGTCTGTTTCGCGTCCTCCGACCACGCAAATGAGCGGCGTGCCTGGCTGCTTTCCAATCAGGCTGTGCGTGCTGATTTCTTCTTCGGTCAAGCCGATTTCGTCCTGCAGGAAGGATCTTGCAACAGGCGCGAGATCATAAACGCCGCTCATGGCGACAACGCCGGCAATGCGACCGGCAAGGCCGGGATTCAGGGCCGCGCTGATCGCGAGATGCGCGCCGGCGGAGTGTCCCACGAGCAATAACTTCGAACTTTCCGGAAAGATCCCCGCAAGCGCCGCCACAGCGGCGGTTGCATCCGACACAAGGTCAGCCAACCGGAAATCCGGCATCAGACGGTATTCAACATTGCCGCATTTGGGCCCAAACGCCGACAACCCCGTCATGCAGCAACGGTGTCCTTCGGCCGTCAGTGCCCGCCAATAGCCTCCGTGAAGAAAGACCGGAACGAGCTGCCCTGCGGAGCCGCCGCAGTCGGCGATTTCCACCCATTGCCGGTCATGATCGCCATAAGGAACACGCTCGAACGGCACGTTCCGGCCAACCTCCAGGCTGGCCTTGTCCCGCCAGTCGGACCAGAAAGCAAAGTCCGCAATGACATCCGAAAACTTGAACTGAAGATCCCAGTCGCGCCTTTCGTCACTGTCGTTCATGTGAGTTTCTCCGATTGTGTACGCAGAAGGTCCGAGGCCTTGCGGAGATGTGCGCGCAGATCGTCTGTGGCTGCTTCGTGAAGACCCGGCAGCAACACGCCGACGATACACTGACGGTCTTGTCGTTCAGACACGGCCGCAATTGCCGCGCGTTGCGCTGCGACAGCTTCATGCCGGTTGGACAGCGAAATTTCAGCCAGCCGCTCATCGTCCCAGACCGGCAAAGACGGCAGGTAATACTGTGCCTGCGGGACAGCAAACGTAAGACCGCGGCCCCGTGAATGAGGTCCGATCATGCACTGCGAATTTCCTGCAATAGCCAGAAATGCCGTCAGACGCGTTGCCTGGCGCAACTGGATGAGAACCGGTTCAGCCACAAGCGCAAATTCCCCGAAGCCAAGCGCTGACAGTCCGATCGTTCGCGTGGAGGGGCCGCGCAGATAATCCCCTTCGGTGGAACGGCTCAAGAGACCTTCGCTTTCCGCAATAGCAGCGGCTCTGTATCCTGACGTCGTAGCAAGTCCGACGGCACGCGCCAGCGGCAAAGGCCCCGAAAGCACCTTCTGCAAGGGCTCGTCCAGAAGCTTCTCAAAGACATCCAGCGCCTTGTCATAGGAATTGCCGTGCCTATCCATGACGGGTTCCTGCTCCCTTGTCTGCCTCGACCCGTGTTCCGCGCAAACTTGGACCCTGCGACAGGATAGCTGTGTCCGGCAGATCCCAGCCGACATGACGCTCCGCCCAGGCATCTGCACGCACGCTTGCTGTCTCCATGCCGCGTGGCAGCACGACAGGAACGGGCACCTCCACGCGCCGTGGGACGGATTTGCCGGACAGGACGTCGAGTGCGACTTCAACGGCACGCGCGCCCATCGCAGCAGGATAGTCCAGTGCAACGAACGGAACCTTGTAATAGAGAGCAAGTTTGTACATCTGGTTCAGGTCGCCGCCGGTATGAACGGGAACGGCAAGTTCGTTTTCGACAAAGTATTTCAGCGATCCGACACCCTGAAGACCGCTATCGCACCAGATCCCGTCCGGAACGTCCGCTCCCTGGTCGATCAGGCGTTCCACCGCAGTCCAACCGCCGGCTTCCGTCCAGTCCGTGTAGGTCACCGCCTCGACCTGAATGCCCGGGAATTCCGAGAACCCGTTGAACGCGGCCGATTGACGCCGGATCGCCGGACTGGTGCCTTCAAGGCCCGACAACATCCAGATCCGGCCGACGCCTTTCAGGCGCTCCGCAAGCCAGAGCGCACTTATGCGCCCGATACGGCGGTCGGATGCTGTCACGAAGGAAACCAGCGAGGAATGATCGCGCGGGCGCCGGTCGACAGCCACAATGGGAATACCGCGCGCGGCAACATCCTTGAGTTTCCGGTCGAGCAGCGGCGACAGAACATTTGTCGTGCTGACGAGAAGAATATCCAGATCACAATCGAGCAACTCGTCGATCTGGTCGATCTGGGTGTGCGCGTCGTCACCAGCTTCACGGACTAGAAAAGCATCGATGCGGTCCGCATGGAGACGCTCCGCATACCGCATGCTGTCGAACATCGCCCTGCGCCAAGCGTTGGACAACGACGCGTTTGCGAAGCCGATCCGGAAGGGCGGATTGCGTTTGTACTGCGATGTCGAAACCGTTTCGAACAGGCGCGCATCCCACTCGGTCACGGCAAGATGCGCTTCTTCCGAACCACGCTCCGGCGTCACCGCCGCTGCGGTCTGCAACACCGCGTTTTCCGTGGCTTCCAGCGGAACAAAGGCAAGCTGGGCTGCCTTAGGGCCAAGGCGCAGCAAGCCGTGGTCCACCCGTTCAAGCCAGCCGCGAAGGGTCATTGCCCGCAAAAGCCCGAACCCGGTCGACCTGTTCATGCCGACATCCTGAAGGATCTCGTGGGTGGGCCGCGGGCTGTTCACCTGGTCGAAACACCCCAGGATCCGCGCAATGCGGACAAGGTTGGATCTGGGTGTTTCGCCTGTCGGCACAGTCTAGAGCCTTCTTGTCAACGCCGCGAACGCCGCATGTAAACCGCCGCTGCAAGCACGATCAAACTTCCCTTGATGACAAGCTGCAACTCGATCGAAAGTCCCAGAATGACAACAATGTTGAAAAGCGACACGAGCACCAGGGTTGCCAGGAGAACGCCCGGGACACTGCCCTTGCCGCCCGACAGGGCCGCGCCGCCGATAACGGCCGCCGCGATACTGTCGAGTTCATATCCGCGTCCCGTCCAGTTGTCGACAATTCCGACATATCCCACCAGCACAAGACCCGCCAGACCGGCCAGAATGCCGGAAATCATGAAGGCACTGACCACGAGCAGACGGGTCGGTGCACCGGTCATGTAAGCCGCATCCGGATTGTCGCCGTATAGCTTCAGCCGGCGCCCGTAGACGGTGTATTCCAGCAGCCAGTGTGCGGCGACGGCGACGACACCGAGGAGGATCAGAGCCACCGGGATGCCATAGATGTTGCCGGTTGCCAGCCACCTGAAGGCGTCGGGCAGCGTGCCGCCGGGCGCTCCGCCTGTATAGGCGAAGCGCACGCCCTGCAGAACGATCATCGTGGCGAGCGTTGCCAGAAACGGCGTCACGCCGCGATAGGCCACGAGGTAGCCGTTGATCGCACCGATAAGAGCGCCCAGAAGAATACCGACGGCAAAAATCACACCCGTATTGTCGTTCAGGCCGATCGACAGCACCGCCACGGTTGCCATGATCGAGGCAACCGACAGATCCAGCCCCCGGACGATAATGACGATCATCTGCCCGATGACAACAAATCCGAGTGGCGCGGCCTGAAGCAGGATGTCGCTCAGGTTCGCGGGGCTCAAAAAGCGCGGTGACAGTGCTGTCGTTATCGCCCAGATCACGATGAGAAACCCGGTGAGCATGAGCAGTTCACGGTTCTGCTGAGCGCGGACCGTACCGCTGTTTTTTCCGAAAAGCGCCGACATCGTCATTTGCTTTTTCTCCCGACGAAGATGGAAACCGCTGCGATGATGATCAGGCCTTCCGCGATCCACTGGTAGAAACTGGAAACGTTCATGAAGTTGAGCACGTTGGCGAGCAGAGCCAGCACGATCACCGCCAGCAAGGTTCCCAGGACACCGCCGCGCCCGCCGGCAAGAAGCGTGCCGCCGACGATCACCGGCGTGATCGATTTCAGGTCGAACCCGACCCCGGCTCTTGGATCACCGACACCGAACCGGCCGCAAATGTAAATTGCGGTAATGGCGGCAAGGAAGCCGGAAAGCGCATAAACGATGAGTTTGGTCGACTTGACGGGAACACCCGAAATCGACGCCGCCTGTTCGTTGTCGCCAATGGCGTACACCCTCAGGCCGAACCGGGTCTTCCAGAGCAGGAAACCTGCAAGCACGTAAAGCACGAGCGTGAAAATCGTGCCGTAGGGAACCATCCCGAAACGGCCATAGACGAGATCTTCAAAGAACAACGGCACCGAGCCCGTCGGCTGGCGTGTGATCAGAAGGGCAAGCCCGGAAAGGATGGTCGACGTGCCGAGTGTGACAATGAGCGGATGGATGCCGACGAACGTCACGATGCCCCCGTTGATTGCGCCGATGAACGCCCCCAGTACAAGGACGGCAACAACCGCGGCCGCAAATGTCGAGGGATCTTCACCCGCGATCGAGGCAAAAACCACTGTCAGCAACCCGAGCGCACCGGCATAGGACAGATCGATGCCGCCTGACAGTATAACGATCGTCTGTGCCAGGGCGACGAGCGCAAGCGCAACCATCTGGTCCTGGACATTGGCGAAATTGAGGGCCGTGGCGAACCGGTCGGAGGAGTACATTCCGACCAGAACGACGAGGCCGATAAGGGCAAGCACAACCAGGTGGACCGGCTGTGCACGTGTCATCCGGATTACATCATCCATTGGAAGCTACTCCGTGGTGGGTCGGTGTTTCGGCAGCCGCGACACTCATGATCGCCTCTTCCGTAATGTCCTGAGAGGTCAGTTCTGTGGCCAGCTCGCCATCCCGCATGACAAAAACTCGATCGCAAAGCCCAACAATTTCAATAAGTTCCGATGAAATTGCGAGAATTGCCATACCCTCGTCCGCCAGATGGCGCAGTGTCTTGTAGATCTCGGATTTTGCGCCGACATCAACCCCTCGCGTCGGTTCGTCGAGGATCAGAACCTTGGGCCGGTTCTCAAGGAGCCGCGCGATCAGCACCTTCTGCTGATTACCTCCCGAAAGGGCTGAAATCGGCAGTCCGACATTGTCGACCACGACTCCGAAACGCTCTTTCATGACCTTGGCCCGCGCCTCTTCGTGACCGATCGGCACCCGCGCCGGGTGGACGCCGTGCCCCGGCGTGGTGGCCGCAAAATTGCGCGCGACCGAACTATTGAGAAAGAGGCCATCATCCTTGCGGCTTTCGGTCAGCATGAGAATGCCGGCATCGATGCTGTTGGACGGGGAGCGATAATCCAGGGGCTCGCCTTCGATCAGCACCTTCCCGCTTGCGGCGTTCGCGCCGTAGATGGCAAGAGCGAGTTCCGTGCGGCCAGACCCGACAAGACCTGCAAGACCGACGATTTCGCCGGCACGAACTTCGAAATTGACCGGGGGCAGAGTGTCTTCAACCACCAGATCCCTGATCTCCAGCATCGGCTCCCCCGGTTCCCGATCAAGCGGTTTTGCCGGAAACAGGTTTCCAAGCTCGCGGCCGACCATCGCTGCGATTACGGAATCGTGGGTGTACCCGGACACCGGCCCCTGAGAGGTCACGACGCCATCCTTGATGACGGTGATGTCGGTGCAGATCTCGAAGATCTCGTCCAGACGGTGGGACACATAGACAATGCCAAGTCCCCTCGCCCGCAATTCATTGATGATCTTGAAAAGATGACGGGTTTCGTTTTGCGACAGGACGGCCGTCGGCTCGTCCAGGATCAGCACTTTTGCGTCGGAGCGCAAAGCCTTGGCAATCTCGACCATCTGCTTGTCGGCAACGCTCAGATTATCAACGAGAGATCGCGCCGCCAGATGGATACCGAGCTTTTCCAGCAGAGCTTCGGTCTGCGTAACAAGCGCCTTCCGGTCGATGAGACCGAGGCGTGTCAGCGGTTCGGCATCAAGAAAGATGTTCTCCGCGACACTCAATGCTCCGATCGTCGAAAACTCCTGGTGGACAACGGCAATGCCGGCTTCAAGACTTGCGCGCGGGCTGGACCAGTCCTCCTGCTTGCCGTTGAATTCAACATGCCCTGATGTTGGATGATACAGCCCTGTCAGCAGCTTGATCAGGGTCGATTTGCCGGCACCGTTCTCTCCGCAGAGCGCGACGGATGCGCCGGAATGAACCTCGAATTCAATTCCCTTCAAAACCTCATTCGGACCGAACGACTTTGAAAGGGCGCGCGCGGCCAATACCGGCTCAGACATGGCTGGCTCCTCCCGGGTTCCGGTTTGACCGGGCGGCAAAAGCCGCCCGGCACTTGGTTTTATTTTGGATAGTCTGCTGAGAAGGTTGCCGGGTCGTAGTCGTCTCCAACGCCGGAGGACATGATCACGGAGCCGGGCTTGTCCATCAGCGCGTAGTCGGCGGTAAAGACATCGGCCTTGACCGACGGCGTCTCATGGCCTTCCGAAACAACAACCTGCTGGTTGACTTCGATGCGTCGCGGAATGCCCTTGCCGTCAAGAACGTCGAAGAGCACTTCGAACCCCTTGGCACCCATTGCCGGCGGATAATCAATGCCGATCATCGGAACATCGTTTTGAACCGAAAGCTGATACATGGCGTTGAAGTCGCCCCCTGTGTGCGGCGGGATTTTTCCAGCCTCGTATCCAGCCGCCAGGAATGCCTCGATCGACCCGGAACCCTGCAGTCCGCTGTCCGCCCACACACCGGCGATCTCGTCACCGTATTTCTGGATGAGTGCGGACATGATCGTCTTGCCGTTGGCAGGCGACCAGGAGGTATATTGGGTTTCCAGGACCTCAATCTCGGGGAACTGGTTGAAGACCTCCAGGGCAGCCTTGATCCGGTTTTCAGCCGGCGACGCACCTGCCAGGCCACCGAGCATGACCACTTTGCCCTTACCGCCGAGTTTTTCAGCGAGCCACTGCGCCGAGATGCGGCCAAGTGCCTGGTCCGAGGCGGTGACGAACGTGATGTAGTTTTCGTCGGACGTCACCTGGCGGTCGACCAGTACGACTGGAATACCCTGCCGCTTTGCGCGGCGGACAGCCGGATCGAGGGCCTCGGCGGTGGCCGGGCTGATCAGGAGAATGTCAACGCCTTGCGCGATCAGGTCCTGGACATCGGCCGCCTGCTTGGACGGATCGTCATTGGCGTCCGTGATAATGAAACGCTCGATCTTGTCCGAATGGCGTTCGGCCGCTGCTTCAATCCCGTGCAGCATGGCAACACGCCATGGATTTGAAATTGATGCGTTGGAAAACCCGATGACATAGGGTCCTTCCTTCTTGAATTCCGCTGCGTCAAAGATATCGACCGAGCCAGGGTTCCAAAGGAACGTTCTCGGCACACCGTCATAGTCGGCAACAGCGGCACCTGCGGACAGGCAAAGGGTTGCGGCCGCAGCCACAAGAGTTCTGATACGCATTTTTCTCCTCCCTAATGCGTTCGTGAAACCAGATATTTTGAAGGGTCTATTCCGCGGCCTGGATCAGGCCTTGTGCACGGAAACTCCCGTGACGGGGATCCTTCCAGGCAACACCGTCCTTCATAATCATTGCCAGGTTGTCTTGCTTTTGAAGCAGCGACACGTCGCTGACGACATCCCCGCGAACCAGCAACAGATCGGCGAGGTATCCCTCACGAACCTGACCCAGTTCATCGCTGCGCCCCATCAGTTCAGCACCGACCTTTGTCGCGCAGCGCAGCGCCTCGACCGGCGAGTAGCCGAAGTAGCGGACAAAATGCTCGATATCACGGGCGTTCTGTCCCATCGGGGTCACGGAAAATCCGTAGTCGCCCCCGACCACGACACGAACCCCGCGCTTGCGGATCTCGTGATAGGTCGCACAGGTCGCTTCGAACTTTCTGAAAAGACCCATGCTTTCGGCGACCTCTTTGGTCAGACCGACAACATCGCCTTCCCGCGTGCTGTTGTGAACGAGACCAAAGGCCGGGCCGACAAAGATACGGTCCTTTGCGCCTTCGAGCATGTCGAGCGCTTCTTCGTCGGCAAAGTCACAATGGTAGATACAGTCGACACCGTGCCGAACCGCCATCTTCACGCTTTGCGACGATCTGGCATGCGCCGCCACCATCTTGTCGAAGGCGTGCGCGACCTTCACGAATGCCGCAAGTTCCTCGTCTTCCGTCGGCGTGATCTCCGCCCTTGCGTGGCTGACAAACTCGTCACCGGAAATATTGATCTTCATGACATCGACGCCATCACGGACGCATTCGCGCGCGACCCGCCGCATCTCATCCGGTCCATCGGCAACAAGCCCGAAGCTTTCCTGATACATGTGCCGCTTGCGTTCATCGCCGAGACCGGCCGTCGTCGTGACTTCAGGGCTGCCGGCCATCATGCGCGGACCATCGATCAGACCGGACTCGATCGCGTTCCGAGCCGTCACACCGAGCATCGGTTTTGCCGACGCAGCTTCGAAGATCGACGTAAAACCATGACTGAGCAAAAGCCTGAGGTTTTGCGCCGTGAGAAGCATGTGCTCTTCCGGACACAACTGGCCGAGTTCAGGCGGCTCCGAAATGCCGGTAAAACTGGGATGACAATGGCCTTCGACCATGCCCGGCATAAGGCTCATGCCGCTTCCGTCGATCGTGTTCTCAGACAGCCCGGATGGCAGGTCCGTGCCTTCGATCACCTTTTCAATTCGATTGCCTTCGACAACCACGGTTCCTGGAAAGGCTGCTTCCGCAGCACCGTCCCAAATCATGGCGCCCTGGATAACGGTTTGTGTCATGTGCTCCTCCCAAGCCGCCCCGGCAGCGTCATCTGCCGGCGCGTTGAGGGGGAGGATGTCAGACTTTAGACGGACAACAAGACAATATGTCGCAACCTATAACCACTTCTTGGACTACTACAATTTATGGATACGTATTTTTACTTTTCCCAGTCAACCGTGGGGTTTGACGCAACAGGCCATGACCGAGCGAAATCCGATCAGACCAATCTGTCAAAATTTGACTTCCAGGTGAGCCTGTAGACGCTTGTCAACTTTCAGATCTCTTATCCTCAAACGCAAAAAACCCGGCTTGGTTGCCGGGTTGTTTTGGTTGCGGGAGCAGGATTTGATGGGTTTCTGCCCTTCTGCGTCGGGCTTGAGCCCTCCTTGATGGGACCCGGTCAGGGTCAAATCTGTA
>Ga0207422_1003615_pt1 | contig 15000 bp, 12 predicted proteins | sample MarCyaLeptolynsp_FD_187757 | JGI IMG/M metagenome (GOLD analysis project Ga0207422, IMG submission 187757) | Marine cyanobacterial communities from Panama - species 1 Leptolyngbya sp. (SPAdes) | ecosystem: Environmental > Aquatic > Marine > Unclassified | place: Panama: Panama City | collected...
GGCAATCCCAGCCATCTCGGCTATCGCATTTTGCGAAACCAGCCGCACGACGCAGCTGATGGAAGCCGTCGCCAATGACCGCCGGATGAGCCAGGCCAATGTCTCGACCATGGAAGGTGGCCTGGAAGCGGCCATCGCCTATCTGGCAGAAAACACGACGCCCAACCTCCTTATCCTCGAGTCTTCGGCGCCAAATTCAACCATGATCGCCCAGATCGACGAGCTCGCCTCGCATTGCGACGAAGGTGTGCAGGTTATGGTGATCGGGGCCACGAACGATATCGGGCTTTATCGCCAACTTATGGCGCGCGGGGTCAGTGAGTATCTGGTGCCGCCGGTTGCGCCGGTTCAGATCGTGCGCTCAATCAGCCAGTTGTTTGCCGATCCGGACGCCCCATTTGTCGGCAAATCAATTTCCGTGATTGGCGCCAAGGGCGGCGTCGGTGCTTCGACGATCTCGCATAATCTCGCCTGGGCGCTGTCCGAAAGCACCCATGTGAACACGGCGCTGATCGACCTGGATCTGTCTTTCGGGACCACAGCGCTCGATTTCAATCATGAAAACCAGCAGACCGTTGCGGATGCCTTGCTCGCGCCTGAGCGTGTCGACGATGCCGTGGTTTCGAAACTGTTGTCGAAAGTGACGGATCGTCTGTCCCTGTTCACGGCGCCCGCGACCGTGTCGCAGATCATGGATATTCCGGCCCATTCCTACTCGACTATTGTCGATACGGTGCGCCGCGTCATGCCTTATGTCGTCCTCGACCTGCCGCATGCCTGGAACGAGTGGACGTATCAGACCTTGCTCGGATCGGATGAGGTTATCCTGATCTGTCAGCCGGATCTCGCATCCTTGCGCAATGGTAAGAACATGATTGACGAGCTGAAAGCGCAGCGCCCCAATGACGCGCCGCCAAAGCTGGTCCTGAACATGATGGGCGTGCCCAAACGCCCGGAGATTCCGACCAAGGACTTTGCCGCCGCCATCGATGTCGAGCCGTCCATCGTGCTGCCATTCGATCCGCAATTGTTCGGTACAGCGTCGAACAATGGGCAGATGATTTCTGAGACCAATGCACAGGCCGATGCCTCGGTTGCGATTGATCAACTGGCCGGTGAACTGACGGGCCGTGAGGTCGTCATGCAGCAGAAATCGCTCCTGAGCAAATTGCTCGGGAAGTAAGAACTAGAAGAGGGCTTCCCCCATGGCATTTGGCAAACGTACAGGCGCAGCGAAACCGGCAAGTCCTGCCGCGCGCCCAACTATGCCTGCTGCGCCAAAAGCTGCGGCCCCTGAACCTTCCCCGCCGCCGGCGAAAAAAGCGGCGCCCCCGCCACCTATGCCCGCCGAGCCTAAGGAGCAGCCGAAGCCGGCAGCGCTGAAACCGCCAGCCGCGGCAGAGCATCAAGAGACCATCACCAAGGTCAATGATCGGTCGGAAGAGTATTACGCCACCAAGACGACGATCTTCAACGCGCTGATCGACACAATCGACCTCGGCCAGCTCGCCCAATTGGATCAGGAAAGCGCGCGCGAGGAAATTCGCGACATTGTCGTCGAGATTATCGCAATCAAGAATGTCGTGATGTCGATTTCCGAGCAGGAGCACCTGCTTGATGATATCTGTAACGATGTGCTCGGTTATGGTCCGCTCGAGCCGCTTCTGGCGCGCGATGACATTGCCGATATCATGGTGAATGGTGCCGACACTTGCTATATCGAAGTCGACGGCAAGATTGAGCGCACCAATATCCGTTTCCGCGACAATGCGCAGCTGATGAATATCTGTCAGCGTATCGTGAGCCAGGTTGGTCGCCGCGTCGACGATGCGAGTCCGATTTGTGATGCGCGTTTGCTGGATGGCTCTCGTGTGAACGTGATCGCACCACCGCTCTCGATTGACGGCCCTGCGCTCACCATTCGTAAGTTTAAGAAGGACAAGCTGAAGCTTCAGGACCTGGTCAATTTCAAGTCCATTTCTGAGGCAGGCGCCGAAATCCTGCGCATTATCGGTCACTCACGCTGCAACGTATTGATCTCCGGTGGTACTGGTTCTGGTAAGACGACGCTGCTCAATTGTTTGACAGGGTTTATCGAGCCAAGCGAACGCGTCATTACCTGCGAAGACTCGGCCGAATTGCAGCTGCAGCAGCCGCATGTTGTTCGCCTCGAGACCCGTCCGCCGAATATTGAAGGCTCCGGCGCGGTAACGATGCGCGATCTGGTCAAGAACTGTCTGCGGATGCGTCCGGAACGCATCATTGTGGGCGAGGTGCGTGGCCCTGAGGCGTTTGACCTGCTGCAGGCTATGAACACCGGTCACGATGGCTCGATGGGCACGCTGCACGCCAACAGCCCGCGTGAAGCGCTCTCGCGGGTTGAATCCATGATCACCATGGGCGGCTTCAGCCTGCCTGCGAAAACCATTCGGGAAATGATTGTCGGTTCTGTCGACGTAGTGGTGCAGGCCTCGCGCCTGCGCGATGGCTCGCGCCGTATCATGTGCGTGACCGAAGTGATGGGCCTGGAAGGCGACACGATCGTTCTACAGGACATCCTCAAATACGAAATCGAAGGCGAAGACGGCGACGGCAAGATCATTGGTCGTCATCGCGGCACCGGCATTGGTCGCCCGAAATTCTGGGAACGTGCCCAATACTACAATCTTGAGCGAGACCTCGCTTCGGCTCTGGATGATTTGGAGTAGGGCATGGATCTCAGTGGTGACATTCTGATCTACGCGATTGGAGGCCTGGCCTTTTTCTGTATTGCCGGTCTCGGCATCGCGCTGACCGGCAATCCGGACAATGAGAAAGCTTCGAAGCGGGCGCGCCAGCTCGCTGCTGGCGAGGGCACGACCGGGCGGCGCGATCGCAATGATCCGAACGCAGCCCGGAAGAAGCAAACCCAGCAGATGCTCAAGAAGCTGCGTGAGCAGGATGAGAAGCGCCGCAAATCCCTGATGGCGAATGACATCCAGTCGAAGATTGACCAGGCCGGCCTGGAACTGCCAGCGCAGATATTTTGGATCATTTCCATCGTCCTCGGCGGCGTCGCCGCGTTCGGCGCCTGGTATTCCGGCGCTGACGGCCCTCCTATGATCCTTGGATATGAGTTCAAGTCGCGTCCGCTGACGATTGCTGCGGCCGGTTTTGTTGGCGGCGTCGGTCTGCCACGTTTTGTGCTCGGATTTTTGACCAAGAGCCGCAACAAGAAGCTGATGAACCAGTTTGCCGATGGTATTGATATCATTGTCCGCGGTGTGAAATCGGGTCTGCCACTGAATGAATGTCTGCGTATCATCGCGCGCGAAAGCCCGGCGCCGCTTGGCCCGGAATTCCAGTTGCTGTGCGACAATCTGCAAATGGGCATGACCACGGAGCGCGCGCTTCAACAGTTTTACAAGCGGGTGCCACTGCCAGAAGTGAACTTCTTCGTGATTGTGCTGTCCATTCAGGCCAAGGCCGGTGGTAACCTGTCCGAAGCGCTCGGCAACCTTTCCGGCGTGATCCGTTCGCGCAAGATGATGCGCGAAAAGATCAAGGCGCTGTCAGCTGAAGCCAAGGCCTCTGCAGGTATCATTGGTTGTTTGCCGTTCGCGGTGGGCTTCATGGTCTACCTGACCACACCGACATACATCATGGAACTGTTCACCAGTTCCGGCGGTCATACCGTCCTGTTCGTGGGCTTCTGCCTGTATGCAATTGGCATCACCGTGATGCGCAAGATGATCAATTTCGACTTCTAAGGGACCGCGTTGGAACAGTTCGCAACATCCTTGAGTGATCCGGCCACCTTACTGTCCCTCGTGGTGGCGGTTGCTATGTTCATGACGATTGTCGGCGTGATGTTGCCTGCTCTGAAAGGCGACAAGCTCGAAACGCGCCTGAAACAGGTCTCCTCGCAGCGTGAAAAACTGCGCCGCGCCAGCCGCGCGCAGCTCGAGCAAAAAGGGATCAAGCGCGAAGCCAAGGGTACGATCAGCGACATTACCAAGAAGCTGGATCTCCAGACGATGCTGGAAGATCCCAACATTGCAGCCAAGTTGGAACAGGCTGGCCTGCGCGGGCCACGGCCATTGATGGTGTTCTATTTCTGTCGCTTCCTGTTGCCGTTTGTCGGCGCCGTCGGTGTCTTCATCTACATCTTCTTCGTCAATGACCACAATCTGTCGCCAGCAATGAAATATGGCTCGATCATTTTCGGCGCCGCGATCGGCTTCTACGCGCCCAACCTTTATGTCGGCAATATCGCCGAGAAGCGCCAACAATCGATCATGCAGGCCTTTCCCGACGCGCTGGACATGATGCTGATCTGTGTCGAATCCGGCATGTCGATCGAGATGTCCTTTGCCAAGGTCGGCGCGGAAGTCGGCACCGCTTCGTCTGAACTTGCCGAAGAGCTGCAGCTGACTACGGCTGAGCTGTCCTATCTGCAGGAACGCCGCATGGCGTATGAAAATCTCGCGCGCCGCACAGGCCATGAAGGCGTCAAGGCGGTGACCATGGCCCTGGTACAGGCGGAGCGCTACGGTACGCCACTCGGCGACGCTTTGCGCATCATGTCCAAGGAAAACCGCGAAATGCGGATGCAGGCGGCGGAGAAGAAAGCGGCCGCGCTGCCCGCGCAGCTTACCGTGCCAATGATCCTGTTCTTCCTGCCAGTTCTGTTCCTCGTGGTGCTTGGACCAGCGGTGATCAAGGTCATGCGGATGCAGGACGAGAATGGCTAAGTGAACGCAGCCTGAGCCAACGCGATCGGTTCTTCATTGAAAACAGAATAGAGCGGACTATCCGTCCTGCGCGCCTCTGAGCTTTGGCCGCAGCGCTGGCGGGCGCGGGGTGTCAGGCGCCCCGGCAATGTCCTGCTCACCGGGCTCTGCCATCGCTTCGGACTGTACGTCCGCATCGCCGAGGTCCGGCATAGGCTCTGAACGGCGGGGTGCGCTCTGCACCTCCGACATCACCTCATCCAGGCTTTGCAGACTGTCATAATTGCGAGTCGGCATGACCATCTGGCGAAGGACGGTCTGATTGGCCTCGACGCTGCGAGTAGGTGCCGTTGGGTCGACTTCAGCCATTTCATCAAACCGGCCCTGAAGCCCCAGGATCAATGCCAGGTTCTGGCGCACCCGAACATCCGCGCCCGGCAGTTCCACCGCCTTGCGCAAGGCCGCCTCCGCTTGGTGAAGCTGACCGGTTAAAGCGAGGGATAGTCCGTAATTCGACAGCGTCGAGACTCGGTTCGGGTCGCGTTGAAGCGCAATTTCATAAGCTTCCTGAGCCTGGGCATGGCTTTCCAGCCGATCAAAGGCGAGGCCGAGGGCCGCCAGCGGTGCGGCTTCCGTTTCCGGCGCATAATCGGCGCTACGGACAAAGGCCTGCGCCGCCTCGGTCGGCTTGTTGGCGGACATGTAGGAGCGGCCCAGCTCGAGATAAAGTTCATGACTGTGCGGGTGGATTGGCAGGGCGGTCGTCGCGAGTTCGATCACGCGGTCATGGCTGCCAATCCGACGCAGAGCCCGCATGAAGGCAATTGTGGTCGGCAGGTCGGCGGCGTTCTTCTGATACTCATTGGCCCAGAAATTGGCCCGCGTGATCGGATCGGAGCGCTCAGCTTGGGCGATTTCCTCAGCCGTCGCCGGCACAAGCGCCTGTTCAATTGCGTCTTGATAGGCTTGTTCTTCCGCCGAAACAGGTTCAGCGGCGTCCGTCGTCGCGCAAGCTGTCATCGCGATCAAGGCGAGGCCAGGCAAGGCGCGTTTAACAGTATTGGCTCTGGACATTTTGCAAGCTCCGAGGCTGTAAGTGGAGCGACAATGCCAGCGACCTGGTCAAGATCAGGTTAACAAAACTGGCTCTGATATTAACTTGTGTGGAAAATTCGATGCCTCAGCACCCAGCCCTGATCGAGAAGGCCAAAGCGCCTGCTAAACTCTATCTGTTTTCATCCAGCGACTGGGACGAAGAAAGCGCAGCATCTGGCATTCCGGCGCCGCTCGCAGCGCTGGCCAAGGCCAATGCGTTCAAGGCAAGCGCGGGTCAGTTGGTTGTCCGCGCGGACGAGGATGGGGCGATCGTAGACGTCCTTGGCGGCGTGGGGGGCGGGACTGACGGCCTGGCCGTCGCAGCCTTGTCATCGAAATTGCCCGAGGCAGACTATGAAATCGCGCAAGACGGCGGTTATCCGGTGGCGCACATCGCGGCGGGCTGGGTCGATGGCGCCTATCGCTTCGACCGCTATCTGAGTGACAAGGCCACGCCGCCGCGTCTGGTCGTTGGGACGGGCGCAGACGGCGAAGCCATGATCCGCGAAGCCGTGGCTGTCGATCGCCTGCGGGATCTCGTCAATACGCCGGCGGAGGATATGGGGCCGCCGGAAATCCAGGGCACGATCAGCGACCTGGCAGAGCGTCATGGCGCAACGCTTCAGACGATTATCGGCGATGCGTTGCTCGAGCAAAATTATCCCATGGTGCACGCTGTAGGTCGCGCGGGACCTGAGGCGCCGCGGATCATGGAACTGAGCTGGGGCGATGAAAAGCACCCGCAGCTCGCCCTGGTCGGCAAGGGCGTGGCGTTCGACACGGGCGGACTGAATCTCAAGACTGGCAATTATATGCGTCTGATGAAGAAGGATATGGGTGGTGCCGCGCATGCGATCGCGCTGGCGGAACTGGTCATGGGCGCAAATCTTCCAGTTCACTTGAAGCTCTACATCCCAGCGGTCGAGAATGCGATTGCCGGCGATGCGTTCCGACCAGGTGATGTGTTGTCGAGCCGCAAGGGATTAAGCGTCGAGATTGACAATACCGATGCCGAAGGACGTCTGATCCTGGGGGACGCGCTGACCCGGGCGAGTGAAGAAGACCCCGACCTGCTGATCGACTTTGCCACACTAACCGGCGCCGCGCGCGTGGCCCTGGGGCCTGATCTGGCGCCGTATTATACCGATGATGAAGACCTCGCCTCCGAGATCGCTGCGGGGGCGGCCGCGAGCGGTGACCCCGCCTGGCGGATGCCGCTCTGGTCGCCGTACAAGTCGATGCTGAAAAGCCCGATCGCCGACCTCGTCAACAGTGCTTCGGGGGGCATGGCCGGTTCTATTACAGCGGCGATTTTCCTCAAGCAATTCGTCGAAGCCAAATCCTGGGTGCACCTGGATGTGTGGGCCTGGCGGGAAGGCAAATACGGTCGCCCGGCGGGCGGTGCCGCCTGTGGTCTGCGCGCCATGTGGGAGACAGTACGGGCGCGCTACAGCTAGCGTTCGTCACTCAGCACATAACGCGGTCCGACACCGAGCCTGCGCGCCTGGTCGTCCGGATTGTACAGGCTGCACGCCTTGAGCGACAGGCAGCCGCAACCGATACAGCCATCCAGCTTTTCGCGCATCCGCTCCATCATCGCGATGCGGTCATCCAGCGTCTTTCGGAACTTGCGGGATATCCTGCTCCAATCTGCTTTGGTCGGCGTACGTCCGTCGGGCAGGCTGGCCATGACATCCTTGATCTGTTCGATGGTCAGCCCGAGTTGCTGCGCGATGAGGATGAATGAAAGCCGCCGGATGTCTGCGCCTTCATAGCGACGTTGATTGCCTGCATTGCGATCAGGTGTGATCAGGCCTTTTTTTTCATAGAAGCGAATGGCCGAGACCGAGAGCCCGGTGCGGGCGGCCAGATCGCCGATCGAAAAGCCACGTTTGACCGCCATGAAATTTCTCCAGAAAAAGCTTGACCTAAACTTAGGTTCAGGAATTACACAATCAACTCCGAACCATAAACTCACGGAGAAAACAATGTCAAAAGCGATCCTTGAACATATCAACATGACGGTTAGTGATCCCGACAAAACGGCCGGCATGCTGAGCGATCTTTTCGGCTGGAAAGTGCGTTGGAGCGGCGATTCCATTCATGGTGGTCGGTCGGTCCATGTCGGCAATGAGCAGGATTATGTCGCGCTCTATAGCGTCGGGTCACCGCGCCCGCTCAACGAGAACGAAACCTATCGCCTGGCTGGCGCAGTCAACCATCTCGGCATCCTTGTCGATGATCTTGCGGCTGCCGAGAAACGTATCCTCGAATACGGCATCAAGACCCATAGCCACCAAACTTACGAACCTGGCAGCCGGTTTTATTTCCATGACCATGATGGCATCGAATATGAGGTGGTTAGCTATGCTTGAGGGATTGATACAGTCCTATCTGGACGCCTTCGGCCGGGCCTGGGTCCCGCGTTGTGAATTGGCACATCCTGTGCACGATCAATTGTCGAGTGGATCGCGGTTAACAAGGACCGCGGATACAGGCATAGGATCGGGACATGCGACGCGACCGAAATCCAAAGGCAGACCTACGCCGAGTGACGGTTGGGCAACAGCCTCGCTGTGAAGCGTCTGGGGCGGCGTGTTCTTTGATCACACCGCCTGGGCGCGAGGGGCAGGGCCATGGCTGAACGGTATCCCGATTTCATCATTGGGGGTGCCCCGAAATGCGGCACCACGTCCCTGCACTTCATTCTCGACCAGCACCCGCTGATCGGTCTGCCAGAGGACGAGATTCACTATTTCGACGCCGATGATCCGATCACGCATCCCGACTTCTTCTTTCACCAGAAGGGTGAGCTTATCCATTATGATAACCGCCCTGAGAATGAAGCGTTTCGCGCTGCTTATGCGGCACGCTTTGAGCCCTTTGCCGATCTTCCCCTGATCGGCGAGGACTCCACCACCTATCTGTTTTCCGAATCGGCGCCGCATCGGATCAAGACCATGCTGCCAGAGGCGCGCCTCATCTTCATGTTCCGCGACCCCGTAAAGCGCGCCTATTCACAATACTGGCACCTGGTTAAAAGCGGGCGCGTCACCTGCCGGTTCGAGCGTGCCATACATGAGCAGCGCTCACTGATCCTTGGCTCAACCTATCTGCCGCACTTGAAGACTTATATCGATCAGTTTGGTGCGGACCGCGTAAAGGTCGTGCTGTTCGAAGACTTTATCGCTGACAATCAGGCGACCCTGGACAATGTGACCGATTTTCTCGGCACTGACCGTATGCGGGTTGACGCTAATGAGTCCTGGTTCAACAAGACCAAATATCCGACCAATCTGTCCGGCCAGCTGGCGCTCAATCAAATCGGCCAGCATGTGGTCAAATGGCGCTATGGCGACCACCTGGAAAGCCGACAAGGCCTCGGCACCAAGCTGCGCCAGAAGATCCACTATAACTGGTTCCACCGGATTAATCCGCTATTCCTGAAGGCGGATCGTCCGCAGCCGATGAAAGACAGCACGCGCGCCTATCTCGCAGAGCATCTCTCGCGCCGCAATCAGGGCCTGTCGGATCTGTTACAGCGCGATCTGTCTGCGGTCTGGAAAGACTTTACCGGCTGATTGCGGTGCCCAGTAAGGCAACTCCGCAGCCCACAGTTTCGTGACTCGCCAAGCGCGCCGAGCGCGTTAAGTTCCTCGACAATAAGTTGAGGGTGAGACACGACATGCAAAAACTATCAATCCTGTCCGGTGTTTTGGCGCTGGGCCTATCCGCTTGTGTGAGCATTCAAGTCGATTCGGTCGACGCACCATCGGTGAAGCCGGACTTGCCCGCGCTCGCGACAGGGTCTGAGATCGCGCCCGAACCCATTCTCGGCCCTGGAGACCGCCAGCCCTCAGGTCGTGCACTTGGCACACGTTCAGCTGTGGTCGCACCAAATGCTGCAGCGGCGACCGCCCACCCACTCGCCACACAGACCGCCCTGGATGTGATGAAACGCGGCGGGTCCGCCATGGACGCTGCGATCGCTGCGAACGCCATGCTCGGTCTTGTAGAACCGACCGGCAACGGCATCGGCGGCGACCTCTACGCGATTGTGTGGGATCCGATGAGCCGGCAGCTCTATGGCTATAATGGATCGGGCCGCGCACCCATGGGCGCGACGCTCTCGGATATGCAAGCCAAAGCAGACGAATTCATGGATGGAGAGGAAATCCCGCCGTTTGGCGCGGCGCCTGTGACGGTGCCCGGCACCGTCGAGGCCTGGGGCGCACTGCATGAACGGTTTGGTCGTCTTCCGTTCAACACGCTGATGGAGCCGACCATCAGCTATGCGCGTGATGGCGCGCCGATCCCGGAAGTCATCGCTTATTACTGGCAGTTCGGCCCGCGGCGCTTCGGCCCGGCTTATGAAAGCGGCATGCTCGAAGAGTATGACAATGCCCGAAAGACATATTTCTCTCCGGCGCCGGTCGAAGGATCTCTGTTTCGCAATCCGGATCTGGCCAACACGCTGGAGCGCATTGCTTATGCGGGGACCGACGATTTCTATACCGGCCAGATCGCCCAGACCATGGCTGAGTATTTCGAGCGCATTGGGGGCTACCTTCGATTCGAAGACTTCGCCGCGCATGATGGCGAATGGGTCGAGCCGATCTGTGTCGAATATCGCGAGCTGGTGCAGCTCTGTGAACTGGGCCCCAATACGCAAGGCGTAGCGGCGTTGCAAATGCTGCAAATGCTGGAACGGTTCGATCTGCGCGAAATGGGCTATGGCTCGGCCGACAGCCTGATGGCGCAAATTGAGGCTAAGCGCCTGGCCTTCGCGGATCGGGCGGCAGGCTATGCTGATCCGGCCTTTAGCGGGATTGACCCCAAGACCTTTGTACGCCCAGGTTACAATGCGGCGCGCGGAGAGCGCATCGACATCAACCAGGCCATGGCACCGCCAGCGCCGGGTTATGCCGAGGCTGACGCGCGACTCGAAGATGGCGATACGACCTATCTCACTGTGACCGACAGTGATGGGATGATGGTCTCTCTGATCCAGTCCAACTATCGCGGCATGGGGTCTGGCTTAGTCGCTGACGGGCTCGGCTTCATGTTCCAGGACCGTGGCCAATTGTTCAGCCTCGACCCTGAACATCCAAATGTGTTTGAGCCAGGCAAGCGCCCGTTCCACACAATCATCCCGGCCTTCGCTTTCAAGAAGGACATGCCTGGCTGTCAGGTCCGCGCCGTCGCGCCTGAAGTGGCCTGCCCGTACGAACCCTGGCTCAGCTTTGGCCTGATGGGCGGCGGTATGCAGCCGCAAGGCCATGTTCAGGTCATCCTCAACCTGGTCGATTTCGACATGGGTCTGCAGGAAGCCGGTGATGCCGCTCGCTGGGAACATCGCGGCGGCTGCGAACCGACTGATGATCTCAATGGCGACGCCTGTGAAGAGGATATGGGCGTCGTGCATCTGGAAAGTGGTATCCCGGTGGAGACGCGCCTCGAGCTGGAGCGTCGCGGCCACACCGTGGAATGCTGCCGCGCCAATGGCGGCGGCTACCAGGCAATCATGCTCGACTTCGAAAGCGGTGCCTGGATCGCGGCGACAGAGATGCGCAAGGATGGCAATGCGGACGGGTACTAACCGACTCGCACGAGCTTATTGCCATTCTTTGTCAGGAGAGGCGTGAGATTATCGGCTTGGTCCAATAAATCAGGAGCAAGCCAATGACCGAGCAATATCCAAACCGCGTCGTGTGGGCGGAAATCCCCGTCGCCGACATGGCCCGCGCGCAGAAATTCTACGAGACCCTGTTCGATGAGCCGCTCAATCTCATCGATCAGGAACCGAACCCGACAGCCATGTTGCCATACCCCGGCGGCGTTGGCGCGGCCGGACACCTGTATCCAGGTACGCCAGCCAAGCGTGGCGAAGGGATCACTGCGCACGTCGCTGTGTTCAGTGAGCTGGACGTCGCCATGGACCGCGTGCGCGAGGCGGGCGGTGAAGTCGTGTCAGACGTCATCACAATTCCCGCCGGGTCCTTCTTTTATGCCATCGACACCGAAGGAAACTCGCTGGGCGTATTCAAGGTCTAGGGAAGTGAAAGCGGCCAGTCCGCGTACAGTCTTTGGTCTCGTTTAAGATACTATACGTGGCTTTGAAAAGCTGCGCGGACTGGCAAAGCCGCTTCCTACGGCATTGACCGTAGCACAAACTTTCCCTAACGGCAATTTGCGGGCGCGACTGGACCCGATGAAGCCGCCACGCCATATCTCCCGCCATGGATGCTTTCGCCCATTTGCTGGAACGCTTGCTGCTGACTCCGTCGCGGAACAGCAAGTTGTCGCTTATGGCTGAATTCTTCCGCAATCAGCCTGATCCTGAGCGGGGTTGGGCGTTGGCAGCGCTGACCAGCGAGATCGATCTACCGGGCGTAAAGGCGGGGCTGGTGCGGCGCCTTGCGGAAAGCAAAGTCGATCATGAACTGTTTCGCATGTCCTATGATTATGTCGGCGATCTGGCCGACACGGTCAGTCTGATCTGGCCGACGGAACATGGTGCTAATCGTGTGCCGAGTCTGACCGAAATTGTTGAGCAATTGTCAGATGCGACCAAGGCACAAGGTGAGCGACTGATCGAAGGTTGGCTTAACGCGCTCGATTCGCGCGGGCGTTGGGCATTGCTTAAACTGGTGACAGGCGGACTGCGAATCGGCGTCTCAGCGCGACTCGCAAAAGTCGCGGCGGCTCAGTTCGGCGGTGTTGAGACCAGCGAGGTTGAGGAGATCTGGCACGGGCTCGAACCGCCTTATCTCAGCCTGTTCGCCTGGCTGGATGGCGAGGCCGACAAGCCAAATCCGGACGTCGCAGCGCCGTTTCGTCCGGTCATGCTGGCCCACCCGCTGGTCGCCAAGAAGGATCGCGACAATCCGGACGCCATCGATCCAGATCTGATCACCGCCGAGAATTTTGCCGCCGAATGGAAATATGACGGCATCCGCGTGCAGGCCGTTTCCGAAGGTGACACACGCCGCATCTACACGCGCACTGGCGATGATATCAGCCACACTTTTCCGGACATGCTGGCTGCCATGGACTTCAACGCCGCACTCGATGGTGAGCTTCTGGTGCGCACGCCAGATGGCGGCGTTGCGCCGTTCAACGAGCTGCAACAGCGCCTGAACCGTAAGACCGTCAGCAAGAAACAGATGGAGGCACGCCCAGCCTTTATTCGCGTTTATGATCTGCTGGTTGATGGCGAGGAAGACTTGCGCGCGCTCAGTTTCAAACAGCGCCGCGCCCGGCTCGAACAATTCGTGTCTACACTGAACACTGACCGCATCGATTTGTCGCCGCTGGTCCAAGTGACGACGGTTGAAGCGCTGGAATCAGCCCGCAATGCGCCGCCCGCGCCCGAGATTGAAGGCCTGATGCTGAAACGTTGGGACAGTGCCTATCAAGCCGGGCGGCCAAAAGGGCCATGGTTCAAGTGGAAGCGCGATCCGTTCCTGATCGATGCCGTCCTGCTCTATGCCCAGCGCGGGCACGGCAAACGATCGAGCTTCTATTCCGATTTCACATTCGGGGTCTGGCGCGAGGTGGATGGCAGCGACCAGCTGACTCCGGTCGGAAAGGCGTATTTCGGGTTTACCGATGAGGAGCTCAAGCAACTCGACAAATTCGTGCGTGACAACACACTGGAACGGTTCGGGCCGGTGCGCTCAGTCACCGCGACCAAGGCACAGGGTCTGGTACTGGAGGTCGCGTTTGAAGGCTTGCAACGGAGCCCGCGTCACAAATCTGGGCTCGCCATGCGATTCCCGCGCATCCACCGAATTCGCTGGGACAAACCGACGGATGAGGCGGACCGGCTTGAGACTCTCGAAGCTCTGTTGCCGGAGAATGCGTGATGGACTTGTCATCAAGGCCTGTTAGGGCGGGGGCATGAATTTTCGCGATTTCGTCCTCCTCGCAGCGGTGTGCTTCGTCTGGGGACTCAATCTTGTCGTGACGCGCTGGGTGGTCGCCGATGCCGGTGTTCCGCCCATCTTCTTTGCTGGAATGCGGTTTGCCGGCATCGTCCTGGTGCTGTTCTGGTTCCTGCGCCCCATACCAAAGCATCTTGGCACATTGTTTCTGATCGCCATGGGCATGGGCGCAGTCCACTTCGCCTTGCTGTTCCTGGGGCTTGCCAATGCCGAAGCGAGTGCCGTCTCCGTGGTCGGGCAACTCGGCGTGCCGTTTTCCACCCTGATGAGCATGGCCTTCCTTGGCGAAAAAGTCGGATGGCGGCGCGGACTTGGCATCATGCTGGCCTTTGCGGGTGCCATTCTGATTGCGGTCGATCCGCAGACTTTCCAGCTTTCATACGGCTTGCTCTATGTCGTGTTTGCAGCTGTCGTCGCCTCCGCCGCCGGCATTTTGATGAAACGCATGCCTTCGATCAGTGCGTTACAGATGCAAGCCTGGATCGGCCTGTTCAGCTTCGCGCCCCTATTTGCCGTGTCTGGCCTCCTGGAAAGCGATATGAATGGCTGGAGCGCCTTCGTTGAAGGCGGCTGGTTGGTTTGGCTCGCGACGGCGTTTGCGGTCCTCGGCGTCAGTGTGTTTGGTCATGGTGGGTTCTACACCTTGATCAAGAAGTATGACATTTCGCTTCTCTCTCCGTTGACCCTGATGACGCCGATCTGGGGCGTGGTGCTTAGTGTCGTCATGTTGGGAGAAGTGCTGACCTTGCAACTGGTGGTCGGGGCAGGGATTTCGCTCGGCGGTGTGTTTGTTATTCTCGTGCGGCCAAATCGGGTTATGCCGGAAGCGGCACTTGGCGATAAAGTGAGAGGCATCAAGGAATGAAGATCGAGGCGCTGTCCAGCCCCAATTTTAATGATCGCAAGCACCCGATCGACATGCTGGTCCTGCACTATACCGGCATGGAAACCGGGCAGGGCGCGCTTGATCGTATGCGCGACGAGGCCGCCGGCGTGTCGGCGCATTACATGCTCTGGGAAGACGGCAGGGTTGTTCAGCTGGTCGGTGAGGATAAGCGCGCCTGGCATGCCGGTGTTTCCAGCTGGCAGGGAGACGAGGACCTGAATTCGCGGTCTATCGGCATTGAAATCGTCAATGGCGGTCATGACTGGCCTTTGGCAGGCGGATTGTTACCGCCTTACCCGGATCAACAGGTCGAGGCATTGATCGAACTGTGCACGGGAATTCTGGGCCGCTGGGAGATTCC
>Ga0207422_1003618_pt1 | contig 14980 bp, 10 predicted proteins | sample MarCyaLeptolynsp_FD_187757 | JGI IMG/M metagenome (GOLD analysis project Ga0207422, IMG submission 187757) | Marine cyanobacterial communities from Panama - species 1 Leptolyngbya sp. (SPAdes) | ecosystem: Environmental > Aquatic > Marine > Unclassified | place: Panama: Panama City | collected...
CGCGAGCGCCACGACCGGCACCGTGTCGAGATTTTCGACCACATCGCTCCAGCCCGGCACGGCGGGGATATAGGTCGCACCGATCATTTCCAGCGTCTTGACCGAACCGCCCCCGCCTGTGCCGTCGATCATGCGGATGATCGGCAGTTTGAGCTCATGCGCCATCATTTCGGCCTGGACCATCTTGCGCGCGATCCCGGCATCGGCCGCGCCGCCGCGAATGGTGAAATCGTCCGCCGTTGCAACGACCGGGCGTCCGTTGATCAGCGCCTTGCCGAACAGATAGGGCGCAGGGGTGACGCCTTGCAGGTCACCATTCTCGTCATAATGGCCCTTGCCAGCGATCTTGCCGATCTCGCGAAACGACCCCTCATCGACCAGCGCCGCAAGCCGCGCACGCGCATCCATCTTGCCGCGACCATGCTGACGCGCGACCTTCTCCTCGCCGCCCATCTGGTCGGCCAGGGCTTCGCGTTGGCGAAGCTCTTCGAGTTCGTTTTGCCAGGTCATTCGTTTCTGTCCGAGGTGCCGGGGCCACCCGCTCCCTCCACCCTTCCACCCGGATTATCACTCCGGGGTAGGATCCGGGTGGAAGGGTGGAGGGAGCGGGTGGCCTGGGAACGCATTATTCAGACGGCTCCACCACGCACAGCACGGCCTCGACTTGCACTTGTCCGCCTTCGCTCGCTTCGAGGCCGGTGATGGTCCCGTCAAACGGCGCAGTGAGCGCATGCTCCATCTTCATCGCTTCGAGCACCATCAGCCGCTGTCCGGCGCTGACGGTGTCGCCTTCGGAGACATCGACCGCGATCACCTTGCCCGGCATCGGAGCGAGGATCGCACCATCAGCGGCGGAGGCCTGAGTGCCTCCATCAAAACGGTAGGGTTCCATTCTGAACGCAGCCCCGTTTCGGAATAGGAGCTGAGCGCTGTACCCTCCATAGTCTAGATCCAGCACAAACTCGTCGTGGTCAACGTCCTCAGGTTTTACCTCAATTTCTTCGCCATCGACCAAGACTCGCATCGTCTCCTTGCGTGGTGCGTTGAGACGAAAGCCACCGATGCCTGCTTGCCTTGCATAGCCATCGCCGAACGCGTCAGTGATCAGCAAGTCGTTTGCCATCATACCCAGGATCGATACGGGCGGCCTCGGGTTTTCGGACAAATCGTCTATATGCTCGCCAATGGTCCCGGTAGTCATGCTCCCGGCGGCAAACTCGTGCAGGCAAAGCAGGCGGAGCAGAAACCAGGCATTTTGTTTGATAGGCCAAATCTGCGTCGAAGCGCATGCTCGCTTCATGGCTTCGATCGCATCACTCCGGCTGTCCGCATGCGAAACCAATTTTGCTATCATCGGATCATAAAATGGCGAAACTTCGGCCCCACGTTCAACGCCTGTTTCAACGCGAGCGAAAGCTGTTGGCAAGCTCAGATGATCGAGTGTTCCCGTACTCGGCAGAAAGCCTTTCGCCGGGTCCTCGGCATAGAGCCGCGCCTCAATCGCCCAGCCATTGATGCTCAGATCTTCCTGCTTCAGCGGGATCGGCTCGCCCGAGGCCACGCGCAGCTGCCATTCGACCAAATCGACCCCGGTGATCTCTTCGGTGACCGGATGCTCAACCTGCAGCCGCGTGTTCATCTCCATGAAGAAGATGCGATCGGCGCGCAGGCCTTCGCTGGCATCAGCGATGAACTCGATCGTGCCCGCGCCTTCATAATCGACCGCTTTGGCCGCGCGCACCGCGGCGGCGCAAATCTCTTCGCGCGTTGCCTCGTCCATGCCCGGGGCAGGCGCCTCTTCGATCACCTTCTGATGGCGACGCTGCAATGAGCAATCGCGTTCGAACAGGTGGACGACATTGCCATGGCTGTCGCCAAACACCTGCACTTCGATATGGCGCGGCGAGGTGATCCATTTCTCAAGCAGCACTTCGTCATTGCCAAAGCTGGCCTTGGCCTCGCGCTGACAGCTTTCGAGCGAGGCCGCGAAATCGGCAGCGTCGTCGACCTTGCGCATGCCCTTGCCGCCGCCGCCCGCAACCGCCTTGATCAGCACCGGATAGCCAATCGCGTCGGCTTCCTTGGTCAGGCGTTCGAGCGACTGATCTTCGCCGAGATAGCCCGGAGTCACCGGCACGCCGGCGGCGATCATCCGCTCCTTGGCGGCATCCTTGAGGCCCATCGCTTCGATGCTTTCGGGCTTGGGGCCGACCCAGATCAGCCCGGCATCGATCACGGCTTGGGCAAAGCCCGCATTCTCGGACAGGAAACCGTATCCTGGATGGATCGCTTGGGCTCCGGTAGCCCTGGCAGCCTCAATGATCTTTTCGCCCACCAGATAGCTCTCAGAGGCAGCTGAGGGGCCAATATGGACCGCTTCGTCGGCCGTGCGAGTGTGCAGCGCCTTGGCGTCGGCATCCGAATAGACAGCGACCGTGGCGATGCCCATATCCTTGGCGGTGCGCATGATGCGGCAGGCGATTTCGCCGCGATTGGCGATCAGGAGCTTGGTGATCATGGCGTTGGTGCACCCTCGCATGGATCGGTGATATGGCTGTAGGTAGTGGTGGCGAGCTTCCATTCGCCGCTCACCCGCACCAGCGTGAAGATATTGACCCCGCAATGGCTGCGAGTGCCATCGACGTAGAGGCCAAAGTCAGCCCACACCATGGCGACCGGGCCTTCCACCATCACCGCTGTGATTGCGATTGGTTCGGCAAGGTCGTTCGCGGAATTCGCAATCGACTCGATAAGGTCAGCCATCGGGAGCGAGCGTGTCTGGGTTCCGTCTTCGGTCTCGCGCACCATGACCAGATGCGCGCCATCGGCGAGAAGGGCGGACATGGCCGCCTCATCTTGCGCATCAAACGCCGTCATGAACGCCCGGATCGTAGCCACAGCGCTGTCAGCGTCTTCTGTGTGATCATTGGCAGCAAGCGGCGTGGCCAGCATCGCAGCCAGAATTATCAGAATTCCTCTCATGGATTCAGCGCTACGCCAGCCAAGGCCGCGCTTCAAGCCGGATCGGGCCGGAAATCCTTGATCCCCCATGTGATCGGCTTCGCAGGGCGATGCGGACGGTTGATCACGGCGGAGACGAAACCGCGCGCGCCATACCAGGCCTTCTGCCAGCGCGGCACATAGGTGCGGCTGTTCCAGGCTTCGGTGCCGCGGCTGCGCACTTTGCGACCAATCGCGCCATAGATCCGCGCGGCCGACAGCACCGCCCAGCGGCTGCGGAAGGGAAGCCTGGCCGCACCAACGCGGGCAGCGGCTTCGTGTTGCTCGACCAAAGCGACCAGTCTTGCAGCCATATCGGCCAATTCCTGGCGGTGATGCGGCTTGGTGTGCTGGCCCGGCTCGATATCTTCCTCAACCAGCCATTCGAGCGGAAGGTAGCAGCGCCCGGCGGCATCATCTTCGACAATATCGCGCGCAATGTTGGAAAGCTGGAATGCCAGGCCCAGGTCACAGGCGCGATCCAGCGTCTCGCTGTCATCGGGATCGACCCCCATGATCACCGCCATCATCACGCCCACCGCGCCGGCGACGTGGAAGCAATATTGCATCATATCGGCCTTGCTGCGGGGACGCCAATCTTCGGCATCGAGCGCAAAGCCAGCGATCACGTCTTCGGCCATGGCGGGGGTCAGCCCGCATTCCTCAGCAACCACGGCAAGCGCGTCAAAGCTCGGGTCACCGGTGGGCTCTCCAGCGAAGGCCTTGTCGGTCAGCGTGCGGATCAGCGCGAGGCGTTCCTCGATATTGGATTGGTCACCCAAAGGTCCGCCTTTGACCTGATTGTCGGCGATGTCATCGCAGCGGCGGCACCAAGCATAGAGCAACCACGCCCGATCGCGCGTTTCGTCATCGAACAATTGAGATGCGGCAGAAAAGCTCTGCGAACCCTGCTTGATCGCAAGCCGGGCATGTTCGACCAATGCTTCGCGTCTTGCTGGATCAATCATGTCTATTGGACGTCATTCCCGCGCAGGCGGGAATCCAGCTGGCTTTGAGGCTGTTATGAGAGCTCATCTGGACCTCTGCCTTCGCAGGGGTGACGAGGCGGTTTGGCGTCACAGATCCTCAGCCTTCATCCGGAAGATCGGCGTATGCGGCTCATAGGCGGCCATCTTCTCGAGCAGATCGGGCATGGTCTCAGCTGCGATGAGGATATTCTGGTGCGCGGGGCGGACAAAGCCGACTTCCGCCATTTTGGCGTTGAATGCGATCAGGTGATCGTAAAAGCCAAACGCGTTGAGCAGCCCGACCGGGTCCGAATGATAGCCAAGCTGGGCCCAGCTCATCGCCTCCCACAGCTCGTCCATCGTGCCGACCCCGCCGGGAATGGTGACGAACCCGTCCGACAGATCAGTGAAGATCTGCTTGCGCTCATGCATGCCTGAAACCGAAATCAGCTCATCGCATTCCGGGTTGGCGACTTCGGATTTGACCAGCGCTTCGGGGATCACGCCGATCACTTCGCCGCCAGCATCCTTGGCGCCTTTGGCAACCGCGCCCATCAGTCCCAACCGTCCGCCGCCATAGACGACGCCAATACCGCGCTCGGCGAGCGTCGCGCCGACTTCGGTTGCAAGCTGGAGGTAGCGGGGATCTTCGGGTGAGGCCGATCCGCAATAGACAGCCAGACGTTTCATAGCACTCATGCGCTCTTCATAGCGGCGAGATCCTGCAGCACCAGCCCTGCTGTTGCCTTGGCGCTGCCGACCACTCCAGGAATGCCCGCGCCAGGATGCGTGCCAGCCCCGACCAGGTAGAAATTCTCGATCTCATCGTCGCGATTGTGGCCGCGCATATAGGCGCTTTGCCAAAGCACCGGCTCGAGGCTGAACGCGCTGCCCATATGGGCGTTGAGATCGTGCGCGAAATTCTTGGGCGCATAGCTAAACTTGGTGACAATGCGATCATGGATATCGGGGATCAGGCGGCGCCCCACTTCGTCCAGGATGGCCTTTTCAAGCCGCGGCCCTTCGACGTCCCAATTGATCGGCATCTTGCCCATATGAGCCACCGGCACCAGCGCGTAGAACGTGCTCTTGCCCTTGGGTGCCATGCTGGCATCGGTCACGGTCGGGTGGTGCAGGTAGATCGAGAAATCCTGCGGCAGCACGCCGTGCTTATAGATGTCCTCGACCAAGCCTTTGTAGCGCGGTCCGAACAGGATCATGTGATGCGGGATGCCGGGCCAGCTGCCTTCCAAGCCGAAATGGACCACGAATAGCGACGGGCTGAAGCTCTTGCGGCTGAGCGACTTGGCGTATTTCTTTCCGCGCGGCGTGCTGCCCAGCAGATCGCGGTAGGAATGCATGATATCGGCGTTGGAGGCCACGGCGTCGAAGCGCTGTTTGAAGCCGCTCTCGGTCTCCACCTCGGTCGCGCGATTACCCAGAGTGTGGACCTGCTTGACCGCATCGCCGGTGATCATCGTCCCGCCGAGCCGTTCAAAATGCCGCACCATCCCGGCAATCAGGCGATTGGTGCCGCCGCGCGCCCACCACACGCCGCCATCCTTTTCGAGCTTGTGGATCAGCGCATAGATTGAGCTTGTCTTCATCGGACTGCCACCGACCAGCAGCGTGTGGAAGCTCAATGCTTCGCGTAGCTTCTCATTCTGGATAAAGCTTGAGACCATCGAATAGACGCTGCGCCAGGCCTGCTTCTTGACCAATGCGGGCGCTGCCTTGAGCATGCTCTTGAAGTCGAGAAAGGGCGTGTGGCCCAGCTTGACGTAGCCCTCTTCATAGACCCCCGCTGAATATTCGAGGAATTGCTGATAGCCGGCGATATCCTCAGGGTTGAGCTTGGCAATCTCGTTGTTGAGGCTGACTTCATCATTCGAATAATCGAAATTGGTGCCGTCGGGCCAATTGAGCCGGTAAAACGGCATAACCTTCATCAGCTCGACATCCTCGCTGATGTCATGCCCGGTCAGCTGCCACAATTCCTCCAGGCAGGGCGGATCGGTGATGACGGTCGGCCCAGCGTCGAAGGTGAAGCCTTCCTTCTCCCAGAAATAAGCACGGCCACCGGGCTTGTCGCGCCCTTCGATCACGGTTGTTGCGATGCCCGCCGATTGCAGCCGCATGGCCAGCGCCATGCCGCCAAATCCGGCCCCGATCACACAGGCGGAGCGACCGGCATAGGTCTCTGCATGGACGGGATTGATCCCTTTGCCTGCTGCCGCGCTGGGCGGCGAAACGAGGTCGAGTTTGGCGTCGGCCGTCATGCCGATTTCTCCGAGTCTAAGGGTTTGCCGCGCTTGAAGATCGCGGCGATTGCGCGTCCGACAGGTACGGGCGGGTTGCCCGATAAGACGCGCAACTTGTCGAGTGGTTTCGAGCGACCGGCATAAAAGCGCTCAATCAGGCCTTGGCGCAAGCCATAAAAGCGTTGGAAGATCCGCACGCGCTTGGCCGGTTCGGCGGCGAGAAACATCATCCGCGCCAGCAACCGGTAATAGCGAGTCTTCCGCCAATGTCGCTTGGCGCGCACTTCCATCAAGGCGGCAAGCTGCGATCCGGTCAGGTCGGCTTCGCGCGCAATCGTGAGCGCATTCTCAACTGCGACGGGCAATGTGTAGCTTGTGAGCGGGTGGACAAACCCACCTCTCGCTCCCGCCAGCGCGACGCCCGGAGTCGAGACTTCGGCGAGATAGGCCGGAAAGTTCCCGCCAGTCAGGACCGGCAGGATCCCGGCCTCATTGCCGACAATATCGCCGCCATCCCATCCGCGCACGCGGCAATATTGCTCAATCCGCGATGACAATGCGCCGCGATCCATCTTGGCGTCGTCCGCGTAATAGGTGTCCTCGACAAATACGTCATGCGCACCTAGCGGCAGGACATAGACAAAGCGATAAGCGCTGCCATTGCCATATGGGGCGGCCTGATCAACGCTGGCATCCATAATCATCGGTCGGGCAAGGCCGTGCGCTTGATCGAGTCGGACATGGCGCCCAAGAAAAATCTGCCAGCCACCTTCGAGATGGGGGCTGGGAGCAAAGCTGCGACAATCGACCACGGCGCGGGCGGGAATTTGCTCACCGTCGTCAAGCGTGATCCCGCGGGCGTCGAGCTGTGTTGCCTTGCGACCAAACAGCACCGACCCTTCGGGCAGGACCCGCATCAGACCCGAATGAAAGTCCTGGCTCGCCATCGATCGGTAGCCGGTCCGCAAGGTTCGTCGATAGCGCGGAAAAGCCACTTCATAGCCCTGGTCCCAGCTGGTCTGGCGAAAGGGCTCAAGCAAGGCGCGGCCTTGCGTATCCAGATCGCTCTCGAACCAGCTCCAGCGATGATTGCCGCCGATCGTCTTGCCGCTTTCGACCAGGACGATGCGCAATTCAGGCCGCTCACGATGGACTGCATGCGCGATCAGTCCGCCGGCCAGTCCGCCGCCCACAATCGCCAAATCCACCGCTGTATCGCTCATCCTCCTGCCGCCCTAGGGCAGGCGGTCGGTCGGGGCAATATCCCGCCCGGCGGCGATGATCGGCGATCTGCCGTGAAGCAATTTTGCCGGGAACAGGTCGGTTGCAACGGGATTGATCAGCAAGACCCCGAAGGAACTCAAATGTCGCACAAATCTCCCGCTGCCGGGCTGATCCTTGTCTCTGCCATCGCGTTGGCGATGGCATCTCCCGCTCTGGCCGAGAATCCGTCCTCCGACCGTCAGGCTCCAGATGAGGCCTATCAAGGACCGCCAACTGGTGAAGGGTCAGAGCAGGCTGGCCCGCCGCAGGACTCAGTGTTCGATGACAATTGGCTCACGATCGGGATCGGGGCAGGCTTGGGCACGAGCTATTCGGGATCGAATGACTATGTGCTGATCCCGGCACCGCTCTTGCGTGGACGGCTGGGTCCGGTCCGGATCAATCCGCGGCCAGCGGGCGCGGCTTTTGATTTCTTGCCCAAATCGCGTGGCAGCACCAATTTCGAACTTGGACCGGTGGTCCGGTTTCGCAATGACCGTGCAGACCAGATTGAAGACCCGATTGTCGAACTGGCCGGCGAACTCGACTCGGCGTTTGAGATTGGCGTCGCTGGCGGCGTCAGTTTTCCGGGCATTCTCAACCGCTTTGACAGTCTCAGTGTCAGCGCCGACATGCGCTGGGACGTCGCGGGTGCGCATGATGGAATGGCGATCCAGCCGGGCATCTCCTACTTTTCGCCGCTCAATCGTGGCACCGCGATATCGGTCGGCGTCAGCGCTGAATTCGTCGATGACAATTTCGCTGACTATTATTACTCGGTCAGTCCCGCACAAAGCGCGGCCTCGGGCCTGTCTCAATTCGCCGCCAGTGGCGGCTTGAACAGTGTGGGAGCCAATGTGCTTCTGGCGGTCGATCTGGACGGCAATGCAGCCAATGGCGGGCTCGGCGTGTTTGCGATAGGCGGGTATTCGCGCTTGGTCGGAGATGCCGCCGATACCCCCTACACAGCTCAGCGAGGGAGCGCGAACCAGGCCTTTGGCGCGGTCGGGATCGGCTTTACGTTCTAGGCGGCGCGCGCAAAGCGTTGGACCCCATCAGGGCAAGATTGCGCTCTTCATCCCATCGCCCGCCCGAAACACCAGCGTCTCGACATCTGTGCCGTCGCCCAGATTGACGCGGTTGAGCTGGCGCGCCCAGATGTCGGTCAGGATTTGGGAATTCACGCTGATCTCGGACCCTGGACCAGGGGACGACGCTTCCTGATAGACCAGCAGGCTTGCGCCTTCGATTTCGGTCCCCAGCAAAGTCAGCTGGATCGGGCCTGACCCGGACCTGATCTGGAATCGATCGGCGACATAGCGCGCGAATTCGCGGCGACTTTCCAGATCGCCGATAATGTCTGGCGCTCTGGACCCCTGAACCCTCAGCGCATGCTCAGCATCATGCAAAGGGATGCTGTGAACCACTTCGAGCATCTCGGTGCGTGGATTGTGCGCGATGACCGAGATCGAGTTCTTTTGCTGATGCGCTGCCAGCGGCAACGCCACCATCATCATCAGGACCGCAGCGAGAAGACGCATCATTCGCTGCCTTGATCGTCCTTGGCTTCTTGCTCTTCAACAACCTGCACTTCGGCCATCAGGTCGCGACCAGCGCGCGACGATGGGTCAGGGCTCTTGAAAGCTTCGATACGGCTCTCAATGATTTTGCGAGGATAGTGGTTGTTGTTGACGTCCGCATCGGCGGTTTCCCACTCTGGATCGACAACCACAGAGGCCAATTCCTTGCCTTTGGGATAGACCAGCAGCTTGCTGACATTACGTGCATCACGGCGCCATATCTCAGCCGGGATCATCATCTTTTCGTACGAACCGTCGGCAAAGGTCAGACCCAAAATGATGGGCATCACCAAACCACCCTTGTTCGAGAAGTTGAGGACGTAATAATTCGCATCTTCCTCGATCGCGCGATCGAACACGCGGCGTTCCCAATCCTCTAGACCTTCGAGGAAGCCCTCATATTTCTTGGTGTCCTTAGGTGTGACGGTAAACCGATCATTATCGTCATAGAAATCGGTCACGCCTGGGTTTTCGAGCACCCAGATCGGCAATTGCTGCTCTCGATTGAGGCGGTTGCCGACTTTCTCTGGCTCATCGGCGAGGTCCTGACGCCGACGCGACAAGTCTATGTCGGGGTCTTCAGTGTCGATCCGCAATTTGTGGATCGTATCGAGCGAGATATCGACGTGATCGGTGGTATAGAACCAGCCGCGCCAGAACCAGTCGAGATCGGTGCCCGATGCCTCTTCCATCGTGCGGAAGAAATCAGCCGGAGTTGGACGCTTGTACTTCCACCGCTGTGCATATTGCTTGAGCGCAAAGTCGAACCGTTCACGTCCGATGATTGTGTCGCGCAGGATATGATAGGCAGCGGACGGCTTGCCATAGGCGTTCGGTCCGATGTTCAGAATGCTGTCCGAATGCGTCATGATCGGCACTTGGTTGCGCGAGGTCATATAGGGGATCAGGTCGCGCGGCAGTGACCGCGTCCATTGGATATCCGGATCCCACTCATAGCCGGCGACGCTGTCGAGGAAGGAATTGATCCCCTCATCCATCCAGGTCCATTGACGCTCATCCGAATTGACCACCATCGGGAAGTAGATGTGGCCGATTTCGTGGATCACCACTCCGATCAGGAAGATCTTTTCAGACTCCGAATAGGTGCGCGATCCATCTGCGTTGAGATTGGTGCGTGGCCCGTTGAAGGTAATCATCGGATATTCCATCCCGCCGACCGGCCCGTTGACCGATTGCGCCGTGGGATAGGGATAGTCGAAGCTGAAGCGCGAATAGACCTCCATCGTGTGAACGACGGCGGCGGTCGAATATTTGCGCCACAAATCTCCGCCTTCTTTGGGCCAGAACGACATCGCCATCACGGTGTCAAATTCGGCGCCGGGCTGCTTGTGGCCTTGCGCATCCCACATGAATTTGCGGCTCGTCGCCCAGGCAAAATCACGCACATTACGCGCCGTGTAGCGCCAGGTCTTGGTGCCGGTCGGCTGGCTCGATTCATTGGCTGCCGCTTCCTCTGGCGTGACGATGAACATCGGTTCGTCGGCATTGCGCGCAGCTGCAAGTCGCTGACGCTGCGTGGCGGTCAGAACGGCATTCGGATTGGCGAGGACTCCAGTCGATGAAACGATATGGTCGTTCGGAACCGTCATTGTGACGTCGTAGTCACCGAATTCGAGCGTGAATTCTCCGCGACCAAGGAACTCCTTATTGTGCCAACCTTCATAGTCCGAATAAGCGACCATTCGGGGAAACCATTGCGCAAACAGGAAGATATCATTGCCACCTTCGCGCGGATCGTCCGGGAAGTGCTCGTAGCCTGAGCGAGCATAGATCGTGTTTTCTTCAACGATGTTGAACGCCCAGTCGACGTTGAAGCTGACGCTTTGACCTGACCGCAAAGGCGTTGGCAGATCGATCCGCATCAGCGTGCCGACGATCGTGTGATCGAGTTGCCGACCATTGCTCAGCGTCACCCGAGTAATGTCATAGCCATAGCTGTTATCCGCCATCGCCTGCTGGCGGCGCAGTTCTTCGAGTGACAATTTAGCTGGCTCGCTGCCGCTTGCAGCGCGCACCGTGGGTCCTCGGCGGCCGGGTCCACCGAATGTGTTGGTCAGTTCGGCCATCGAGTCCGTGCGGAACACGTTCTGGTCAAGCTGCATCCAAATCCACGGCAAGGTGTCGGGAGAATTGTTGGTATAGGTGATCGTGGCTTGCGCTGTCAGTCGGCGCGCATCTTCATCGAGCCGAGCGGTGATGCGATAGTCAGCTTCTTGCTGCCAATATTGGTGCCCGGGCGCCCCCGATGCGTTGCGATAGACATTCGGGTCAGGCAGCACCTCATCGAGCTGACGGAACTTGTCCTCAAAGTCGCCCTTGGTCTGCTGAATACCTTGAGCGAGAGCGGGCGCGGCGAGAAGCCAAGCGAGGGCGAAGGCAAGAAGTCTCAATGTCAGTTCCTTAAACAGGCATAGCGCGCCATCGGCGGCCTGGAGCAAAAGATCCAATGGTTTCGCAAGCTCGTTGAGGCGAATCCAGTGTTACAATGTATCTAGCCAAGGGATTTCGCCGAAGCCATAGCAAAGGGGCCGCCAATTCGGCGGCCCCTCATGTTTGATCGACCAACGCAATTTATTCGCTGTCGTCGGCCTTTTCTTCCTTGGTCTTCGAACCTTTGGCACCTTCGGCCAGCTGCGGCCTTGGCCCGGGCATCTCAGCGGTGCGATCGCCCGTCATTAAATAGGTGTCGAACCATTCCATCATGCGCAGATTGTAGTCATAGCGTGCGCCAGCCTGGCGGTTGCCGTGGCCTTCACCAGGATAGAACACCATCCGCACTGGCAGGTCAGGCTTACGGATTTTGAGCGAGCGATAGAGCTCAAGGCTCTGGCCCGGATCAACGCGAGTGTCTTCCTCGCCATGCATGATCAGGATCGGCGTGTTGGCCTTGTCAACGTGATAGACCGGCGAGACTTCCATCATCGCCTGCCAATCGTCCCACGGCCATTTGAGGCTGTGCACGTTGTACATCTCGTAAGGAATGTCGCCGGTGCCAAACTTGCTGACCTGGTTGGAGATCCCGACGAACATGACTGCCGCCGCAAATTCGGCAGAATTGTATGTCGCACTCCACGCCGATGCGTAGCCGCCATAAGAGCCTCCGGTCACGCCAGTGCGATTGTCATCGGTGATGCCATCAGCGACCAGCGCCTTCTTGGCGTCGACAATGTCGCGAAATTCAGGGTCGGTGTAGCGGCCCTGGTGCGCCTTGGAGAACGCTGTGCCGTAGCCGGTCGATCCGCGATAGTTCGGCAGGAATACCGCATAGCCTTTGCCTGCCGCGACCTGACCGGGCTTGGAATAGGCGGTTTGCCAGCCATTGCTGTCATGCGCCTCGGGACCGCCATGGACGTTCATGATGGTAGGAGCGCCGCCTTCCGGAGCGCCGCCAACCGGTTCGATCAGAACGCCTTCAACCTGCTGACCGTCGGTCGCGGTGAAGGTGTAAGCGCGCTGTTCACCGAAGGTGATGTCTGACAGCCATTCATTGTGGTTGGTCCAACGTTCAAACGCGCCATCATTCCACACGAACATTTCGTTGGGATGGGTGGGGCTGTTGGCTGCAGCGACCAATTTGTCACCGCCATGGTCAAGCCGCGTGAGGATCAGCTCGCCGGGATCGTATTCGGCGGCAACAGTGCCATTGCCGTTGTAGATCCGCAGGCGCGATTGCACCCCGACATGGATCACGGTTGCTAGCTGACCACCCGGTAGCCACTCGGCATCGACAGCGGCTTCTGCCGCGCCTTCATTGAGCGCGCGATAGGTACCGGTTGCCGTGTCGACCAAGTGAATCGTCGTCGCGGCCGGATCGTTCATGTCCACTCCTGCGATCAGCGACATTTGCGAACCATCTGGCGAGAACTCGAAATCGCCGATCTTGCCAGGCGTCTCAACCACGACGCTGACGTCGCCACTGGCCAGATCAATCAAATTGACCCGCTTCTTGGTGTAGCTGTCATCGACCAGCGGCGTGGGTGCGGTCTGAACTGCAGCAGATTGTCCGTCAGGAGAGATCTTGAACGCGCTGACATAGCCGGGAAGCGCGATCTCGCTTGGCTCTTCGTCAACCTCGTCTCCGATCTTGGCCACGAACAGGCGCGCAGCCTTGAACTCCTCCTCATAGACGCGCGAATTGAATCCGGCCTTGCGCTGCGCGGTGCGCTGCTTGTCCTCAGCCGCTCCGACCATCATGTAGATCACGCTGCCATCGGGGCTGAAGTGATAGCTTGAGACACTGGCGCCATCGACCGCCGCGATCTTGGAATAGGTGCCGCCATCAACGGGTACGGCCCACACCGCGCGCTTCTCATCATCCTTGGCCCAGGTAAAGGTGACCATTGAACCGTCGGGCGAAAACGCAACCCCGCCCGGGCTGACATCCTCTGGCAAATAAGCGCGCGCCATATCGGGGCCAGTGGCCACTTTGAGCTCTTGCTTGAAACCACCATTCTTTTCGCCCTCGGTCACGTCAGGCAGGCTCGAAGTGGTGTAGGCAATGCGGCTGCCATCGGGAGAGACCTGCATCGCGCCAAGGCTTTTGACCTTGGCGACGTCTTCCGGTGTCATCGGACGGGCGTGTGCTGTTGCCGCCAAGGAGGCAGTTGTCAGCAAGGCTGCAGTTACAAGTGAAAAGCGGGTCATGATGAAAATTTCCCCTAGGGTTTGATTGTTGCCCGTACACATAACGCCGTGCACGAGGTTGGCAAATCGGTTCGTCGATTGAAAATCGCTTGGCAAAGTCCTTGAACGGCGAAGCAAGGCAAGCCTATCAAGGCCGCCAAGGAGAGAGTGCTCATGAAAATCTTGTCGAAGCTTGCCGGACTGGCAGCCATCTCAACCGCGTTCCTAGCGCAGCCCGCTCATGCCGAGACGGTGATCTTTGCTGGTTCTGTCATCACCGATGCGGAAAGCGAGCCGATGGGCGCGGCGGTCATCACAGTCGATGAGGGAAAGATCACCGGCATCTATCCTGCAGACAGCAGCGATGCGCGCGTGCTCAGCACCGATAGCGGGCTGGAAGGCAAGACGGTGATCGACTTGTCGGACAAGACGGTGCTGCCGGGCATGGTCGATCTCCACACGCACCTGTCAGGCGATCCTTCGGGTGAGTTCTGGCGCGCAGCGACCAACCCGCCCGAATGGTACACGCTGATCGCGGCCAAGAATGCCCGCGTGACGGCGCTGGCCGGCTTCACGACCGTTCGCGATCTCGGCTCACGGTCAGATCAGGTCACGCAGGCTTTGCGCCGCGCGACGGCTGATGGCGTTGTTCCCGGGCCGCGGATTGTCACATCAGCACGCACCATCGCCATTGTCGGAGGCCATGGTGACACCACGGGTTTCCGCCGCGAAGTCAATGATGCGATCACGGCGGGCTTCGCCTGCACCGGCCCAATCGAATGCGCCGAGAAGGTCAGGCTGGCGTCCAAATATGGGGCCGACCTGATCAAGATCACCGCGACCGGCGGGGTGTTGAGCCAGCAAGGACGTGGTCTCGAAGCGCACTTCTCCGACGCGGAAATGCGCAGCATCGTCGAAACAGCTGAATCGCTCGGCCTTAAGGTTGCGGCGCACGCCCACGGTGCTCGCGGGATCGAAGCGGCTGCCCGTGCCGGGGTCCATACTATCGAGCATGGCACCTATATTGACGATGCAGCGGCTCAGGCCATGAACGAGAATGGCACCACTTTGGTGCCAACCTTGATGGCGTTTGAAGGAATCAAGCGCAATCTAGGCAAGCGCTTCTACACGCCAGTGGTCGAAGCCAAGATCCGGGCTGTGGCCGAATTCGCTGACACGATCGTCCAGCGCGCGATCGAATATGACGTGAAGATCGCCTTCGGCACCGATGCCGGCGTCTATCCGCATGGTGAGAATGCCGGTG
>Ga0207422_1003619_pt1 | contig 14954 bp, 11 predicted proteins | sample MarCyaLeptolynsp_FD_187757 | JGI IMG/M metagenome (GOLD analysis project Ga0207422, IMG submission 187757) | Marine cyanobacterial communities from Panama - species 1 Leptolyngbya sp. (SPAdes) | ecosystem: Environmental > Aquatic > Marine > Unclassified | place: Panama: Panama City | collected...
ACTGCGCCGGAAAATCCATTTCCAGAACCGTTCAAGCGCGCCGCGCCAGACGCGGCCCTGTTCATGGCGGCGGCGCCGCAAAATCCGTTGATCGATCAATATGCCTGGCGCGAAGTGGGGCCCGATCACGATATCAGCGCCGATGCATTTCTGGCCGCTGCAGGGTTCGACGAAGCATCACGCGCACTTTGTAACATCGCGCTCAACGCCAATGACCTCCGCTCCTATTCGATGCTGAACCTTTGGCGCAGTCTAACCCTGTTCACCCTCGACGCAGCATCGGGTCCTTCGGAAGAAATTGAGGGCGGATCACAACGTCTGCCCGAAGCCATGGCTGCGAGCCTGAATGCTGGAACGCTGAAACTGGGCGCGCCCGTTTCGGCCATCAGCGCGACGGATCAAGGCGTCGAAATCACCGCAGCAAATAGTACTTATCAGGCCCCATTCGGAATCTGCACTTTGCCCTTCCCGGTGCTGCGCGCCCTGCCCCTGACCCTGCCCGGTGATAGTGCCGTGATGAAACCGATCATCTCCGACATGCCCTACACTCAGATTCAGCAGGTCCACCTGGAATTGGAACAAGCCCCAACCGACGACCTGCCGATAATGATGTGGACGGACACGCCGATCGAGCGGGTATTCCCCGTTCGCAATGCGTCCGGGGAGACGGTCGCTCTCACATGCTGGATCAACGGCACCGGCACGCGAACATCGGCGAGCGATGAAGACTGGAAATCGCTTGCCGAAGAGACTCTGCTTTCAACGCGCGGGATCAAGGCTAAGGCGCGCTCCGTCATTCGCTGGGACAAGGAGCAGCCCCTGAGCGGCGGCGCGTACATGCATTGGGCGCCCGGCCAGATCGCACCCTGGGCCGAACGCGTGACTAGGCCATCGGGACGCTTGCACTTTGCCGGCGAGCACACGTCCTACCTTCACACAGGTATGGAAGGCGCAATGGAATCCGGAGAGCGAGCAGCCTATGCAATCATCGAAGCCGCTGCCGCTTCATCGCCGCGACCAAGCTAATAAGTCAGTCAGATCCGTCTTCGGGCGTATATGTGCAACTCGCTTGAATCCAGCGCAGATTGATCCCGATTCGATCAGCCCCGGCTTCCGTCCAAGTGTAGGAAACTGCGCGTTCGCTGTCGCCCTCATGCACATACATTGTCAGTGACGGCCGGTTGGTGCCATAGGGCCAATCAACGTCGCGAAGTTTCAGGCGGATGCGGCGGGGCGTCTCCTCATCCGTCATCAGCTCGGCGACACCGCCCTGATCGTGCAGTTTCACACCGCGCCGGAAATCCCAGTCATTCATACCTTGCCCGCTATCGCCATGTTCGGCGCCGCGCAGAATTGCCGTCCAACATTCGAACGGCCGGGCCCGGCGTAAACGCGCTTCGATCAGAGCATCGCCACGGGCGCTCTGCACCCAGAACTCGGTCTCTGAAAGGGCGAGGGTTACGCTCAGCGGGCCACCTTCTGCGGGTCGCGAGAACACGGTCTCACACGCTTCGCCGCGGGCTGTGCCCAGGAACTGCCCACTGGAGCGCGCCCAATCCACATGACAGTCCATCGGTTCGGGCGGCAGCAATCCAGCCGGCGCCGCGAGCGTCTGGCGGATGGACTGGCTGGCAGCGTCCATGGTGAAGATATGGATGAGCTCGGCCGGGTCGTCGCCATCAACGGTACGAACCGCTTTGAACGTCGCCGCGCCCGCAGCGGCTGCCTCATCACCGGCGAGCGCGACGCGGGTGATCTCGATGTGCTGACGTGGCGCAAGCGTCGCCGCATCCATCCCTGCGGCATCGGCAAAGAAGACATGGCGATCATTATCCCACCGACCTTCAAACAGGCTGGTAAGTTCGGCAAAGTCTTTTTCGAGCCAACCCGGCACGTCCGTTTCTTGCGCCGTGGCACATGCCGCGAGCGCTCCGCTAGCAACAGCGATCATCAGAGCCTTTTGCAACATCTATCTGTCCTTTCGCTAAAACAAAGGGCGGATCGCTGGATCCGCCCTTTTTGGTATCTCTGTTTCCAGGCAGGAACGCCCTAGAATTTGAGTGTGCCTGTAACACCCCATTGTGAAGGTGTCGTAGGCGTCAAACCAAATGCTCTCGTGCGGTCCGCAGGAGATGGAGCGGCGTTGAAGTCTACGTATCTCAGGATGCCGTTCGGCGTATCGGAATCAAGCACATTCTTGCCCCAAATCTGGATCTCGAAATTGTTGAAATCCACGCCAGCGCGAAGGTTGAGCTGAGGCTCTGCACCGGTTTCCGCATTATTGTGTACCTGAGCGAAGAAGGACGAGCGATATGTCACATCGCCGCCGACATAGAAATCGGCTGCTTCAATGTTCTCGATAATGTCAATTCTCGTCCCGATCGCGAGCTGATGCTCTGAGACCAGTGGTGGAGTATTTCCGGTGATGTCGCCGGCCTCCAGGCAGGTCGCGAACGGACCGCCAGCAGGGATCGTCGCCGTCAGGTCTTCACAAACCGAGTCGCCGCCGACGACCGAAGTCGGGCCACCGCGCAGAATGGCCTGATCCCGGTCCACACCTTCGGTAATCTCAGCGTCGAGATATCCGTATGAGCCGTAGAAGTACCAATTATCTGTCACGTACTTCGCGAACTCGACCTCAAGACCCAGGATTTCAGTCTCACCGATATTGGCCCGGAACGAGTTCACGCCGCCGGTCCCGGTGGTGTAAGTGTTGGTCAAAACCTGATTATCAAATACGTTGAAGAATCCCGCAACATTCAGTCTATCAAAGCCGTATTTAGAGGTCTTCGCACCGACTTCGAAGCTGGTCAGTTTTTCTTCGTCAAACGTCGTTTGTGGAGCATCTGTGGGGTTGAAGCCACCCGGCGAATTACCCTCTGAATATTGTCCGTAAAGCAAGACATCATCGTTCAGACGATAATCGACCGTGATCCGCGGCGCGGTAGAGTCGAATGAGGCCTTTCGTTCATCCAGACTTCCAACAACCTGATCTGGTTGCGCAGGATTGAACGGAAACTGGAACAGTCCATTGGTAATCGATGGGTCTACGTATTGCGACAGGGTATATTGTTGTCCCATCGACGTAATGTCGTCTTCCGCAGTTCGAATCTCGAAGCCGACGCTCAGCTGATCATTGATGTCGAATTCTATGCCACCAAAGAAGGCGAGGTTCTCAACCTCTGTGATGTCTCCCAAAGTGTCGGGACCGAACTCGGTGAATTCGATGAACTCAGCCAGTGGTTTACGCTGCTCATCGGACATGAACGCGCCGACGCGCCAGCGGAATGCTTGATCCTGCGGCGACGCCAAACGCAATTCATGGGTTGTTGCGGTGCGTCTAGATGCGCCGGTGCTGTCGAAGGCAGAATTGCTCGGATCGCAATTCGTGATGAAGAACCGACATGCAGCTCCAAAGAAGAACGCCGTGTTGCCGTCATAGGTCTGGTCAACGCCAGAACGCTCATAGATATCGGTGACACCCGCCTGATAAGAGAGGTCGTAGCCGGAACCGAGCACATCCCACGTCACGTCCACGAATCCTCGATCAGACTCCCGCAACAGACCAGGCTCCAGAAGATCGTCTGTGTTGATCGCGAAACTATTAATCGCTGGGACTGTGCCGCAAATGTATCCACGTGTATCCAGGAAGCAGTTATTGTTTGCCGTGTCGGTCAACGCGATCGCAAAGTGACCATCGTCATCCTCGGCTCGAATGTAGCGCGCAGAGATGCTGAGATTTTCAAGCGGATCTACAAATACGGCTGCGCCATATGTGTCGGTTGATTGAGCACCAAGTTTCCCGCCGAGGGTGTTGGTAAAGGCGCCGTCATTCTCGAACGTCTTGCCGTTGACGCTGAAGGCCAGCCAATCGTTCAACCGGAAATTCGCGAAGCCAGAAATTTCTTGGTGTCCGAAATCGCCGATCTCACCGCGCAATTGTCCGGTAAACGTCTCATCGCCAGGCTTACGCGTCACATAGTTGATCGCTCCAGAAAGAGTGCCGCGTCCGAACACCGCGCTTTGCGGTCCTTTGATAATCTCAACCCGCTCCAGATTTGATAAATCCAGGGCGCTGGAGTCACCAAAATACGGGATGCCATCAACAAAGATCCCGACTTTCCCGTCAGCGACGAGAATGTTCGATGTGCCGCGGATTACTGGACGATCGCCGTCGCGACCAAAAGCTTGTTGCTGCTGAAAGCCCGGCGTGAAATCGGAGAGTTCCGAAATGCCGTCAATATTTTGCTCCAAAAGCTGGTCGCCGCCAAAAGCGGACACCGAGATCGGAACATCCTGAATGCTCTCCTCAGTCTTCCGGGCGGTTACGGTGATCACATCCTGACGTGCCTCAGGCTCGTCTTCGGCATCCTGGGCCAAGGCGGGCGCGCTGTAAGCCGTAAGGGCGAGCGCTGCTGCGCCGAACATCAAATAGGTCTTGGACATTTATGGTCTCCCCGCTGCGTCATTGTGTTCATCGACACGAATAACAAATGATATATCTTTTATCCTCACCCCACGTCTAAGAGCGAATTTTTGTTTTGGCCAGCCCGGTAGAAACTTTTCTCAGTGTCTCGTGGCCAAAAAAACACACATGTCAGAAAGGAAGGGCCAATGGCCGACGAAATCACCGCAAATGAGCTCAAAAAAGTCATGCCGCTGCTCGCGCGTCATGAGGGCGTGTGGGAAGGCACGTATCGATATTATGACGCGTCTGGAGCGCGGATTGATGAGCATGAGTCGCGTCTGATCTGCCGATTTCCCGACACCGGACATCCTTATCATCAGACCAATCACTATCGCTGGGCAGACGGCAAGCGCGATACGCGAGACTTTCCGGCGAGCGTCGAGAACGGTCGTCTGAAATGGGATAATGAATTCATCAACGGATGGGCGTGTGATATCGCGCTCGATGATTTCAACCGCACGACGATGCTACACTGGACCCGCACAGGTGAGCCAGATCTCTACCTGTACGAAATGATCCAGCTCTCGGATGACGGGCAATCGCGCGCACGGGTCTGGCAATGGTTCAAGGCCGACCGACTGTTTCAAAGAACGCTGGTGGATGAAAAATTCGTGACCCGCGACTGGCGGGCTTTTGAGGATCAGACCTTCTAGAATCAAATGTGGCCGGGAACCTGTCCCGGCCACACTTCTGGAGGAATGCGCAAACTAGTCTGCGCTTCGGTCAGGCGCCGTGATGGACCCATCAGCAACGCCCTTATAGTATTTCCAGCTGGTCATATTGGGCCGCGGATCACCGGAGGGGGGCGCGCTCGCATATTCCGGATAATGCGTGGCGATCTCTGCCTTCATCGTCTCTGACAATTGGTCGAAGCTTTCCAGCTTGTACCCGGCGGTGTGCATGTACAGCATGCCTTCACGGCCATTCATGTCCATCCAGGGCAGCCAATCCGCCATCCGGCTCCAACCGACTGTGACCTTGGCGGAATCATCATTCGGATCCAGCAAGTCATCCGTGCGTCCGAAGAAGTTGAACAATTCCGTCGCATGATAGGTGCCGCCAATTTCCTTCTGGAATTCCCCGGCAAGCGGGTTCGGATACCAGAGCGGCACGGTGCTCCGCATCCACCAAGTGCCATCCTCGCCAATCTCGCCGCGCCATTCCAACGGCGAACCATCGCGATTGGTCTCGTACATCTTGAAATTCACGGGATCGTTCGCAACGTGCAGCACATCAACGGTTTCGCCCGTCCAGGGGTTATCCCAGGTAGACAAAACTTCGCCGGTCTCTGCGTCTTTGTAGAGCAGGATCTCGCGCGAGACGAGGTGCAGCCCGGTGCCGAGAGTCTCATCCTCTATCGTCGAGCAGGCGCGAATGTTCATGCCTTCGACATCAAATACGTGCTTGTCGCGCTCGCCCTGCTTTCTCGATAGCGCGATGCCGTGCCACCAATAAACTTCCGGCTGGTCGTCGACCGTCGAGCACATGACTTTTCGCATGATGGCCAGAGAATCGGCAGCATCGCCCGGATCCAGTCGCGCGCCTTCTTGCGCTTGGCTGAGAGTTGCACACGCAGCCAACGCCGATAGCGATGCGCCTAATGCGGCGATTTTCGATATTAGTTTCACGGGGTCCACCTCCAAATGATATATCATTTAAATGGCACGGTTATTCGCTGCCGCCAAGCCCCATTTCGCCTGCTGCGCGAGATTTTCTGAGTGTGCCAACAATGGCCATGGCGATGAAGGCCCCAATCCACGGCGCAATCGTCTTCCACATCGCCCCGGGCCCTGCTCCGATCCAGCCGAGTTCATATGCGACCGCCAATCCAAACCCGCTCATCATGCCGGCGAGCACGACATGGCCGCTCGGTTTATACCCCAGCGTTCGCGCGAGGACGACCGGTCCAAAGGCCGCGCCGAGTGCAACCCAGGCAAACAGAATGCGCTGAAAAATACTGGACGGAACCAGGAAGGTCAGCAGCACAGCCGCAATGCAAACCCCAATTATGGCGAGGCGTGAAACCAGCACTTCACGATTGCCCATCGCTTTGCCCAGACCTAGATCATGCGAGACCGCCCCGCCAGCGACCAGCAACTGGCTGTCCACCGTCGACATGATCGCGGACAGAGTCGCTGCGGCGATGACACCTGCTAGAACGCCGGGCAAGAGATCGTCGGCCAATCCAAAGAACACGCTCTCCGGGGCCATATCGCCGCCAAAAATCGCGCGTCCTGAGAGGCCCAGAACCGCCATCCCGGCGAAAACCAAGGCCGCCCAACTCATCGCGACGACCGCGCCTTTTACGCGCGCGGTTTTGTCCTTGGTCGCCATGATCCAGGCGATGAGGTGAGGCTGGCCGAGCGCTCCGAATCCGGTTGCGGACAGGCCCAGAACAAAACCCAGCGCTGCGAACCCGGCGCGATTGCCGAATGGCGCGCCATATCCCTCTGGTCCAGAGGACAAGGCCTGCTGGACGCCAGCGACACCCCCCGCTTCCAGAAAAGCGAGCGCTGGCAGCACGATCGCAACCAGGGCCATCAAGAGTCCTTGAATCGTATCGGTAATGGAAACAGCCATGAATCCGCCCAGGAACACGTAGGCGAGGATCACGAGCGCCCCGATTACGACACCCGGCGCAAACCCAGTGGCGAACAGGTCATCTATGGCGATACCTGCCCCCTGGAATTGACCGGCGACATAGAAAGAAAAGCAAATCGCGATTAGGATGGAGGCGATCACACGGATGAGCTTTGCCGCGCCCGCCTCCGCATATTGGGTCAAAAACTCCGTCAAAGTGAGCTGGTTGGCATCGCGGCTCGCCATTTGCAGAACCGGTCCTGCCCACAGCCAGACGGCGGCGTAGCCTGCGATTATACCCGGAACCATCCACAGCGCCGACGGGCCTGCGGCATAGACAAAGCCCGAAAAGCCAAGCAAGACCCAGGCGCTTGAACTTGACGCAGCATAAGCGAGTCCCGCGACCCACGGCCCGAGGCTGCGGCTACCCAACAGAAAATCAGCCTGAGACCTGGCGCGCTGCGCAGCCCAGAGACCTATTCCGAAAAGGACGCCAGAATAGATGATAAGCGTGATCAATGCCGGCAGGTTCTGCACGATAAGGCCCCCTATTTTGAACTACGCAGCCGGGACGGGCACGGGCGCGCCTTTGAACCCCAAAGGCAATCCTGCACGCGGCGTGAAGCCGTAAAGGTCCTCGTCCGGAAGCGCAGCCGATACGATTTCCCGTGTGGCCATGAGCGCATCGAGATCGATGCCGGTATCCACACCCATCGACTCGAACATAAAGACCAGGTCTTCGGTGACGACATTGCCGCTCGCCCCGGGGGCCGTCGGGCAACCGCCCAAACCGCCGAGCGAGCTATCAAATGTCGTGATGCCTTCTTCATACGCGGCGAGAACATTGGCGAGACCCAAACCGCGCGTATTGTGCAAATGCACACCGGTCAGGTTCTCTGCACCAACGACTGTTCGAACCGCCCGGATCAGGCGCTTCATCGAAGAAGGGTCGCCATATCCCGTGGTGTCGGAAAGCCCGACCTCATCGCATCCTGCTTGCATCAGACGCTCGGCATTACGAAGGATGACAGCCTCATCGATCGGGCCTTCCAGAGTGCACCCAAACGCGGTCGATAGGGATCCTTCAAAATGCGGACGCTTTTCCTTCGGCAACGACTTGATCAGATTTGCGATGGCCGCCGCTTCCTCGATCACTTGATCATGCGTACGCCGAATATTGCGCAGAGAATGGGTTTCGCTGACGGAGAGCGGCAATGTGATTTTATGTGCTCCGGCTTCGACAGCGAGCTGCGCGCCCTTCAGATTTGGTACGAGGACAGCGACGTCCAAACCCGGAATTGAAATAGCGTGGCGCACGATCTCGCCCGTATCGGCCATTTGCGGCAACAGCTTCGGGGAGACAAAAGATCCAACTTCGATCTCTTTCACACCCGCATTCGCCAACGCGGAGATCCACGTCTTTTTTTGCGCCGTCGGCATGATCGCGGCGCAATTCTGCAAGCCATCGCGCGGCCCTACTTCGCTGATCAGGACAGTGTTTTTACTCATCTCATTTGTCTCCTGCCCTTCAGGGGCGTGACCTTTTTGCCAAATGATATATCATTTTCAATTGATATATCTATTAAAGATGTGCAGGAAAGCAAAGAGTGCGCTACTTTGCCCATGGGAGAGACACATGAACAGTGAAACAGGCCTTCTCGCCGGAATCAAGGTTGTCGAGTTTACTCACATGGTCATGGGACCCGCGGCGGGCCTGGTGCTCGCAGACCTTGGCGCAGACGTCACCAAGGTTGAGCCGGTCGGAGGCGACAAGACCCGGCGCCTGCGCGGGTCCGGCGCTGGTTATTTCTCCATGTACAATCGCAACAAGAAGAGCCTTGCGGTCGATCTGAAGTCGCCTGAAGGCAAAGAGATCGCGCTGAAACTGATCGACGAGGCAGACGTATTCATTGAGAATTTCAGACCCGGATCGCTGGATAAACTTGGCTTTGGATTTGCCACCCTTTCAGCCCGCAATCCGAAACTGATCTATTGCTCCGAAAAGGGCTTTCTGGACGGTCCCTACGCGCATCGCACGGCGCTTGATGAAGTTGCCCAAATGATGGGCGGTCTGGCTTACATGACCGGTCCACCCGGACGCCCCCTGCGCGCCGGCGCCAGCGTGATCGACGTGACCGGCGGCATGTTCGGCGCGATTGCCGTGCTCGCCGCCCTTCAGGACCGCGCGCGGACCGGCAAAGGCCGTCACGTCAGCGCGTCCCTGTACGAAACAACTGTATTCCTGGTTGGTCAGCACATGGCCCAATATGCGGTGACGGGAACGCCAGCGGCCCCGATGCCGACGCGCGTTTCGGCTTGGGCTGTGTATGATGTGTTCGATACAAAGGACGATGAGAAAATTTTTGTCGGCGTTGTTTCCGACACGCAATGGCGTGCTTTTTGCGCGACATTCAAACTGACCAACTGGGCGGAAGATGAAACGCTTGCCGCAAACAATGATCGGGTCGCACGTCGTGATGAGATTATTCCGATACTCAAGGAATTGTTCGCCGGATTCACGCAGGCCGAACTGATGGCGAAGCTGGAACAAACAGGATTGCCTTTTGCTCCGATCCAGCGCCCTGAAGATCTGACATCAGACCCGCACCTGCTCGAAAGTGGGGGCTTGTTGGAGATGACCATCCCAGAAGGCGGTCAGGTCTCGCTCCCAGCCATGCCGATCGCTATAGACGGAAACAGACCGGGCCTGTCTATCAACCCTCCGGAGATTGGCGAACACTCCGAACAGGTCCTGAAAGCGATGGGCTTGTCGGATAGTGACATAGAGAGCCTAATCGATCGCGGCGTGATCGAATCCTTTTCTGCCGAACAAACACCTCAAGCCGCTGAATAGACCCAAGGGCGCTCGGCGCGGTCGCGCTCGAAGAAGGCGTCTATCTCGTTGCCGGATTTTAAGGTCAGGGCAATGGGATCCAACCCTTCAACCAGCAACCGCTTTGCATACGCGTCGATCGCGAATGCGTGGGTCTCGCCCGTTCCCGCGACTGTCAGTGTTTGTGATTCAAGATCAATCGCGAGTCTTAACGGTTGCTCTTTTTTGGCAAGCCCATCGACGATTTCGACCGATAGCGTGATCGGCAGGAGCCCATTTCGAACGCAATTGCCATGGAAAATTTCGCCGAAGCTCTTGGCAATCACAATGCGAATACCGAACTCCTTCAACGCCCAGACCGCATGTTCCCGCGAAGATCCGCAGCCGAAATTCTCACCGCCGATCAGGATCGACGCGCCGACATGATCGCTCTTGTTGAGGACGAATTCAGGATCGGGGGTTCTTGAGCTCGGGTCAGTGTATCGCCAGCCCGCGAACAGACCGTCGGCGAGTCCCAGACGCCCAACGCTCTTCATTTCCCGAGACGGAATGATCTGATCCGTATCGACATTGTCGCGCATCAGGACAGCCGCAATCCCGTTGTGAGTCTTGAGAGGCTCCGACATCAGACTTCAACCTCCGCGACAACCGGCAGCGCGCTCGGCGCACAGATCACGCCAGCGACCGCGCTTGCAGCGACGACGGCGGGGCTTGTGATATGCGTACGGACGCCCGGTCCCTGGCGTCCTTCGAAATTGCGATTGGTGGACGAAACAACGCGCGCCTTCGGGGCGAAGGTCTCACCACCTGCATAAAAACACATGGCGCAGCCTGGTTCGCCCCATTCGAAGCCTGCATCCTTGAAAATCCGATCAATGCCGAGCGCTTCGGCCGCTCGGCGCACGGACTTGGACCCCGGCACGCATACTGCGCGCACATGGTCCGGAACGCGGCGACCGCGCAAAATCTCTGCCGCCGCTTGCAGGTCCGAAAGGCGCCCATTGGTGCATGAGCCGATGAATGCACCATCTATGCGCAAACCGGTCAGGGTCTGACCCTTGGCGAGCCCCATATAATCGAGCGCCCGCGTCGCAGCGGCAACCGGCACCACCTCATTCACCGCGACACACTCTTCTGGACTGGTGCCCCAGCTGATCAGGGGCGCGACCTCGGATGCATCCAGTCTGATTTCGTAATCAAACACTGCATCCTCATCCGAATTCAGTGACATCCAGTGATCGCCCACACGCTCGACCAAGCTGGGATCAGGCGATCGGTCACGTAAGTATGAGCGCGTCGTCTCGTCTGGTGCAATCACGGCAGAATGCGCCGCAAACTCGACAGCCATGTTGCACAAGGTCAGGCGACCTTCCATCGGGAGGCGCTCAATCGTCGATCCGGCAAACTCTACTGCGCATCGCTTGCCGCCAGCCGCGCCGTAGCGGGATATCAGAAACAAAGCGATGTCCTTGGCCGAACATCCGGTCGGCAATTCGCCCTCGATCAAGACGCGCATTTGCTTTGGTTTGGTGGCCCGGATCACGCCTGTCGCCATGACATGTTCCGCCTCACTCGATCCAATCCCCCAGGCCAACGCACCGAAGGCGCCCAGCGTACATGTGTGACTGTCCGGGCAGACAATGGAAAAGCCCGGCAAGACGATGCCCTGTTCCGGCGCGACCACGTGGACGATACCCTGGCCTTGATGGTCAGTGTCGATGAGGTGGATGCCAGCATTGCGCGCCATTTTGCGAGTTTCGGTAATGAAGGTCTCGCCGCCTGGGCTTCGCGCCTCATCGCGGCCGCGGCCAGCACGAAAGGAGACAATGTGGTCCATTACTGCGTAGACCCGGGTCGGATGCTTCACACGATAGCCGTTTTCACTCAGGGATTTCAGCGCCACACCGCCCGTGCGTTCATGCAGCATCAACCGATCTATGGCCAGCAGGTCAGCGCCATCGCCGGTCTCGCAAACACAATGCTCGCGCCATAATTTGTCGAACAAAGTCTCTGCCAAATCGGCCTCCAGCTCAAATGATATATCCTTTTAATCAGGAGATACAAGCCTACTGGACTCTATTGGTTCAGGCACGCGATGCCCCAGCTCTCTCGCAGACGGAACTCGCGCGGCCTAATCCGCCGAAGCTGGAGCCATATCCGCATCCGCAATGCCATGCGACTGGCGGGTGCCAGGAACACGGATGTCTTCGACCAGATCCTGGATATCCTGAGGTGGCGCAGACGTTGCGAGCGACACGCCAATGCCCAGAGCCCCGGATACCCACATGAAGACGAAGCCGATGCCTTCGGGAGAAACACCAAACAGGTATTGCGCTTCGGTACCGCCGCCAAACTTGAAATAGACGATATAGGCAAACGTCGAGATCAGGCCGAACAGCATGGCGACAATCGCGCCTTCCTTGTTCATCCGCTTCCAGAAAATGCCGAGGAAGATGACCGGGAACAGAGAGGCTGAAGCGAGCCCGAAGGCGAATGCCACGACCTGAGCGACGAAGCCGAGCTGCGAAGAGAAGATCCCGAGCAAACCCGCCGCGACGACGGCGCCCGCAGCCGCGCCGCGCGCCACCCGCAGCTCAGTCTTGTCGTCCATGTCCTTGAACAGGGTCCGGCGGCAGATATCGTGGCTCACCGCGGATGAGATCACCATCAGCAATCCTGCCGCGGTCGAGAGAGCTGCAGCCAGACCACCGGCGACCACAAGCCCGATCACCCAACCCGGCAATTGGGCAATTTGCGGATTGGCGAGCACATGAATGTCAGCACTGAATGGCACGACTTCATTCTCGACGCCATCGGGAGGTTTCGGCCCGCGGAACTGTACGATGCCATCGCCATTCTTGTCTTCAAATCCGATCAGTCCGGTGACCTCCCAGTCGCCATACCATTCCGGAATAGGCGTGCCGCCCGCCGCTTCGATCTCCGCGGCGCGGGCCTCATAATCCTCATCGGCAGCGATATAAGTGCTCTCATTCACCGTATCGATGAAATTGAGCCGCGCGAATGAGGCCACCGCCGGGGCTGTCGTGTAGAGCGCCGCAATGAAGACCAGCGCCCAACCCGCGGACAGCCGCGCCGCCTTCGCGCTTGGCACTGTGAAGAAGCGAATGATCACGTGGGGCAAACCGGCCGTGCCGAACATCAACGCCCCGGTGATTGCGAACACATCGAACATGGATTTATTCGTCTGCGTATATTCCTGAAACCCGAGATTGGTGACCACCGTGTCGAGCTTCTTAAGCATGGACACGTCTTCGCCTGAGACGTTGCTGATAAAGCCGAGCTGAGGAATGGCGTTGCCGGTAATGATCAGCGACATGAAGATCGCAGGAACCGTATACGCGAAGATCAGGACGCAATATTGTGCCACTTGCGTATAGGTGACGCCCTTCATCCCGCCGAGCACGGCGTAGAAGAACACGATGAACATGCCGATAATGATGCCGACATTGAAGTCGACTCCGAGGAAACCAGAGAATGCGACGCCAACGCCCTTCATCTGCCCGGCAATGTAAGTGAACGAGACGAAAAGCGCACAGATCACAGCAATGATCCGGGCGAGATCCGAATAGTAGCGGTCACCGACAAAGTCCGGCACGGTGAACTTGCCAAACTCCCGCAGGAACGGGGCGAGCAGCACGGCCAGCAAAACATAGCCGCCGGTCCAGCCCATCAGATAGACCGAGCCGCCATAGCCCAGGAAGGCGATGAGCCCGGCCATGGACAGGAATGAGGCTGCAGACATCCAGTCGGCTGCCGTCGCCATGCCATTCACGGTCGGGTGCACATCATGACCTGCGACGTAGAAATCGTCGGTCGATCCAGCCCGCGCCCAGACTGCGATACCGATATAAAGGGCGAAGGTCGTAATGACGAAAAAGAGAGTCCAGTCCATGGCTCTAGTCCTCCACGCCATATTTGCGTTCGAGGCGCGCCATGGCGAAGCAGTAATAGAAGATCAGCGCGACGAAGACATAGATAGACCCTTGCTGCGCGAACCAGAACCCGAGTGGTGCGCCGCCAATGCTGAATTGGTCCAGGAAATCCCGGAACAGAATACCGGCGCCGTAGGAGACGACGAACCAGATTGCCAGGAGGGTCAATGTCAGGCGGATCGTTGCGGCCCAATAGCCTTTAGCGTCAGTCTTTTTCTCGTCGGACACGATAGTGGCCCTCCCTGAATGTTCTTTTGTGCCACGTTTACAGCAGATTCAGGATGACTCAATCGACCGCAGATTTTGTTGGTCTTTTTCTTCTGCGAACATATTGGTTCTGCGAATTCAGCGGTTAAGCTCGGCGGGCGTGTCAGCAAACGCGCTGGAGCTCCGCAGAGGAATTGCCCATGGCCCGACCCTATTCTGACGTCTATCGCGACTGGCGCAGCGACCCTCACGCCTTTTGGCGCGAAGCAGCGACAGCCATTGATTGGATCAGGCCAGCCGACCAGGTGTTCGACCCAGATTCAGGCGTCTATGGCCGCTGGTTCCCGGGTGCGGTGTGCAATACCTGTTTCAATTGCGTCGATCGTCATGTCGAGGCGGGCCGCGCCAAGCAGGCGGCTCTGATCTATGACAGCCCGGTCACCGACCGGAAAACCACCTACACCTATCAGGATCTTCAGAAACACGTGTCCGACGTCGCGGCGGGTTTACTGGCGCTCGGTGTCGCAAAAGGCGATCGCGTGATCATTTACATGCCGATGATCCCGGAGGCGGTTTTCGCGATGTTGGCATGCGCCCGCATTGGCGCGATTCACTCAGTGGTGTTTGGCGGATTCGCCGCCAAGGAATTGGCCACGCGGATTGATGATGCAAAACCAAAAGTCATTCTGAGCGCCTCTTGCGGAATCGAACCCACCCGCATCGTGTCCTACAAACCGCTCCTGGATGACGCGATAGAGCTGTCGGCCCACAAGCCAGATACCAGCGTTATCTACCAACGCCCGCAAGATCCCGCAGACCTCGATCAGGCAAGAGATTTGAGTTGGGACGAATTTCTCGCCGCGGCCGAGACCAACCAGATCGTGCCCTGCGTCCCGGTCGCGTCCACGGATCC
>Ga0207422_1003620_pt1 | contig 14953 bp, 8 predicted proteins | sample MarCyaLeptolynsp_FD_187757 | JGI IMG/M metagenome (GOLD analysis project Ga0207422, IMG submission 187757) | Marine cyanobacterial communities from Panama - species 1 Leptolyngbya sp. (SPAdes) | ecosystem: Environmental > Aquatic > Marine > Unclassified | place: Panama: Panama City | collected...
ATATTTGAACATGGCCCCATAATTCCCGGGAAAGTGCGCCCAGAGTGTCATCGACATTGGACCGGATCACTTTGGTCACCAATTCCACTGGGGTATGGTCTGTTGTCTGTTCGGGAAACTCTGATAAAGCTTTTGCAATGCCCTCTTCCCCACGCGCCACCAAAGCCAACAGCAGATCCCCTTTGGTACCATAATAATTATACACCGTAGGCGCCGAGACCATTGCCCGTTCAGCGATCTCTTCGATGGTGGTATCGGCAAAGCGTTTTTCCACAAACAGTTCGCAGGCCGCCTTTTCAATGAGCGCGCGTCTGTGTGCTTTTTGTTTTTCACGAAGACCAGTCATAAAAATCCTGTTTTTAAAAAATTAATTTAACTATAATTTTAAAGACAAACAAAAAATTTTCAAGCCCAGCCACATTCATTCAAAAAATATTCTTTATTGATTTATAACGGAAATCGGCAATAAAAACGACAAAACCCGGCTGGGTGCCGGGTTTCATCATTTTTGGTTGCGGGGGTAGGATTAGTCTCGGAGCGATTGCTCCTCATCACTTTGCTATCGCTTCCTAGGAAACCGGTAAAAAAGCAGCAATAGATACAATTGCGATTACTTTTAAAACTTCAGCTATAAACTCTATTGTGCCTGTCACTAAAGACATAATAAAATCGATAAATTTGACAAGAAAGAACCAGACTTTCTCTCACTTTTTAGATATAATATTATCGGAAATACCATAAGCAAAACGGTAACTTTTTATTATCAAAATATATCGGAATGTCTGGTTTAATGAAACTTTTTATCCTTATCCTCACAACAACATTTGCGTTAACTTCACCTCATGCTAAAGCAGATGAAAATTCTATGGTAAACGTACATATAGAATTGAAAATGCCCGGAGGGATAGGGCCCGTTTTTATTACTGGGAACCATGACATTCTCGGACCATGGAGACCTGATGGCATTCTACTTTCTGGGGATGGTACCTTGCGTGCTGCTTCCCTTAAAATTCCCAAGGGTTTTACCCTTGAATATAGCTTCACTTTAGGAGATTGGCATCAAAAAGCAGTGGGGCCATCTGGGACTATACTTCCCAATTATTCTCTTGTTGTTGAGGAAAATACTGTCCTTAAGCATGAAGTTGAGGGTTTCAGTAAAGATCCCAAATATTATATTGATGATGTCAAGGGCTCTGGTGTTCAGGGCGAGCTGAAATATTGGCTGGATGTCCCTTCCAAATACCTAAGTGAAACCAGGCATGTCGGCATTTGGTTACCTCCCGGTTATAACGACAACCCTAACAAACACTATCCGGTGATTTATATGTCTGACGGTCATGCACTATTTGATCCCAGAATTGACAGCGATGGTATTGACTGGGGCGTGGATGAAGCAATGATTGCCGGCATAGAAGCCGGAAAACATCCCGCGGCGATCATTGTGGGGGTTTGGAATACAAAAAACAGGGTCTTGGAATATTCGCCGTGGCATGATGGCCCTAAGTATGCCAGGTTCTTGATCGAAGAACTCAAGCCCAAAATTGATCAACAATTTCGTACAAAAATCGGTCCATCAAATACCTTCCATGCAGGTTCTTCCATGGGAGGATTGATTTCCTTTTTGATGGTCAGAGATTATCCTGAAACCTTTAGTGCATGTGGCTGTTTATCGTCCCACGTTTCTTTTTCTCACGAAATGTTTGAACGTTTTGTTGATGGGTCCGGTTTAGGTGAAGGTGAGGAAATTACATATATGGAACAAGACATCCTTGCGGAAAAAGTCCCCAGCAAAGGACAAAGACTGCTGATGGATTATGGCACAGAGGGATTGGACGGTGCCTATCACGGTCCACATGAAAAAATGCGCGAATTATTGCTTCGTAAAGGTTTCATCGAAGGCAAAGATTTCCAGATCGAAAAACATCAGGGTGATGGTCATAATATCCCATCATGGCGGAAAAGGGTTGGACATCATTTTGAATTTATGCTGTCCAAGCCCCCTCAGGAGAAATAACCATACGCTTGTATGGGTTTAAATCACTTCTCTTAGTCATCCACCATCATTGTTGCCGCCGCGGCAACAAACAAACTCATGCCGCCCATGGCCAGAGCATATATGGATTGACCATCAAATAAATGATGCACAAACAGACCCAGAATACTGGCCGCCATTAATTGCGGGATAACGATAAAGAAATTAAAGATACCCATATAAACGCCCATCTTTTTTGTCGGAATGGAACCGGACAAAATCGCATAAGGAATGGAAAGAATAGCGGCCCAGGCAATTCCAACACCAATCATGGAAACCCACAATAATGCCGGATCTTTGATCACCAGGAAAGAAATCAGGCCAATACCCCCACATACCAAACAGATGATATGCGCCAACTTGCGGCTGGTTTTCCCGGCCAGCCAGGAAATACCAAATGCGGCAATGGCGGCAAAACCATTATACACGGCAAACAAGACCCCTACCCAGTCTGCGCCCTGGTTATAAAGGGCGGAAGTAGGATCACTGCTGCCGTAATGATAATCTGTCACACCGGACGTGGTGTAGATGAACATTGAAAATAATGCAAACCAGGAGAAAAACTGAACAACCGCCAATTGCTTCATGGTTGTGGGCATCAAAAACAAATCATCAATAATTTCTGAAAAAGCATTATCCGTACGCCCGCGCTGTTTTAACAAACCCGCAGCAATCAACAATAATCCAAAAGCCAGACCACTGAAACTCAGGATATAAAGTTCTTTTTCCAGCGAGAACTGCACAATCACAATGGTCAGAATACCACTTAAAATTAGCCACAAACCACCGTTTTTATAAAATTTGGCGCTTTTGATGCCTTCGCGCTTATCTGCATATTTTTGCGTCGGCACATTTTCAGAAATATCGCCGTTTTCTTCTGCCAGCTCTTCAGCCTTTTCAAAGGCTTCCAGTTCTTCCGGGGAATATTCTTTGGTTCTAAAAACGGTCCACATCACCGTGATGAACACAAGCACGGCCCCGATATAAAATGCCATTTTGATGGACGGTGCAATTTCACCGGGACCTGCCACATTGCTGACGGAAAACCAGTTGGATAAGATCCAAGGCATACAGGATGCCAACACTGCGCCCACCGCAATGAAGAAGCCTTGTGTTGTATATCCACGGGTATGTTGCTTTCTTGGCAGCATGTCCCCCACAAAAGCGCGAAAGGGTTCCATGGTAATGTTAATCGAAGCGTCCATAATCCACAGCATACCCGCCGCAAACCACAGAGCCGGCGAATTTGGCATAATCACCAAAGCCGCCGTTGTTAAAATGGCGCCATAAAAGAAATACGGCCTTCTGCGTCCCAGTTTTCCCCAGGTTTTATCGCTCATATGACCAATGATTGGTTGAACCAACAAACCAGTGAGCGGTGCCGCAATCCACAAAATCGGCAGTTCTTCAATCTCTGCGCCCAATGTTTGGAAAATACGGCTGACGTTGGCATTTTGCAGCGCAAAGCCCACTTGAATACCAAAGAAACCAAAACACATGTTCCAGATTTGCCAGAAATTTAGGGATGGTTTTTGCTGCATAATCGCCTCGACAATAATAATTATCTAATATTACGGACTTAAAAAACAGGCCCAGGTAAAACCCTGAGCCTGTTATTATATCGCTTTAGTTCATGTTTTACAGTTCGCGTAATGATTAGAACTTGTAACTGGCGCCCAGGAAGAACTGACGACCGAAGTTCTGAATCGTACCTGTTTGGGCTTCACTACCAAAGAAAGTGGTTGTCGGCTCATCAGTCAGGTTAGATGCCTGGAACAACAGGCTCAGACCAGCCAGTGAATGATCTTCATCGAATTCATAGGAGGTTTGGAAATCGATGATTGTCTCGCCAGTTGTATTAGGCAACAGGTTATCAATACCCAATTGCGGGGAAATAAAGCTGGACCGGTGACGCAGAGAAACACGTGATCCAAATCCAGATTCATTTTCATAATACAGGGTCGCATTGATCACATGGTTTGACAGACCTGGCAAATCAAGTGTTAATGCAGAACCACTTCTGGAAGAGGTGAAATCAACACTACTTTCTGTATAAGCATAACTGCCGACAAAACCGAAATCACGAAGTCCTTCTGAAAACAGATCAAACGGAATGGAAGCACCAAGTTCGATACCCCAAACGTAACCGCCATCACCATTGACCACACCGTTGACAATACCCAGCGGATTACCGCCCGCGGCAACAAATTCATCAAAGTTGTTCAGAAGACTACCAAGATCAAGGGTACTAAGATCGACATTTTCCAATCTTTCGTTCGCCACAAAGGTTTCCAGATCTTTATAGAAAACAGCCAGAGAGACGATACCGCCATTTTCAAAATAATGCTCGTAAGAAACATCAAACTGGTTGGCGATTGTTGGTCTTAGGGTCGGGTTACCTGTACCACTTAATGTCAACTGTTGTGTTGCCGCATCAAATGAAACCGAGAAACCAGCACCCAATTCAAAAATTGGCGGACGGGCAAATGCACGGGATGCACCAATACGAATTGTGTCGTTTTCTGAAATTTCAAAGGCAAAGTTTGCAGATGGCAAAAACTCTGTGAATTCCAGACCAGATGCCGGGAAACCATTTTCCAACGCATCTTGCGACAATGAGGACTGATCCGTATCCACAACACGCAAACCAATGTTACCTGAAACCGGCACATCACCCACTTCGGCATCGATGTTCATTTGTACAAATGCGGAAAAAACTTTTTCTTTCAACGTAAAGCTTTGAATTCTGGTAAAACCAGCGTCCTGGTTTGCTTCAAAAGGTCCAACCTGATCTTCAACCAACCCTCTCGGATCTTCAACTGCCAAGAAACAAGGGAAGCCGTTTGCGGCAAAATCACCGGCAAAACATTCGACCGAGGAAATACCTGTCAGATCAATCGGTGTCAGGAAATTACCGGCAAACTGGAAGAAACCAGCATCATTACCAAAATCGATAGAAGCACGCGTTTGACTTGCTTCACGATCAGAATAACGTGCTCCGAATTCGATTGTCGAGATAATGCCCCAATCGGCTTCATATTCTACGGAACCCGCGAAAGCGACCAGTTCATCGGTATTATCCGTTGGGAAAACACCGAACCGCGACAAAAAGACCTGCGATGTATCGGTGAAGTCCTGAGAAATATCAATAACTGGCAAACTGGTACCGTTTGAGTCCAGGAAAACAGTCAGATCATCATTAAGCACAGGCGTATTAGGCTGAGAGTTTGAAACCCCCGGCACACCACCATCAAGGCTTGTCAAAGGCAATATTGCACTGACTTCATTGGTGAATTCACTGTCTGCACGGGAATATGTGAAGTCGGCAGTAAATGTCCATCTATCGCTGACATATTCGGCTTTTGAGCCAATGGACACCAATTCATCATCGTCGCTCAGGTCATCATTGACGTTGGCGGCTGTTAAACCAAATCCGCCACCATCAGTCGGAGCTCCTGTATTCCGGGAAAAGGTACCACCAATCAGTGCAGAACCGGAAACAACCGGGTCAGTGACTGTTGTATTGCCAAAGTTAACAGCTTGTGGGCCAGTGATCCGTACACCACGGCGGAAGCTTTCTGACTTAAAGCGGGAATAATACGCATCAATATCCAGGCTGAAGTTATCTGTCGGCTGGAATTGCAAAGTCGCAATAATACCATCACGGGTTTCATTACCGCCGTCTTCAGTTGTTTCAAAACCAAAACTCGGTGAATCATTCACACCGTCACCGTTGAAATCATTACTGCCACCCGTAAAGTCAAACTGGGCGAAACGAACCGCCACATCAGGTTGTTCAAGACGGGCATAACCGATAGACAAACCCACTTTACCGTCAGCAAATTGATCCACATAAGCTGCTGACAAACGATAACCGATTTCATTGGCGCCGAAAATTTCATTGGCGCGGTCATTATAACTGGCACGAACGTTCAGGCTGACAATACGCTCATCATTTGACAAAGGACGAATGGTATTGAAATTCACAGTACCCGCAACGCCACCCTCTAACAGAGAGGCTTTTGGCGATTTATAAACTTCAACGCCGGAAATCAATTCAGAAGGAAACTGTTCGAACTCCACCGCGCGAGCGCCGTTTGGTGTAACCTGCTCACGACCGTTCAGAGTCGTAAAAACCAAATTTTGCGGCAAACCACGAACGTTAATCGCACTGGATTGACCACTGGTACGTTGGGAAGTAATACCCGGCAGCCTTGATAATGACTCAGCAATAGAGATATCCGGCAGACGACCGATATCTTGAGCAGACAAAGCCTCTACCACAGTATCAGCGTTTCGTTTTACACTAACGGCATTTGCCAAACTGCCCCGATAGCCATAAACGACCAATTCTTCGACTTTCAGCTCGGCTTCTTCCTCTTCCGCAAAAGATGGCGTAGCCAATGTCGCCATTGCCGCAACCATAGCGAATGCTGATGCACCGCCTAATAGTCTTTTGATGTTGGCAGACGCAGGTAAATTTCTCATGTAAACCTCCCAAGGTAATAAATATTAATGTTTGATAATTTCCCTGGCCATAATGATAAATGCAAAATTGCAAAAATCAATGCAAATATAATCACAATGACGTGCAATTTGTGTAAAAAACTATCGTATATTTGCGCTCTTTTTGTAAAACCCCTTATATTTCATAATAAAAATAACCTTTTACGGCGCTTAACTTATAAAGTAGTTGCAAATTTTTTTAATTGTGAAAATAATACAGAAAGTTTTTTGCATAATTTTTCATTAGTCATCCACCATAATACCAAAATTGACGGTCATTACGCTTTTTCTGGAAAACACCATGCTTTTACAAATATCACATTCATACAAATTTATTGCTTCTTTGACCATTGCAGCCATTACCCTTGCTTCCTGCAGCACTGAAATAGATACAGAAGAAAAAGCAGGTTTTTCACCACAAGATATCTCCTTAGAATCTTATCAAACCAGACCGATCGAAGATGATCTGATTTATTTCTTATTGCCTGACCGTTTTGAAAATGGTGACCCTTCCAATGACACGGGACAAATCCCCGGAAACATTGCTGATCACGGCTTTGACCCAACCCACAAAGGTTTCTTTCATGGGGGCGATTTACAGGGTGTCACAAAAAAACTTGATTATATTCAATCACTTGGTGCTACCGCCATTTGGATTACGCCCATTTACAAGAACAAGGCTGTGCAGGGTGAAGGTGACGCCATGTCATCCGGTTATCATGGTTACTGGATTACTGATTTTATGGCCGTAGATGAACATCTTGGTGGCAATGAGGCCCTGAAAGAGCTGGTCGATGAAGCCCATGCACGGAACATGAAAGTTATCCTGGACATCGTGACCAATCATACAGCAGATGTGATTAAATATCTTGAATGTCATGATCCTGCATACCAAGGCCCCGATAAACCAACACCGGATTGCCCCTACAGAAATAAAGCAGAATATCCCTACACTTTATACAAAGGCGATCAGAACCAGCCCATCAACGATGGTTTCTTAGGAGATGGGCCTGAACATCAGACACTTGAAAATTTTGCAAAACTGACGCGCCCGGATTATGCCTATACGCCTTATATTCCTGAGGGCGAGGAAGATGCGAAAAACCCCGCCTGGTTAAACGATGTGTCGCTGTATCACAATCGTGGCGAGACCACTTTTGAAGGTGAGAATTCCCTTTATGGTGACTTCCATGGTCTGGATGATGTCTTTACGGAACATCCGCGTGTGGTAGAGGGATTTATTGATATTTTTAAAACCTGGATCAGCACCTATAAAATTGATGGCTTCCGCGTTGACACCACCCGACATGTCAATGACAGTTTCTGGCAAAAAATGGTGCCACCTCTACTAGAGCACGCCAAAGCAGAAGGCATTCCGAATTTTTATATCTTCGGCGAAGTATATGATTTTGATCCCAAAAGCCTTAGTCGTTTCACACGTGAAGTAGGCCTGCCTGCGGTCCTGGATTTTGGTTTTGCCGGTAAAGTATGGGATGTCATCGGCAAGGGCGAAGCCACAGATAAGCTTGAAGAACTTTTTGCTCATGATGACCTATATGGCAACAACGGCAAAATCGCTTATCAGCTTCCCACTTTCATTTCCAATCATGATATGGGCAGATTAGCATACACCTTAAAAGAAACCTTCCCGGACATTTCTGATGAGGATGCTTTTAAAAATATCCGCCTTGCCCATGCGCTGATGATCTTCTCCCGCGGGGTTCCGGTTTTCTATTATGGTGATGAACAGGGGTTTGTCGGCGATGGCGGCGATCAGGCCGCACGGGAAGACATGTTCCCCAGCCGTGTCGACAGTTACAACGATAACGACCTGATCGCCACAGACAAAACAACTGCCGATGATAATTTTGATCAAAGCCATCCTTTATTCAGCAGCATTCAGGAAATGTCAGCCTTATACCTGCAGACCCCCGCTCTGAGGCACGGCAAGCAAACTGTCCTTAAAAGTGAAAATGGCCCTGGAATATTTGTCTTTGAACGCGCCACATCAGATCAAAAGATCGTTGCCCTGTTCAATACCCACAAGGACAAGTCAAAAACTTTTTCATCCAATGAAAAGCTTGAAACTCTCTATGGGGATTGCGCTGGCGAAATCACCGTTGCCCCCCTGGATTTCAAGCTGTGTAAAGTCCTTAGATAATGATGCCATCCGACAAAAATAACGATATCGCCTATTGGCAGGGGATGGTCATTTACCAGATATATCCCCGCAGCTTTCATGACAGCAACAATGATGGCATCGGTGATTTAGCAGGCATAACGTCAAAATTAGACTATGTGGCCAGCCTGGGTGTGGACGGAGTCTGGATTTCACCATTTTTCACATCCCCCATGCGGGATTTTGGTTATGATATTTCTGATTTCTGTGACGTAGACCCCCAGTTCGGCACCCTGAAGGACTTTGACGAGCTTGTCGCAAAAGCCCATGATTTAGGTTTAAAAGTGATCATTGATCAGGTCTATTCCCATTCATCCGATCGCCACGACTGGTTTCGTGAAAGCCGCAGAGGTGACGATAATCCCAAAGCAGATTGGTATGTGTGGGCAGATGCCAAAGAAGACGGCAGCCCACCCAATAACTGGCAATCCGTATTCATGGGCCCCGCGTGGTCCTGGGATACAGTGCGGGAAAAATATTATCTGCATAATTTTTTGCGGGAACAACCCGACTTGAACGTCCATAATCCAGAAGTTCAGGATGCGATCCTTGATGCTGCAAAATTCTGGCTGGATCGGGGCGTTGATGGGTTCCGCATGGATGCGGTTAATCACTTTACCCATAACCGCGAATTACCAGACAACCCCCCGGCACCAAAACGGCCTGGTCAGAAACCCTTTGACCGGCAACATCATCTTCATAACCAATCCCAACCAGAAACACCGATCTTTCTGGAACGATTCAGGAAGATGCTTGACCAATATCCCGGTCGTTTCAGCATTGCCGAAATTGGCGGTGAAAATGCGCTTTCAGACATGAAAGATTACACATTACCCTCGAAACGGCTACACACGGCTTATAGTTTTGTTTTTCTGGAAGCCCCGGAACTGACCGTAAAAACCATCAGAGATGCAGTAGAAAGCTGGTCTTCGGAACATGATGGCTGGCCTTCCTTTACCTTCAGCAATCATGATCGCATCCGCGCCATGACACGCTGGTCCCGCAATAAAAATGAGGAAAATGATCAGGATTTTGGCAAATTCCTCAATATGCTACTCCTGACATTACGCGGCAGCATCTGCCTTTATCAGGGCGAAGAACTTGCCCTGCCACAAGCAACTGTGGCGTACGAAGACCTGCAGGATCCCGAAGCCATAGCCAACTGGCCAGAGACGCTCGGCCGGGACGGCACCCGTTCGCCGTTACCTTGGCAAAAAGATGCGCCAAATGCTGGCTTTTCCAATGAAAAACCATGGTTGCCCATGGCAAAACGTTATAACGATCTGGCTATAGATATTCAGGAAAATACCCCTCTTTCCTGTTTGCATTTTACCCGTCAGATATTGGCCTTTCGCAAACAACATGCGGCCCTGATCACAGGGGACATTAAATTCCTTGATACGCAGGAGCCTATATTAGCCTTCGAGCGCTCATCTGAAGATGAAACGCTATTATGCCTGTTTAATTTAAGCGAAAAACCTGCCAATACTGACATTACGGTTAATCCTGATGATGTCCTGTTTGCACATCAATATGACGGGCGTTCAAATATTTTACCGGCCACGTCAGGTGTTATTGCCAAGATTATGCCCCACAAGACTCACGGATAATCAATTCGGTAGGCAATAATTCTGAGCGAACCCTCTCACCGGCGGCCATTTTCAATGCTTTATTCACCAGGCGACGCCCGGCCCGTGAAACATCCTGACGCACTGTTGTCAGGGCTGGCGTGCTGTAAGCCGCCAGACGCACATCATCATATCCGACGACGGAAACATCTTCTGGCACACGTCTGCCGTTTTTCAATAATGCTCTGATGGCCCCCATGGCGATCACATCACTGGCAGCGACCACACCGTCAAAGGCCACATTATCCTCGATCATGCCTTCCACTGTTTCCATCGCCGCATCCAGGGCAAAATCGGCTTCATTGATCAATGTCGTATCCAGATCAATATTTTTTTCCCTGAGCGCCCGCTTATATCCGTCATAGCGCAGAGCCACTTCCGGGCCATTGGTATCACCAATGAAAGCAATACGTTTACGCCCCATACGGATCAGATGACTGGTCGCCAGATACCCGCCCCGCTCATTATCTGTGCCCACAGAACAATAATGCTGATCTTCCAATAACGCCCCCCATGCCACAAAGGGGGCACCAGAAGCCGACAGTTCGTTTAAAGCATCATGCATCAGGCTTTGCCCAACCATGATGTAGGTATCACCCCGCTTTTCCTGCATGATTTTTTTAAGGTCTTCCAGGTCTCGCGGTGTATGATGAGAGATCAATAAATCGCATTCTCTTCCTTTTAAGGCATCCCCAATACCCCCAATCAAATCCAGATAGAATGCATCAGAAATACGCGCTTCGCGTCCTTGAGGTTCAGGAATAATCAGCTGAAGGGTCAGTGTGTTTGAATCACTCGCGGTATTCTGCTCACGACGGCGCAATGACATATTGTTATTTTCAACAATTGTCCGGATTTTTCGCTTGGTGCGCTCGCTGACCAGCTTGCTGTCAGTTAAGGCCCGTGAAACCGTGGAAATTGACACATTGGCAATCTTGGCGACATCTTCCAAGCGCACCAAGGTTTTATCATCATCCGTTTCATCCATGTAAATTTACCACTCGCCTCTTCATATTTGCATTTCTTGTGTCAAGGTTAACCTTCCCGAAAACAGAAAACCAGAAAAACTTTATATTTTAAGGCTTTTACAGCCATAAAATCGTCTTTCCCCCTAATGACCTCCCCTCTATTTCACAAAAATAATGCCATGTTTTTGCAAATTTTTCATGAAAATTATGCAAACTATTTGAGTATTTTGCAAATACTGTTACCCTGTAGACTTATATAAAGGGAGGTCATAAATGACGGCAATATCTGATACCAACCAACATACCGAATATAACCATCTGCGTGTATTGATCATCAGTATCGTGGCCACGATTGGCGGGTTTTTATTCGGGTTTGATAGTGGCGTTATCAACGGTACCGTGGATGGCCTAAAAACGGCCTTTAATTCAGATAGTGCTGGCACAGGGTTCAATGTGGCCAGCATGTTACTGGGATGTGCGGTTGGCGCATTTATGGCAGGACGCATGGCTGATGTTTATGGACGACGCACGGTTTTGATTGCCGCCTCCATCGCTTTTGTGATTAGTGCCTGGGGGTCTGGCATATCCGGCACCTCAGGTGAATTTATCATTTATCGCATTCTGGGTGGTTTTGCCGTTGGGGCTGCCAGCGTCATGGCACCCGCTTACATCAGTGAAATTGCCCCCGCCCACTTACGCGGCAGACTAACCACTATCCAGCAAATGGCGATCATTATTGGATTGTTTTCATCCTTCCTGAGTAACTTTTTCATTGCCAATGCGGCAGGTTTATCAACAGCCATTCTTTGGTGGGGTTTTGAAGCATGGCGCTGGATGTTCTGGATCGAACTAATTCCGGCAACAATATTCTTCGTTGCCCTGCTCTTCATTCCAGAAAGTCCCCGTTATCTGGTGGCCAGTCATAAAACTGATCAGGCTGAAAATGTGCTGACCAGCCTTTTTGGCGCCATGAACGCAAAGAACAAAATCAAGGAAATTCAGGCTTCATTGTCATCGGATCATCAGCCAAGCCTGGCAGATATCAAAAATCGGGAGACCGGGAAGGTCCGTCCAATCATTTGGATCGGCATTGGCCTAGCCACCTTTCAACAGCTCGTGGGTATTAATGTAGTTTTTTATTACGGCGCTGTGTTGTGGCAAGCGGTTGGTTTTTCTGAAAGCGATGCTTTACTGATCAATATCATTTCAGGGGCATTGAGTGTTGGTGCCTGCGCCATTGCTCTGATGATTGTGGATAAGGTTGGCCGCAAACCATTGTTATGGATCGGTTCAGCAGGTATGGCTGTTTCCCTGATGCTGGTGGCGATTGCCTTTGCCTCCAGTACCGTGGATGCCAATGGTGATTTGAGCCTCAGTGACCAGATGGGTTTGTTGGCCCTGATTTCTGCTAATGTTTACGTGTTCTTCTTTAATGCCAGCTGGGGGCCGGTGATGTGGGTGATGTTGGCCGAAATGTTCCCGAATGATGTGCGGGGTTCAGGACTTGCCATCGCAGGATTGTCTCAATGGACCGCCAATTTTGCCATTACCATGACATTCCCGATCATGCTGGTATCCATTGGGCTGGCCGCCGCATATGGTATCTATGCCTTCTTTGCAGCCATCTCTGTATTCTTTGTCTTGAAATATGTGCATGAAACATGTGGGGTAGAGCTGGAAGATATGCAGGGATGACCTTTCGGTAAGATCACCCCTGCATGGATATTAATGCCTAACCTTCAGCAGGGACATATTTTGCTGCCCAAGCTTGGATTTCCTTTTTGAAGGTTGCCACCAGGTCCTGATGCTCATCGACAATATTGTTTTTTGACCCAGGGTCATTGACCATGTCATACAAAGCCATCTCACCAGTATCTGAGATCCAGACAAAATGCCACTCTTGTGATCTGAGGTAAAAAGCCTTTTGCTTACGGCCCATTACATCACCGGAAGCACCAAGATATTCACCCAGATAGTTACTGTCGCCACGATGTTGTGTTTGATAGCCAATAAGATATTTGCGGCCCTCAAAATCATCCCCATTGATAATCGGGCGCAATGAATACCCCGGCAAACCTTCCGGAATAATGGCCCCGGCATAATCCAAAATCGTTGGCACAATATCAACAGAGCTGACCAAGGCCTCATTGTTGACCTGAGGTTTAATCTTACCCGGCAAACGCACAATCACTGGCATTCTGAAGCCTGTATCAAACAACGAACTTTTACCCCTTGTACCCCCATTGGAATAAAGGTCATGATTATCCTTATATTCAACATCTGCAGGTTGTTCCCAGCCATTATCATTCACATAGACAATCATGGTGTTTTCCAGAACACCTTTGGCTTCCAACATGTCGAGCATTTGGCCAATGCCTGTATCAAACCAGGTGATATTGCCATAATAATCTTTGGCCGATTCAGAGAACTTATCATTTTCATAATGCTGGCGATGTTCAGCAGGCGGATTAAGCGGCACATGCGGTAAGGCAGGCCCATACCAGATGAAGAAAGGTTGATCGCCTTTTTCACTGATAAACCGTTCCAAAGGTTCCATTGTGGTCCGGCCCAGTTCGATGCCATCCCCGCCCATGAATTGGAAGAAACCGCTGTTGTCCATCATTTTTTTCCAGCTCCATCCACCAGACATGCCGTCGGTGAAACCAGCTGTTTCATATGATTGTTCCCACCATTTTCCACCCTGGAAACTGGCATATCCGCTTTCGGCCAATACCCGGGGTACGGTGGCAAAATGTTCCATTTGCGCCGCTTCGGTTTCTGTATAACGGGCATGCTTTTCACGGCCAGTGGCATTCTGATAGGCCTCATCACCTGACAGGTCAGCCTTTGTCAGCTCTTTGGTACGTTCCGCATATTGCACCGGCAATAATCCTGTAATCAGAGACTGCAACGTGGGACGGCAGTGGTTTGATGCAGAATGGCCAATGGTAAAGACTGTGCCCTCAGACGCCAAACGGTCCAGATTGGGCGTGACAACATTTTCATCACCCAAAAACCCATAATATGGCCAGCCATGATCATCGCCAATGATCATCACCACATTGATGGGTTTTTCAGCTTTCTGATCGCTGGCTTGAGGGTTCGGTATTGAGGCATTTTCAGAACATGCCCCCAGCAGCGCAAGCACAGCCATACCGGCGATGCTTTGTTTTATGATCTTGTCCCAAAGTGACGTCATTGTCATTGTTCCTTTCATGTATCTGAAATGTTTGTGGGTTTGACCTGATTGACAAACAACCAGGCAACAGCCGACAAACCAATTGATATTGCGCCAATCAGAAAAAACAGTCCTTTATCATCGGCAGAGTATAAAACCGTTCCGATCCCAAAACTGGCGATAAGTTGAGGTAAAACCACCGACAGGTTAAACAACCCCATATAAAGCCCCATGCGCGCGCTGTTGACACGTTCTGTGAAAATCGCAAACGGTAAACTGACGATTGATCCCCATCCTATGCCGGCAAGAACCATAAAAATGATCAAACCGGACATAGTGGTCACGGTCGCCCAAATCATAAAGAAAGCGAAAGCCAGAAGCGCCAAGGCAAAAGCATGCACATAAACGCGGCGGAAATATTTTGTGGCCGGCGCAAGAATAGCCAACGGTGTCAGTGCCCCC
>Ga0207422_1003621_pt1 | contig 14952 bp, 7 predicted proteins | sample MarCyaLeptolynsp_FD_187757 | JGI IMG/M metagenome (GOLD analysis project Ga0207422, IMG submission 187757) | Marine cyanobacterial communities from Panama - species 1 Leptolyngbya sp. (SPAdes) | ecosystem: Environmental > Aquatic > Marine > Unclassified | place: Panama: Panama City | collected...
TAACGGTTATCAATTGCTGTCATCGCAATATCGCTAAGTGTGACTAGCATCCGTTCTTGATCGAGTGTGAAAGCATCAGGACTTTGCGCGACTACGATAAACCAACCTGTTGGTTGATCCCCTGAGCGCAAACGTAAAGGCTGCACCATGATCGACCGAATTCCCTGTTCTTCCAAGAATGCGCGTAAATCCGGGTCAATATCCGCCTCAATATCTTCCAGATAGATGGCATCGTTTGATAAAATCGGGGCAATTGGCTCAAGGGCTGGTAGCGGGTTGACCAATTCACGCATCATCTTCGGTCGCTTGGTCTCATCATCCATTAGGATGATAAAGGCATCATCGGGTTGGATCATTGACAATTGAACGATGATTACATCTAGCACATCTTCCAACGTATCAGCTTCTGATAATGCACGTTGTGTTTCGTACAATGCAACAGTTTCACGTAGATTTTCTTGTAGGGTGTTTTCCAGATTACGCAAATTACTAATATCGCTAAACGCCGCAACAATCGCCAGCATATCGCCTGTGTCATCGAAAATTGGCGCAGCATTTACCATTAAGTCAGTTTCTTGCTCATCCTTAATTACAGCAACATCATCACTGAAGAAGCGTCGCCCTAAGTTGTGCGCTTGATAGATCGGCAGGTCTTCATTCGGATAATGGATGTTGGTACCTGTACGATAGAGGTTGTAATCAGATGCGACAAATGGTTTATTGAAGTCAATCGGCTGACCTAATAAGGATTCAACCTGTTCATTGGTGGTGATCGGGTGATAGGTCTCTGGGTCAAGCACCAGCACACCGGCAGGTAATGTGGACAAGATTGACCCGAGATTTTGGCGTTCTTGTTGTGACTCACGGAGTAGATAGTTGTTTTCTAGGGCGATAGCTGCTTGGTCAGCGAGTGCTTGGGCAAATCGTACATAGCTATCATCCAGCAAATCCAATGTATTAATACGGCAGATCAACACACCAAACCAGCGACTGCGCGTTTGTAAACTTGCAATAACAGCCGATTTTGTGTCGTTCAATTCGAGATAAGTTTGGATAGCCGGGATAGGTGCTTGGTTGACTTCTAGATCATGGTAATACAGAGCATCACCTGAAGCGTGAACGACTTGTCCTAATGGCAACTGCTCTTTTGGAATAATCTCCCCAATTTGATGTAGCGGTAGCATTTCTCTATCGGTACACCAATTGTAATCAACACGCAGTGCGGCTGCTTCTCGGCCTGGGTCTGGTGTTGCAGTCAGAACTGTGAAAGTCAGCGTAGGTGTGACATCATGCCCTTGTGTGAAAGGTATGGCAAGCTGAGATGCTACTTCTTGATAAATGTCTTCTGTATTTTGCGCTGTGATGATCGCACGGCTGGCGATAAATAGACGACGTGTTTCATCTAATGCGCGTTCGGTACGTTCTAGCAAACGACGATTTTCAATCTGTGTACTCATCTGTCCGGTTAATGCGCGATACGTTTCATTGTCTTCCATGCTTAACGTATGCGGTTGGGTGGAGACGATAATGAAAAGGGCAATCGGGTTGTTATCGCTGAACAATGGGAAAACGGCGGCGAATCGTTGCCCTTCAGCATACAGCCAATGTGCAATGTGATCTGGATTCGTCGGCAGGTTGGATTTCGTGAGATCAAGAATCTCCGGCTCACGATTCCGCATTGGAGAATCGTCTGCTACTAACATGGCATAAACCCGATCCACGCCTTCAACCCGACCACCGTTCGATTGCGAGATAATGCGTATTTGCTGCGACCAACCAAACGGATCGGGCGTGCCTTCTAACAGTCCCAACCAAAAGTTCAGCATGGGGTCAGCCGATGTTGCTACTACCGCATAAACCAAATCTTGTAAGTTCTGGGTTGTATTGATGATGCGGCTGGCAGCGTATAACTTTTCATTACGAGATAAGGCTTCTTCTGTTTGTTGCAGCAGTAATTGATTGTTGATCGCACTACCTGCTTGGTCTATCAAGGCGCGCATAATGCGTTGTTCACGCTCTGTCGGGCGGTAGGGTGGCTCAAATTCCAGTGTGATGAACCCTCGCCATAAACCGCGCATGCTCAATGGAATGAAGGCAAATGCTGCTTCGGGTAAATGGCACATGACCTCGCGTAGGGCATCAGTCAAATCAGGATTTGTTTTGGAATTCTCGATGTGAGTAGGCGTGTTGCCTGTCAACCGGATGAATAGAGGGTGTGATATAAATCCAAAGCGCCTGCCAACATTGCTTGGTTTAGGCGCGATGCGTTCATCTGAGATGTACTCAGTTACTAGCTGTACATTGTCAGGAATTTCACCCATTAAGTATTCATCAAAGAGCCATAATTGGCTGGCTTTCGCATCTGGTGTAACAGCATTGATGATCACACTCAGGATGTCTTCCAGCGATGCTGCTTCGTTCAGTTGGTTCCCAACTGAATATAAGACAGATGTTTCGGACAAACTGGCTTGTGTTTGCTCAAATAAGCGCGCATTTTCAAGGGCAATTGCCACACGGTCGGCGACAGTTTGTAGCATCCGTTCATCGCTTGAAGCAAGGCTGCGGTTGTTGTCCTTTGTGGCTTCTATGGTGCCGACAACTTGCCCACGTATTCTAATCGGTGTGACGATATTGCCGGAGGGCGTATCTTCATTAGAATCAATAGACGATACATCCATGAGATTATAACTAAAGGCTGTCTTAATATCGCCTTCTTGTTGGCTTTTTTCCCAAGCATCACGCGTCAATTGACGATTTAATTGATTAACCTGTTGAACTTGTTGGTCAGATTCGCTTTTAAGGCGCGTATTGTGGACTGCAATGGCTAATTGGTCTGCAACGAGTTGGTAAAGTGGCAGGTCAGCTTCATTGAATACATCGGTTCTCTTTGATTGGATGTCCAGTACCCCAATAACCTGCGTTCCGATGATTAGCGGAACACCCATTTCAGCAAGTGTTTCTGGTAATAATGGGTTGTAACCATGTAATCCTGTTGAATCGTTTTCTGCATCATTAACGATAACGATTTCACCTGTGCGTGCTGCTGTTCCCACAATTGATTGTGAGTCAGTTGCTAGTTTGTGTTGTTTCTCGACAAGCTGTTGCCCAACTTCACCACGACTATGAACGAGAACTGCATTCAAACCTGCGCTATCCATCAGGAAAACCTGAGCATGATAAAAATCTAATTCGTTACATATCAAATTGATAGATTGCTTTAGAAGCTCATCCAAATCGCTCAGAATCGCACTTTCACGGCTAATGCGACCTGCAATTTGAATGTCACGCTGCCGACGTTGTTTTTGTGCTTGTAAATTGGAATCGAGTGTCTGGATTTGATCGGCTAATTTAGCAATGTGGCTGGATTGTGTTGTTGGGATGCTGTCACCAATTTGCTCAGTTGCCAGTTGTTCTAGCTGATTTGCTAAGGTATCGGCAGGCACTAATAACGGACGTAGCAAGAAACGCAATGTCAAATAACCAACCATAGCGACAACGATAGTTGCAAACACAACACCGACAATGGATAAATAGATGCCAGAAAATACGATAGATGTTGCATCAACGATCAATAGATTCCATGTGTTGTTAACTGATGTATTGAGGTCTATTGTTGTTGCTGAACCAATGTGACCTTCATCATCAACGATCAACACCCGTGATGCAGATGATTGGCTTATATCCAATAACTCAAGATGCTCTGTAAATTCGGGGTCTAAGTCATCGACTGCGGAGATGTTGGTTAAATAATCCGTGTTATTTCTGCCTGTATCGACCAACAAATGACCAGATGGATGAAACAGCAAGACCTCACGCTCTGGTTGTGTGTTACTCAACAGGATGGAGCTTTGTTGAACCTGTTCTATGATGTTAAGCGCATTAATTTCAATGACGATGATTCCGCGTATCAGATTGTCGTTGACATCTGTCTGCACAACTGGCGCATAAATGCTGAAGTAAGGTTCTGGCGGGTTGATAGGAACGCCCAGTGGGTTAAGCCGCAGCCGAAGATCGCTGACAACGGGTTCTGTTATGCTGCGGGCACGAATTCCATTTACTAAGTCATCGACATGCAAAATCGGGTCTTGTATACCAACCCGGTCGAAACCAGCGCGTATTTGTCCATCCACATTTAGGAATTCAAGCTGTGTAATGGCATCAAGGTCGACATACCGGATTGCATCATATGAAACAAGATGTCGATTAAGGATTGTACTCATCGTATTAGAAACTTGTCGTAGTGCAAAAGTGCCGCCCGGTTCACGGGAATACTCGAGTACATTGGGGTCTCTCGCAAGCTCAACAGCTTCTTGGATAAATTGATTCAATTGTGTTTCAAGTTGAAGATCAATTTCATCGAGGATGTTGGTATGTACAAGGCGCAATGTATTGTATTCTTGGCGAACAAGACTTGCACCAATCAGAATTGCTGCAATCACAATAATGACTAGCAAAACAAGGAAGACCCGACGAAGGCTCGCTTGATAATAGGATTGTTGGCTGATTTGTGTCATTACACTATCCTACAACTGATTATCATCGAATGATGGGGAATCTTGTTGATTCGTATCGGTTACAGATTGCCCATTGGACAGGTTGAGGCGAATGGCGACTTGTGGTAATTGGAGAGCTTGCCCCACTTCTCGAACGGCTGTCTGCAAAATTTGTTCGATTTCACTTTGCTCAGTGATTTTACTCGTAATATCACTGACAATACGCTCACGTTCAGCATTAACGCGGCTTTGGCTAAAGAGGCGGGCGTTTTCGAGCGTTGTTGCCAAGCGGTTGATGACATCTTGGGCTAGGATCACGGTGTCATCGTCGAATGTGGTGTCTGGGATTTCCCATTGCACCGTGCCAATAACTTGATCTCGCACAACGAGTGGTAAAACAAATGGAACTGTGTTTTGATGGGTAAGTCCACCAATAGCAACATCTCGTGTTTGGATAGCGCGCTCACGCAAGGCACTGAAATCATAATCAGAGCCGAATCCGGCTTGGCTGGCAATGGTGCTGGTTCGCTGTAAACGCATGTAATCTTCCCATGCGTAGCGCGTGGCATATTGTTGTGTGCGCTCCATCTCAGTCAGTGCGATTTGAGATTGTTCAATCAAACGAATATTTTCAATCGCAATCGTAATCTGATCGGCTAACGTTTGAAGTGCTTCAACCTGCTGTTCGTCAAAGCTGTCGCTTGATGTACTTTGAACATCCAAAGCACCAATAATGCGATTGCCTAGTTGTAGCGGAATCGCAAGTTCTGCGCGGGTATCCGGCAAGAATTCATTACGTCGATGGACTGTGCTGCTTGCAGTATCGCGGGCGATGGCAATTTGCCCCTGTTGTGTAACTTGCCCGATGACGCTCACACTACCCACACCCAGACGATGCCCACGCTGCAATAATTGCTGCCCAACTTCACCTGTACTTGCACGCAGCACCGCATATTCATTGCGATCATCCACCAAGAATATCTGTGCATGATAAATGGATGGGTACCGATCCCGAATCAAATCAACAATACGATCCATCAGGTGTTGCATATCGGACTCAGATAAGGCGGCACGACTGATTTCTTGGTTGATCCGCACATCTTGAATCCGATCTTCGATACTTTGCGTCAGGTCACTAATGAAGCGTTGTGTTTCGTCGCGTAAATCTACAATTGACATCGCTAGCAGACCAATTTCATCTAAATTCCCTACATCAATTGGCGTTTCATAATTACCTCGTTGGAGGGACTGTATCGCTTGATACAAGGAATTGATGCGTGTTGTAATGGAGCGGTTCAAGAAGAATGCTGTAATTAACACGACAAGACCAAGCCAGATGAGCGTTGGAATACTGATTTGTGCCATGAGTACTTGGATTTGAGAACGACCAACTGATCGGTCGATTTCCGTAACCAGACCAAGATTCTGGTTCAATAGGTTGACAGTGGTGTAATGCCCAATGACCTCTCTTAAATTGGTTGCGCTATTCCCAACAACGTAAATGTCAGTGCCCGTTAAGTTGTTGTTGACCCGCGATGCTCCAATACTATTGGTAAAGACTAAATCATTTGCCAGTACATCACGTTGGGTAAGAACGATATTGTTACCGATGAGTGCATAACTATAACGGGGGAGGTCTGCGGTACCGCGTGTTAGCTGGTTGATCACCAATTCTTCGAGGTTCAGTTGTAGGACAACATAACCAATCAATTGTTCTTCTGTAATCACCTCAGTAATTTGTCGATACATCAAAACAGTTACTTGTCCGTTGTCGTCTTCAAAAACTTCTAATAGAAGCGGTTGCTGGCTGTTACGTACATTGTTTGTTTGGTCTGGGAAAGGGTCTGGTAATCCAACACCGGGGATGTCTGCAAGCGAACTACCCGGTGACGCAGCGTTGGCAAGCACTTCGCCATCACTATGAAGTACCCAAATGCCACGATAAAGGTCCGGGCGATCATTGAATAATTGGCTTCCGGCAGCAATAGGAAAGTTGTTGACAAGTTCCAAGTGCCTTACCGCGAAACTAGCGATGTCTCGAGTTAAAATAAGGCGTTGAATATCTCGTAGGTTATCACCGTTATCTATAAAACTACCAAATTGCCGCAATATGTTGTTAAAATCACTGCGGATAGCTTGTGCTTGTCCCTGACCGCTTTCTTCAACATACGATTGAATGTTGCTATCACTAATTTCTACCGCACCAGAAACACTGGTCACGATAATCCAAATGACAGAAAGAAGACTGACGAGCAAAATAGCAATCAATATTCTCAGCCAGACAGGAATGGAAAATAAAGGTATGCGCTCCATTATTGGCTAGGCTCCTCTTCCACTTGTGGCAGTTCTTGGCTTTCGCGGGTAATGAACTCTGGTTCCAGATGAATACGGGTCTGGGTAGCTCCTAGTGCATCATTGAGGTTATCGGCGGCTAACTGCAAAATTGACCGAATATCTGTTGAGGATAAGAATTGACGGGAAATCTCGTTAACTTTACGCTCACGCTCTGCTTGGCTACGACTTTGTTGGAATAGACGTTGTGCTTGTATCGCGAGTGCCAAACGCTGCATAACACTCAGTACAAGGTCAATCTGGTTTTTGTTCAAGGCGTTGCCATCTGGCATTTCAACTGCAAAAGCACCCAGTACAATGTCTCCAAGACGAATCGGAATCGTGAGTTTGTTTTCCTGCGAGACTTCATCAATATCTAGTGTGTAATTGGGGGTATTGAGTACTTTGCCCAACTCGCCAGCCAGATCGTCCGAGCGGCTAATTTGTCCTGAGTGAGTTTGCAGATTATAGCCACGCACTTGTCCGGGACGCTGGAATGCTGTAAGCCAATCCATATCTGTTTCATCGGATTTGTAGTCATTTAATTGTGCTTGCAATTGGTCTATGTTGCGCTGTTGCACACCAATTTGCTCAATCGCAGAAAGTGTTTCCATATGCAGCAGATATGATCGTGTCAGCAAGATGGCGAGTTGTTTCAGAGATTCAATACGATGAGGATCAATCGTTGAAGATGATTGAATTTCTAGCACACCGATTGCTTGCCCGTCATCTACCAAAGGGATGATTGTGCTGCTGCGAAGGGTCACAGATTCTGCTGCAAGCCACTGCTGGTATTCCCTACTAGTGATCTGAGGTTCGCCTGTTTGTATTGCCCGATGATAAGGGCTGTCTTCATCATGAACAATGTTGCTATTCGATACAATTTGAACATTACCTAAACTACTATAAATATGGTAGGCAATAGTTGCATCTGCTTTATACAAATAAGCCTGCACAAAAGAATAGCCGAGATCATCTTTTAAAAAACGAACGCTATTGGCGATAGTATCAATGGGATGACTCTCGTCCGCTAATGGACTGGGTAGCTCAACCAACTTGGTGAAATGTTGTTTTATCGCCAGTAGAGATGCTGCGGTCTGACGCGCGTTTTGATTGAAAATCAATAGCAAGCCTGTTAGTAACGTGTAAAACAAGGTGAGAATGACAAAATCTACTAAGGGTTCATTCGTGACAACACCATCGTATATTCGACCTGCACTCAGGATATGCTGGTATAGAACAGCACAAATAATGACGAGGCTTCCCACCAAACCACGTGATCCACCGACAACAGAAGCGGTGATGAGTGGGATTAATAATACAAGATGAACGCCACTGACTAAATCTAATAAAATTAGAAGCGTAGCCTCGAACAAGGCGACAACCATTAAGCTCCGTGCTGCAAAACTAAGATGTCCTTGCTGCACCAAAATATAGACACCGATGATGAGTGCAGTGCTAACAGCCAGAACCAGCCAGATTGTGGGGGATTGATCAGGCGCAATGAAGCTGAAGGGAGACAATAAGAGAATAAACCATGTGATTTGGAACCCTATGAGCAACCAACAAGTCGTGATAACCCGTCTAGCATATTGCAGCTCTGCAAAATCGCTATAACCATAGCCGACGGATAGCAGACGGTCTAGAATCTGATTCATGCAGAGTCTCCATTCTGACCATTCGTTCCATTGTGTGAATGATGCCCATTGCTGCTCATCGGTGTTCCAATGCGAATCATGGCAGATTCTGCACCAAGCACGCGGCTGAGTTCTGTTAAAGTCAGTTGTAAAAGTTCGTCCACATTATTTGTCGCTTGATACCGTGAAACCATTTCATTGAGTGTTTGTTCACGAATGGTTGCATCACGCAGTTCTTCAATAAGGCGGGCATTATCGAGGCGTACAGCAAGTTGTTCTGAGACAGTAGCGACAATTTGGTTAACATCCCGATGGGAATCATCTGTTGCAACGACTTCCATGACACCGATGATTTCACCTCTTAATTCAACTGGAATGGCGATAGTTTTTTTGTTGTTTTCAGTCTGTATAACAGACCCCCGTTGTTCATATGCTTGTCGCATCGTATCTGTCCATTCAGTATGTGTTCGTAAGCTGCCTTCGCTTACTTGAACGCTGGTGATACGGTCTTGCTCTGCAAGATAGTCTTCCCATGCTTGCTGGGTTAGCTGTTGATTCAATCGTCGGATTTCTTGCAAGATTTGTTCGGACTCTTGATAAAGTTTTTGATTTTCTTTCAAACTGGTATTTTGCAGTTCAAACAATTCTGCATTGCGGATAGCCGTCGCGAGTTGGCTTGCCATGACACGTAATGCTTGAATATCCGTCTGGTTGAACGCATTAGCACGAAGGCTTTGTACATCCAGCGCGCCAATGATGATTTCACCATCAATGATCGGAATTGCAAGTTCACTGCGTGTATTGGGTAATAATTCGTTAAAAGCATGCATACCAGCTTGATCGGTGTCGCTGGCGATGATGGGTTGTCCGCTAATCGTGACTTGTCCAATCACACTTTCTGAACCAACGGCTAATCGGTGGTTCCGTTCTAGCAATTGTTGACCAATTTCACCTGTACTGGCAACGAGTTCTGCATATTGGCGGTCGCCATCGAGTAAGAAAACCTGAACATGATAAAAAGCAAATCGATCTTGAATCAGTTCAACTGCACGCTGAATGAGTTCTTTGGGGTCTAGGACACGGGACATCGTTTGACCAAGACTGGCACTTGCTTCTAACAGGTCGGTTGTACGTTGGGTAATTGCGGCAGAATGTGATGTGACATGAACAAACATCCGAACAAGCGCACCAATAAATATCTGCCCAATGCCTGTAACGATGATCAATTGTTGGAGAATGGGTGAGACAACTTCATTCTGAAATTGGGTTAATGTAAATAGCCATGCAATAAGAATCACAGCCGTAATGACCAAGAAGGTCAATCGATTGCCTAATGTGCTTGCTGTCACGATAGCCAATAAACCAAGGATAAGAAATGCAGGATAATAGTCTGTAGCTTGGATTGCGGCTGGAATAGCAAGGAAAGTCAATGTGATGATCATGACCCAATTTACATATTCCTGTTTTGTGTTTTGTACAAGGTACAAATTCAGCGATGCGAGGATAATCATCACCAAACCGACGACAAGCAAACGTGTATCAAGGATGAACTCGGGTAAGACGAGTCCGACGACTAATAGTAAGATGGTGAGTAAACTATTGATCGCGATGATGGTGATATTTAGGGTATAAATGTAACGCTTTTGCACAACCCAAAGGGCAGCTCCCGGACGAATATCCCCTTTTAAGAATGTCATGAGGTTTCCTCTTCTGAATTTGCGCCATTGGTTGGCTTGCCTAATCGAATTGCGATACGCTCAACCTTGAGTGTGTCATACAGACTATTGGCAACAGCAGTGAGCGCAGTATCGACACCTTGACTTGCTTGTAATGTCTGGTTGATTTCGTTGATTAGGGCTTCTTGGTGCGCTGTGCGTTGTGTTTCATCGACTAGGCGCACATTTTCAATTGACAAACCAAAACGTTCGCTCACATCACTCAACAAGTCCAGCGCATCTTCGGATAGAGCGTTTGCTTCATCGAGTTCAAACTCCATTGCACCAATGACTTGACCACGCACTTGGAGTGGAATGGCAACGACACGATCATTGTGAATCATCTTATTTCGTTGGGCAGCCTCTGCTAGTGTGGTTGTCCATGAAGAATCTGGTGTGACTTGTTGCGTATCGAGATCAACATTGATGTCTTGGATGCTGGTAGTGTCTGTCAAATAATCTGACCAAGCGTGTTGTGTTAGACGGCGATTGAGCAGTTGCACTTCTTGTAAGGCTGTTTGAGCGCGTTGCGCTAATTCTTCATTTGCCTGTATTTGTGCTTCCGCACGTTGGAATTGACGAATATTATCAATTGCTAGCGCAATACTTTCTGCTAAAGATTGGAAACTGGCAATATCTTCTTCGTTCAGCCCGCGATTTTGCTGACTCTGTAAGTCTAGTGCGCCAATGATCTCATCCCCAATGACCAGAGGAAACGCAGCTTCCATGCGTGTTTCGGGTAGATATTTATTCGGTCGGTGTACAGAATCACTTTGACCAATCCGAGCAACGATTGGTTCTCCTTTTGATGTGACCTGACCGATAACACTGCGGCTACCAACAGGTAGATTATGTTGAATGGTGGTTAATTGTTTGCCGACCTCACCTGTGCTTGCAACCAACTGCGCTTTGATGCCTATCTCATCAATTAAAAAAACTTGCGCATGATAAAAATCTTCAAACGTTTCTAGGACTTGGTTCAGAATATCCTCAAAGAAGTTATCAAGATCACGATAACGTGTCCCTTTTGAAGCGATAGATTGGCTGAGTTCTGCCAGTTGGAGGCGTTCGATATTTGTCGTCGTAATGCCTTCTTCCCGGCTTACTACTGCAAAACGATTGAACAAATAAAAGAGGAACCCCAGCGCGGCGGTCAAAAGCCAGATCGTGATTAGCTCATCCATTTGTTCCGTAGGGAAGGCGAAAGGGAATGAAATCATCGTGACAATCGTACCGACTAGAATTCCTGCCACGCTATTAAAGAGGCTTGTTAGTGCCATGAATAGAAATAACACGATTGTATTGCTGAGGATGGTGAAATCGCCTGTTCCTGCATCAACAATAACCGGTAAACAGCTACTAATATAGATGATGGCACCGGGTCCCCAACTGGCAACTTCGATATACTTGCTATTGACTGCGAATAAGGTGATGATTGCAAGTGTGTAAAATCCAACAGCATACAAAATGGCATTGGGTTCTACGATGATATACTGTAGCAATGTATACTGCCACTCACCATCTGCAAGCCCCCATCCGGGAATAAAAACGCTGTAGAGGCTCCAGATAATGATGATAGACACGGTCACAGCCCCAATAAAGCGGAGTTTTTCACGGTCGAATAAATTGGGCGTGGGTTGAGATGCCTGTTTGTTCATAATCTTTCTCAGCTATTCATTGGGTTGAGCAGAAATCGATTTTGGATTGAAGCGAATGCGGGCGTGGCGTGCCCCCAACACTTGTCCTAATTCCAGTGCTGCTGTGTTTAATAGGCTTTCGAGTTCCATCTGTTGTTGTAATTTCGCTGCAATTTGATTGGCGAAGGCTTTGTATTGCACCTGACGCTCACTACCAGCGAGGATACGAGCATTTTGCAAGGCGACCGATACTTGATTAGTCAATTGCTGGAAAGCAACATAGTCGTTATCCCGGAAAGCAAATGCCTCGTTGGCACCTGCCAACATGACCCCACGGAGTTGATCCAGCTCCAGAATAGGAACGGCAATGAAACATTTTAGATCATTGCTAAGTACGGACTTTAGATTGCCTTCGTTGGAAATGTCATTAATGCGGATGGCTTGTTTTTCGTGCCACACATACCCAGCGATGGTGTTTTTTAGTTCGATAACTGGGGCAGATTCTAAATCGACCAATGTTAAATCGCCATCGTAGACAGCATTTAATCGTAAATCATTTGATCGTGGATGAAATAAAATAATGCCAAGATGGTCTAGGCTGATCAGCTCTTTGCCTGTCTCAAGCGTTGATTGAAGAATTGTTGTCAGATCATGGGTGGCAATTACTGATTGACTGAATTGTGTAATCGCTTCGAGTTGCTGCGTCTGCTTTGTTGAGAGTTTCATCAAGCGGATACGTTGTATGTTCTGTGAGAGATGCGTTGCGAGGATTTCCGCAATTTGAACAACCTCTGGCGTGAACTCAAAATGGTGTTCAACTAATATATCGTATCCGATAGTGCCCAGCACTTCGTGCTTATCGTTCAATAATGGGACGATCAAAGCAGATTTGATGCCGAGTTGCTGCATCACATTCGAACTAGCAGGTCCAAGGACATTGGGTTCGTTGACATCCCGGATCAAGATCGATTGTTTGTCCTCTTTGAGTTTGGTGCCGATACCTGCTTGCATATCAATTTGTGAGCCGACGCTGTCTTGGGGTGGGTATTCACTGGCAACTGTCGCGAACCGCCCATCAGGATTGACTAGGGTAATACCTGCATGGCTTACACCTGTTGCATCAACAAGGGTTTTGCTCGCAGCATCAACCAACTGTTGCTCATCATCAATTGATTTGAGCTGCTCGGTAAAGCGGTGCAGAAATTGCGTCGATGAGATTAATGCCTGTGAGGGGCTATCGGGTCGAGATGTTGTGGTAGCTGGTACACGACTCTCAATGAGCAAGCCGATATAATGCCCAATGAGAAATAAACTTTTTGTATCTTCTAGCGTATCCTGTGAGGTGAAATCGATAATGAGTAAAGCAGACCCTGTCACGTTACTGAGTGGGATTAGGAGTGTATGCTCAATTTGTCGAACTTGTTGGAGACGTAACACCTCTTGATGAAGTGGAACATCTTTTAAGGGAAGGGCACGTCTGGGCATGTTATCACCCTGAAAAGCCCATAGCCGTAAATTCACAGTTTCTACGCGGTATATAGCTGCCCGACGTGAATTGGGCAAAATTTCTAACAAACGGGTTAGGGCGATTTGTAATAAATCGCCGGGCGATAAACCTCTCTTGGCTTCCATGTGCAGCCCGTCCATGTACTGCTGAACAAGGGATATATTCGGTTTATCGCTCACAAGATCATTCTCCTGAAAAAATAACAGGTTATTTAATGGATCACTTCCATTCCCAGACTTTTTCACCAGCGAGTAATCGCTTGATTTGCTCTGGGAAACGATCCGGATCAAGGGGCTTGCCCAAAAATCCATCAAACCCTGCTTTTTGTGCCCGGCGCATCTGGTCTTCGCTAGCTTCTGCTGTCACTGCACAGATGATTGTTTCTTGCAGCTTAGGATTGCTACGAACCTTTTGTAAGGCTTGATAGCCATCCTCATAGGGCAAGCGAATATCCATCAAGATGAGATCAATGCGGGGCAGTGTTTCTGCGAATTGCACGACCTGCCAACCAGACGTTTTCCATTCGCAACGTTGCACCCCCATAAACGCGAGCATACGGGCAATAAGAACAAAATTGGGTACATTATCCTCAACAACAAGGACGTGTGCTTCACTTGGATCAATCGGTGTCATCGTATCCTTCTACCTAAGATATTGCGCGACTTCATCAGCAAAAGTATCCACATTGATAGGCTTGCCAATATATCCATCGCAACCAGCTTCCAAAGTCATCTCCCTATCACCGCTCATTACATTGGCAGTCAATGCAATGACGGGCAGGTGGCTGATCTTCGGGATGTTACGGATTTCTGCGGTTGCGGTCAAGCCATCCATGTCCGGCATACTAATATCCATCAGAATGAGGTCGGGCGGATTGCTGACTGCCATGTTAATACCATCAATGGCGTTGTCTGCTTCTTCCACCTCATACCCCTCGACAGCTAGAATGCGTCGAACAAGCATCCGATTGTTAGGGTCATCTTCGATGTATAGGATACGCGACATTGCCTCAACTCCTTTAAAATGCACACTCAATGAAATTGCTCTAACGATACGAGATATATCGCTTGGCTAATGTTTAGCACCTAACAATCTTATTATATGCGAAATAGCCGCACAAAGAATAAAACTTCTAAGATTTCATATATTATGGGGGAACTTCACACTTGACGCTAATCAACCATCCATAATTCTCATGAAATAGCTAGAATTCCTGCGCGTAATCAAACGCTAGATGTCGATTGTCATGTTCTGACAGAAAAAGACTTGTCATTTTTGTAAATTTCACGCAAGGTTAGGTATCAATGAAAATGGAGGAAAATAATGGCAAAATCCTATAGTAGTTATCCTGAAATGGTGATTGACCCCAGCAAGAAATATCGCGCAAAAATCCATACCAATCGGGGTGTGATCGAAATTGACCTCTTTGCAGATCGTGCGCCAAAGACTGTGAATAATTTTGTCTTTTTGGCAAAAGACGGTTTTTATGATGGTCTGACCTTCCATCGTGTGATTGATGATTTCATGATTCAAGGGGGTGATCCAAAAGGGACTGGCACCGGTGGTCCCGGCTACAAATGGCCCGATGAAGCCTCTGCGTTGCAAATTAAGCACGAAGTTGGATCATTGAGC
>Ga0207422_1003624_pt1 | contig 14936 bp, 12 predicted proteins | sample MarCyaLeptolynsp_FD_187757 | JGI IMG/M metagenome (GOLD analysis project Ga0207422, IMG submission 187757) | Marine cyanobacterial communities from Panama - species 1 Leptolyngbya sp. (SPAdes) | ecosystem: Environmental > Aquatic > Marine > Unclassified | place: Panama: Panama City | collected...
AGCGGAGTGATGATCGGCCTTGCGACAATCCTCGGCTTTGCCTTGCTGTTTCTTGCGTTCCGCGCGCTCGGCTCCGCCGGCGGCGAGGGCTTTTACGCGGTTCTTTCCCACTCCGCCATGGTCGCGATCTTCCTTCCGGCCTTCCTGTTTCCGTTCGCCAGCATCGCCGTCAGCCTCAGACGTTACTGGCAGGAAACCGGCGGAAAGACGATCACGCTCAACCAGCTCGTGGGCGCGTTCGGGTCTGCCGCGAAGATGAAGAACCTTGCGGGCGGACACGGTGACGGCTGCAATTTCGAGGATGAGGACCGGTTCAGCCAGGCGCGCCGTCACGCGCATCAGGCGGTCATGTACGGGTTCCTGCTGTGTTTCGCCTCCACGTCGGCCGGAACGATCCTCCACTATGTCTTCGACATGCCTGCACCTTATCCGCTGTGGTCGCTGCCGAAACTTCTGGGCATTCCAGGCGGCATCCTGATGGTGATCGGAACGGTCATGCTGGCCTCGCTGAAGCTCAAGGCCGAACGGTCCCTCGGAGCTCCGTCCGCCTGGGGCGGGGAGATGGGTTTTATCCTGCTCCTGTTCCTGGTTGCGCTCTCCGGGCTTGCGCTCTACGTGCTCGGCAGCACGGCAGCCATGCCCGCGCTACTGGCCATCCACCTCGGTTCGGTGCTCAGCTTCTTCCTGCTGACGCCCTACACCAAGATGGCCCACGGCTTTTATCGCCTCGCGGCGCTGGTGCGCGATGAACAGAGGAAATCGGCGGGCTAGGTCACCCGGTTTTGTCGGTGACCGTGAACTGCCCCATCATGCCCTGATCTTCATGCTCCAGAATGTGGCAGTGATACATGTAAGGGAAGTCTTCGCCTGCAATGTGATCGAACCGGACGACGAACTCGGACCAGTCATCATCGTCCAGCACCACCGTATCCTTCCAGCCAGCTTGATCCGGGGTCACGGCAGCCCCCTCCATTTGCTCCACAAGGAACGAACAGCCGTGCACATGGAACGGATGTGCCCCCTGATCGGAGCGAACGCGCCAGCGTTCCCAGACACCGCGCTCGACGCGTTCGTTGATCACGCTCATGTCCATCACCGCACCGTTGATCGTCATGCTCATCGCGCCATGGCCCGCATGGGCGCCATGACCACCCGCGTGGTTCGCATGATCGCTTTCCCCGTCACCGTGATCCATCTCCAGAACGAATTCGCGCGTCTTTCTGATTTCTTCCGGATCCGGACGCTCGATCGTAGCCAACCGCTCCGGAACGGGCGCGTTATGGGCGACCAGCGTTCTGTCGACTTTCAAAAGCAATGATGCGGGAGCGACTGATTGACCGGGCCCGGTGACCAGACCCACAAGACCCGAAACGATACCCTCACCTTCCTCGTCGATATCGTCCTCGAAGAATGTCAGCAGTTCAGCGGAGGTGTCTTGGGACAGGTCCACGATGATTTCGCATCGTTCGCCGGGAGACATTTCCATGGTTGTCATCGGCACGGGCGCTTCCAGGAGGCCGCCATCGCTGGCGATCTTGTGGAAGGTCCGGTTGTCGGCAAATGTCAGGATGTAAAACCGCGCATTCGCGCCGTTGAGAACGCGAAGACGAATCTTGCCAGCGGGAATTTCGGCAACCGGCGACAACGCACCGTTGATGACTGCAGTATCACCGAACCAACCGTCTTCTCCGGCCTCTTCGAGCGAATAGACCAGCCGTCCCGCGGCATCGAAGGTTCTGTCCTGAATGATCACCGGAAGATCGTCGAGACCGTAGCGGTTCGGGAGTTCTTTCGAGACAGCGTCATCATCGTCGATGATCATCATGCCGGCGAGGCCTCGATAGGTCTGCGTTCCGGTTTTGCCATGGGTATGTGAATGGTACCAGCACGTCGCTGCCGGCTGCACGATCGACAAGGTTGGCTGCCAGCTTTCGCCAGGAGGCATTTCCAGCTGCGGCCCTCCGTCCACGTTGCCCGGGACATGGAGACCGTGCCCGTGGACGGAGACACCTTCCGTTAATGTGTTGTGGTAGTTGAGGTTGAGCTCCGTGTTTCGCCGTGTGCGAATGGTCGGACCCAGATAGTCCTGATTGATGCCGAGTGTCGGTGTCATGACACCCGGTTTGAAAGACCAAAGGCCGGTGCGAATGGTCAGATCCACTGGCTCGCCGCTGGTGCCGTCGGCAAGGGGTGGTATTGGCAGGGCCGGCCGGGCCGTGTTCGACCATGACGGTCTTGCGAGGCAGACACCCGTGAGCGAAAGTCCGCCTGCAAGGAATCGGCGCCGGGACAACGTGAGCGACATTTCTGATCTCCAAATCAACAGATACGGTGAAGAGGCGCTCCCTGCCGACGGCGGCGAGACAACGCGCAAAAACTCGATGTAAAAGTGAATGGGAAACGCGTGCGTTTGCGTCCATCGGACAAATGCCGGATCGACCGTCCCGGTTATGGGACATAAGGTCAATTCAGGTGGCTCAACCGGGGCCAAGGTGCCAAAGACACGCAAGACAGGGAACGACTTCATGCTGGATACGAACGGACCGCTGTGGAATTGGCGAACCTTTTTTGCCGTGTTCGTTCTCATTGTGTTTGCCACAAGCGTCGTCGAAGTGTTCAACGAATTTCGAAGCGGGGAAACGCTCGCTTCCATGGGGGATGATCTTGCCAGACTTGTGATCAGCGCATTGGTCCTGGCCGCCTTTCTCTACGATCGTCACGTCCAGCAAAAAACGCTCAGGGACCTGAGTGGACAGCTTGAAAAAGCGCGCGGCCAACTGGCACGGCTCGACTCCCGTTCGGTTGAGCTTGCCGGACAATACCGTGCGGTCATGCAAAAGCAGTTCGACGCCTGGAACCTGACAGCCAGTGAGCAGGATGTCGTGATCGGAATGCTGAAAGGTCTTTCGTTCCGGGAAATCGCAGGGCTCAGGGAAACGCGCGAGAAAACGGTCCGGCAGCAGGCCTCCACCGTCTATCGGAAAGCCGGCGTTTCCAGCCGGAACGAACTGACCGCCTGGTTCTTCGAGGACATGCTTGATCCACTCCCAGCACAGGGCGTGTGAACAATGGACGCATCGCGACCTGAAAACGTCGCGTCCCGGCCTTGTCAGGCCCCGGTAGCGAGATATAACCCCCGAACGCTTGGACACGAGACCGGCGATGCGGCGCGCGAACCTGCCGTCTTGCTGTGCCGGGATCGTAAACAGAACAGACAGATATCCGGGTGCTGTGGTGGAAACGCAAAACATAACAATTCTCGACGGCGGCATGGGCCAGGAGCTTGTGCGCCTGAGCGGGCTGGAACCGACAGGGCTCTGGTCGACGCGGATCATGATGGAGCGACCGGACCTGGTCGGGGAGATCCACGATTCCTATTTCGCCGCCGGTGCGCATGTGGCAACGGCAAACACCTATGCGATCCATCGCGACCGCCTGCGCCCGAACGGAATTGAAGACCAGTTCGAAAAGCTGCAGCAACAGGCCTGTGAAATCGCTTGCCGCTCGCGCGATGCACACGGGTCCGGCTCGGTGGTCGGATCTGTCGGTCCGCTCGGTTGGTCCTATAGCCATGACGGCGCGCCGCCGGAAGATGAATCCACCGAGCTTTACGCGGAAATCTGCCGTATTCAGTCGGACTTCGTGGACTCCTACCTGATCGAAACGATCGCTTCGATCGAACAAGCACGGGCTGCTGTCAACGGCGCTCTTGGTCACGGAAAACCAGTGTGGATCGGCCTTACAGTCGACGATGCCGACGGCACCAAACTGCGCTCTGGAGAAAGCCTTTCAGATGCCGTGCATGAAATTGCGGCGCTTTCCCCGCAGGCTGTCCTCCTGAACTGCTCCATACCGGAAGCGGTAGCCGCCGGGTTGAGCGCCTTGCCGGAGACGGACCTGCCGACTGGCGGATATGCGAACGGGTTCACCGGGATCAGCAAGGAATTTCTGTCCGCCGGCAGCGCGGTAACGAAACTGACCTCGCGCGTCGACCTCACCCCGGACGCCTATGCCGATCATGTCAGCGGGTGGGTCGCGTCGGGCGCAACGATCATTGGCGGCTGCTGCGAAGTCGGGCCCGCACATATCCGGGAACTTGCCCGGCGTTTCGGCTGATCGCGAAAGAGAGGTTCCCCCGCGTTCAAGAGACCGGCCCGCTTTCCCGTATGTCGCTGCGCAGGGCAACTGCAAAGAACTCAAGCAGCACCTCGATATCCCGCTGCTGCCGGAAATCCTTGTGCGTCGCCACCCAGAGACCCGTTGACGGCAGGCCGGCACGGTCCCCGAATGCAACGAGCCGACCAGTTCTTTCACCGACAAAGACGGGCAGCATGGCCAGGCCGAGGCCCCTTTCGGCGAGGGCGGACAGCATGAGAAAACTGTCCGCGGAAAATTCGACGCGGTTTTCAACGCTGGAAAGCTGCCATTCACCGACCGTGGATCTTGCGAAACCCGGAGCGGTGCCGAGCCATTTGTGTGCCGTGATGGCGAGGTCCTTGTTGCGGGCCAGATAATCCGGTGCGCCGAAAACGCCGAAATCGACGGTCCCGACTCTGAGCCCGCTCAGTTCGGCAGGCAGATCCGGGCCGGGCCTTACAAGGATCTCGGCACCTGACAGCGACAGGTCAATCGGATCGTTCGAAACGGCGACCTCAATATTGACGTTCGGGTGCACCCTTCGAAGGTTTTCCAGATGTTCGGGCAGAAGCAGGCAGGCAATCGTGTCCGTCGTGGCCAGGCGAAATGTGCCCTCAATGCCCTTTGCGGTCGAATCCAGGCTTCGTCTGATCCTCGCCGAGGCATGATCCATCAGCTTGAGCGATGCCAGAAGCGCGCGGCCCTCGGGCCGAAGTCGATACCCGTCTTTCTGTCTGTCAAAAAGCTTCACCTCACAGGACGCTTCCAGGAGGGCGATCCGCCTCAGGACGGTCGCGTGGTTCACGCCGAGCGCGCGCGAGGCGGCCGAAAGCGATCCCAGCTCGACAACCGCGTGGACAAATTGAAGGTCATCCCATCTGAGTTTGTGCATTTACGCACAGCCTTTTATCGCAATTTAGAGAATTTATCAGCGCCTTAGATCATGAGACTTATCTGATGTTCAATTCTGCACATGAGAGGAGAGGCTTATGAAAAACGGACTGAAGATTTTCTGCACACTCGCATTTGTCTTCGTTGCCGGTATGGGCACGTCCGTCGCGGACGGACATTTCGACAACGCCATCAAGGCACGCAAGGCGGTCATGGCGCTCTATGCCTGGAACCTGGGCCAGCTGGGTGCGATGGCAAAAGGCGACGTTGAATACAACGCGGAAGCAGCCGAAATCGCAGCGGAAAACATCAAGATCCTGGCAACGATGAACAACGGCTCGGCCTGGCCGCAGGGATCAGACAGCACAGCCCTGCCCAGCAAGACCCGCGCAAAGGTCGAGGCCTGGACGACCTATCCGGAAAGCGCTGAGATCAACAAGAAGCTTGCAGCAGCAGCGGTCGCCATGAGCAATGTCGCCGGTGATGGCGTTGATGCCGTCCGCGCGAATATCGGAGCTATCGGCGGCGCCTGCAAGGACTGCCACACGAAGTTCCGGGAAGCGGAATAGAAAAAGCGGAGCTGCGTATCCATGACAACATGGCACACGCCGCGGTGTATCGCGGTCGCGGTCCTCATGATCGCCGGGCTGGCCCTCGTGTCAACCCGCGCCGGGGAGGCCCGGCTGCCGGTGCGGGACGGGGAAACGCCAGCCACCACCAACCGCGTCCCGCATATCCAGATCGGCGCAAAGGCGGTGCCCCGCCTTACAGACCGTCTGCTGCAGCGCGTTGGAACCCTGCCCGGTGTCAAGATTCGTGCCACGGTCATCTCGCTACCGGGGGCAAAGGGTTTCTGGCTGAGCGAGAACATCGACCTGGCACGGCCGCAGGCGATCGTCGGCGGACGGGAGTTCGCCCATATTCATCCGGATGGCAGCCTGCATGCGTCTCTCCCGCCTGACCGGGCCCGCGAAGCGGTGACGGCCGGATGGGCGGCCATGCATCCCTGGGCGAACAGCCGCCCGGGTTGGGAAGGCTTTGTTCTGCTCTATACACCGCGCTCGGTGGAGGAAACCGACATTGTTTTTCAGCTGCTCGTAGACGGCTACAACTACGTTACCGGCCGCGCCCACACAGCAGCCGAACTTTGAAAGCTGTCCGGAGCGTCAGACCCTGTTCCAGACAGTCAGGCTCGCTTGGGCCCGGCACGCCCAAGCCAAGATGAGCTCGACTGTCTTCTTCGCAAGTGCTGTCACGAAATCAATTCCGGGAGCCCTGATCCGCACATGTGACCTCCATTGCGGCGGAGCAGGTCAGGCGGTCAGCGGGTCCAGCAACACAGACGCGTCGCTCAAGTTTTCCAGATCCCGTACCGATGACAGGAACCGGTCGCGATCCTCATCATCAATCAGCGCATTGGCGCAATCCTCGAATTTTTCGCCCAGCTCGTCAAAGGTGAGCGGGTTTTTGGGACCTCCACGGTAGTTTTCCTCTGACCGTTGGAAATACCGAGACCCATCCCTGGTTACCAACTCGATTTCGAAGATCACCTTGTCCTTGCCGAGCGCGGCGATCTCCGGATCGATTTCCGCAGCGACTTTTCTCTGGAGCGACTGGCAAGCTTCCGACTGCACGAAAGCATCGGAGAACTCCTCCAGACCTGCCTTGCGGCGCAGCACCATTGCAGCCATCTGGAATGGCACACAGAACTTCGCTTCCAGGGCGCTGGTCGCGTGCAGGATCCTCAAGGGCCCGGGTGCAATGACGTTCGCGCCGGTCTTCACGTTTATGCGTTCCACCATGGACGGATCGATATCGTGATCAACGACAAGCTTTTTCATCGCGTCCATGCCGGGATGCCCGACAACACCAGACGGATAGGGTTTGATGGATGTGCCCGGCACCAGGATAGCGAAGGGCGCGCCCAAGCGCCCGACCAGCCTTTCGGGGTCAAAGCCCCCGCCAAAAGCCTCAAAAAACCCTCTGCCGCCTTCCAGAGCGTGGGCCGGACCGTCAAAACCAAGACCTGCCAAGCGGGCGGCGGTCACGCCGTTTTCGGCCGCCCGACCCATGTTGAGCGGTTTTGACATGGTTCCGTGATTGACACCGACACCCGCAGCCATCGTTGCCGCAATGGCGAGTGCATTGAGCATCTCCGGTTCCGACAGGTTCATCAGTTTGCCGGCCGCCACAGTGGCACCGAAAATCCCGATCGTACCGCTGGAGTGGAAACCGCGGCCGCCCGCGAAATGCTCCGCGTTGATCGCCTCGGCGATCTTCACCTCGATCTCGAATCCGAGAATGAATGCTGTCAGGAATTGACTGCCCCCCGTTCGATGCAGATCTGCAAGCGCATAGCATGCACAGAGCGGCGGCATGGTCGGATGGATCAGAACCGAGCGGTCCTTTTCCCGTGACAGCGCAGTATCGTCCCAGTCCAGCGCGTGGCCGGCGACGCCATTGGCGAGCGCCGCAAGTTGTGGCGGCGCCTTGATCGATCCGGCGCCGACTATGCGCGATTCCGGCGCGCCTTGCATCTGACTTACATAGGTTCTCGCGATTTCGGCGCAGGGTTCGCCGGAGCCGGCGATCATGACCGCCGTTCCGTCAATCACGCAGCGCTTGGCAATCTCGATTGCTTCCACCGGCAATTCATCACATGTCGCCGCAGTCACATAACCTGCTATCTGCCGGGTGACGCCCGTCGCTGATTGAACGTTCATGTCCGCCTCCCGAAAAGCACAAGAAAAGAGCTGTTGCGCATCACTTCGGATCCGCTACCAGGCAACGTGCTGCCAGATCCCGCGTGTCGAAATCCTGGCTCAAACAGGTTGCTATAAGCTGCTCCCCCCGATCGGGCTGAAGCGGGGCAAGAATGCCGGAGGCCTTCGCGGCCACGTCTTCAGGCGTCATCGGATCGTCGGGCGTTCCCCTGACAACCTTTGTGTGATGGCGCCTTGTTTGACCGCTGGTCAGTTTCACCGAAACGATGGCCTGGCGCTCCGGCCTCGCATGTGTCAGCGCGTCGTCGGCGAGAAGTCTGATTTTCCGGCGGAGCGACAGCACCTGCGTGTCGGACATACGCGCCTCGTCATGAGAACTGCGAAACGTGACCTTTCCGTCGAGCAGCGCCATTGCAACCAGATGCTGGCAGCAAATGGCCGGCATGTGCCTGTCATCGACAACATGAATACGATTGGATGGAAGGTGCACGTCGATCGCCTCGATCGTGGACGGATCGACGGGCACACCGCCAAAAAGGGCTTCGATCGCGTCCAGGACCGATTGCACCGGCGAGCCCACCGACCATTTCTTGATGCTTGCGTTAGAGATCTCAAAGCGGCTGCCCAGTTCTGCGCCAAGCGCATCGGCGTCCGGGTTCTCGGCAAAGGCGACGAGGTAGCTGTTGGGACCGGTCAGCGGACGGTCGGGCGCGGTCATGCCTGCCCTGGCAAGCAACGCCGCAAAAACGCCGTTGCGCGCGGCCTTTGCACCGAAGTCGAACGATTTTTCGACGTGATCCGGGTCCCGGTTCCAGTAGGACAGACCCGATGCCTGCTGCACAGTGAAGGACAGCAGTGCCTCGCATTGTTTGGCGGTCAGGCCGAGCAACGCACCGGCAGCAGCCGATGCACCGAACAGTGCTCCAATGGAATGGGTCGAGAACACCGTGGTCTTCGGACTGACATATCCAAGGGCCATGGTCGCCCTTGCACCGATGTCATAGCCGAGTGCAATGGCTCTCAGCAGCGCACTGCTGCCCGACCCTTGCCGCTCGGCAACCGCTAGGGCGGCTGGAATGATTGCGCAGCCGGGATGGAAGCGGCCTGCAATGTGGCTGTCGTCCGTTTCGTCGGCATGGGCGGCCATGGCATTGGCGAAGGCGGCAGTCTCAAGGCCTGCTTTCAGGCTGGACCCGAGCAGCGTTGCTTCGGCAGCAGAGCCTGAAACACCGGCGAAGCGATAGCCGAATTCGCCCGCTGGCAGAAAGCGGCCCGACAGGATGGCCGCGAGCGTGTCCAGCAAATGGCAGCGGGCACGTGTCAGCACGTCGGCAGGGATATCCGCCTCGCTGGCATCCGCTATGTAAAAGGCGATCTTCTTTTCGATCGGGCCGTTATCAAGAGCAAGCATCAGGGTCGCCTCCTATTGCAACGGCCAGGGCAGGCTGATCCAGGTCTGGAGTAACCCGGTCGGGTAACGGAGGGTGAGTTGATCGGACAGAATACCGAGGAACAGCACGAAACCTGCAGCACCAAGCAGCGATTTCCACCAGACGACCTGGGCGCGCAGCCAGAGGAACAGGAATATGAAAATCGCGATCCCGAGGACGAAGCCGACAATCGCCGCAATCGCCAGCATTCCGGCCAGCAGCAGCAGGAAAAACTCGGCGGATGGCCTGTTCGCATCCGCGCCCCGTTCGGCATCGAAGAACAGGGCCGACGGGTGTTTCCTGAAGAGCATGGAAATCGCAAGCGGCAAGATGAAGACCAGCGTGCTGATCGAGGCAACCATCGGGAAAAGACCGGTCAGCTGGTTGAAGCCCATGCCGTCCTGCAGGATGAAAACCGCCGCACCGGCGAGCAGGGCCAGAAAGATCCATTGAGGCCCGGTTTTCTCGTTGGTGAACGGACCTTCCTTCGTCAACGGACCCGCAGGCGCCTGCTTGAAGAACACAGCTGCAGATACGGAGAGCAGCGTCAGGATCAGGAGCCCGATCACGATCGGTCTTTCCAGGAATGATATGCCGTATAGGGCCACAGTCTGATAGACGGATGTTTCGACACGAACGGACAGCACAAAGCCGATGAGCAGCGCCGGCCGCGACCAGCCGAAGCGTTTCATGTAAACGCCAAGCGCACTCAGTAGAAACAGGGCCACGAGATCGCCCCAGCTCCGGGTCGCCTGGAAGGCAGCGAAGAAGATGATTCCGAACATGAAGGGGGCGAGCAGCGCATAGCGGATTGTCGTCAGTTTCGCGATCTGCGGTGAAAGCATGAAGCAGATGCCGGCCCCGACGATATTGGCTGCGGCAATCGACCAGATAATCAGATAGACCAGGTCCATCTGATCGGTGATCAGCTCGGTGCCGGGTTCGACGCCGATCAGGACAAGGCCACCGAGCAGGATGGCCATGGACCCGGAGCCCGGGATGCCGAGCAGGATCGTCGGCACCAGCGCACCGCCTTCCTTTGCATTGTTTGCTGATTCCGGCGCGATCACACCACGGACATCGCCCTTGCCATAGTTCTCGCGGTTCTTGGTGGTCTGGAGGGCATGCCCATAGGCGATCCAGTCGACCACGCTGCCGCCAAGACCGGGCAGCGCACCGATGATGCAGCCGATTACGGCGCAGCGCAGGGACAGCCACCAGTTGCCAAGCCAGTCGCGAAACCCCTGGAACCAGCCGGAGCCGAGCTTGCCTGTTTCGGATATCGTCGACTGGCGGCGCAAAAGATCGATGATCTCCGGCGTCGCAAACATCGCAAGACCAACGACCACGAGCGGCAGGGGATCGAGAAGATAGTCGGTCCCGAGCGTCGCCCGCTGAACACCGGACAGCGGCGCTGCGCCAAGGGCTCCGAGCATGAGACCCATCGAGCAGGCGGCCAACCCCTTCCAGATGTTTGACCCGGTCAGGATGCCGACCATGGACAGGGCGAGGACGACAAGCATGAACTGTTCGCCAAATCCGATTTTCAAAATGATCGGCTTGGCGAAGAAGACGGCAAAAGACAGGATGAAGGCTCCGAAGATGCCGCCAAACATGGACGAGATGAATGCGGCCGACAAAGCCCTGGTGCCTTCGCCGCGCTTCGACATCGGGAACCCGTCGAGCACCGTCGCCTGCGATCCGGAGGTTCCGGGAATGCCCATCAGAACGGACGGGAATGTATCGGAGGTCGTTGTTACTGCTGTCAGGCCAATCATCATGGCAAGCGCGGTGTTGGGCTCCATGCCGAAGACGAAGGGCAGCAGGAGGGCCAGGCCGGCGGTTCCCCCAAGACCCGGCAGAACGCCGACGACCAACCCGATCACGACACCGGCAACCAGCGCCAGAAACGTTTCCGGCGAGGTCAGTTGGGACAGGGCTGATACGGCGGCTTCTAACATCTGGTCACCACGATCTGGTCAGCGGCCAACAGCGGACCCGTTTCCGTCTGTCACGCTTCCTTGCCTGCGAGCGGTTTGCGTAAAAGTCCGGCGCCAAAATGGCGCCGGCTTTTCTGCAGGCTGCTTAGTTCAACTTTGCATCGTAGTTGGTCTGCAGGAATTCGTTCGCCCAATCGCGAACGGCGGGATCCATTGCAGTGCCAAGGTCGATCGCACGCTGCGTGGCTTCGCCGAAGTTGACCGGCATCGAGCCGATTTCCCGCGGCAACTTTTCCGCAACTTCCGGGTCGGCAACGACTGCTTTCAGAGCATCGATGTAGACTTTCTGAATACCCTCCGGGGTTCCCTTCGGAAGCATGACGGCCTTGGAGATCATGACTTTGGCATTCATCAGGTTCTGCTGCAGTTCGTAGCCCAGTCCGCCCGGCGTGGTTCCGGTGGCGGCCTCAAAGAATTCCGGAAAAGTCGGTACGTCCGGCAGGTCCGGATCGCGCAGCAGTTTTCCGTCTTCATCAATCACGCCATAGGTCCACACCGGCACGACTTTCGGATCCTCCCCGAAGTCCTTCAGATAGGAACGGGTATTGTCGGTGTTCATGTTCATCTCGCCGCGCTGGAAAGCGGCCTCGGCATCCTTTGAACTCAGACCAAAGATGACGCGTGCATCGATGCCGAGAAGATTCATGGCAACGAGGTCGAGCATTTCTGCCGAAATGGGCGTTTCCAGCCCGAAGCGAATGCCCGCGCTCTGCATGCCTTCGTAATCGGTCTTGGCATCCGCGCCGTCGCCTTTGGCACCGATCTGGTCGGCAATACCGAACATGGTTGCTCCGCGTGCGAAACCGGCAACTGCCTCCCATTCGTTGGGATCATATTTGGCAACCGACGCCCCAAGTAGCACCGGCAGGAAAGTCGAGGTGGATGCCATGATCAGCATTGTGCCATCAGACGGTGCATTCGCATGAAAGTCATTGGCAGCGGTGACCGATCCGCCGCCCGGCTTGTTGAGAACAAGAACGTCCGGATTTCCCGGGAGATGCGCGCTGAGCTTCGACTGCAAAAGACGCGTCAAACGGTCGGTGCCACCACCTTCCTTGAACCCGACAATCCAGGTCACCGTCTTGCCTTCGAGGCTGAAATCTTCCGCTTGAGCAATCGCAGGCGATAGCATTGTCGCAGCCATCATTCCAAGCACCATGCGTTTGGTGAACTTCATCATCTTGCTTTTCCTCCTAAGCGACCGCCAGGCAGCTGTCTTTTTCTGCACCCTGGCGGAAATTCCTCCATGAGCAAGGCTGACATCAATCGATAACTGAGACAAACTCAAAGAAATCATTGATTAATGATATTTTTTGCACAATCATCGTTGACCTCTATGGTGAAAGAGCCTTTGGTCCATGCGCGTCAAACTAGACGACTTGCAAGCCTTTATAACGGTTGCCGAATTCGGCAGTTTCGCTCGCGCAGCGGAAGAGCTGAATCTCACGCAATCGGCGCTTTCCAGACGCATCAAGAAACTGGAAGAGGACCTCGGCACCCGGTTGCTCGACCGGACGACACGGCGTGTCTCGGTGTCGCTGGTCGGTGAGGAGTTTCTTCCGGAAGCGATGCGAATTGTTGACGAATTCAACCAGTCTCTCAGCGATATCCGGGATCTTGTCCAGATCCGAACCGGGACCGTGGCAATCTCGACCAACATGACCCTGGCCGACACGCTGCTCCCCGAGATCATCGCCGAGTTCCGGGAAAAAAACCCGCGTGTCCGCGTCCGGTTGACGGAGAGTTCCAGCCCGTCGGCACTTGAACGGGTTCTTCAGCGCAAATCGGAACTGGCGCTTGCGCAATTCGGCGAGGGGCATCCCGAGCTCGCCTTTGAACCGCTCTTTGAAGACAAGTTCGTTCTGATTTGCCACCGCGAGCATCCGCTTGCACAGCGCAACGACCTGACCTGGAAGGACCTGGACACGCACAATTTCATCCGGATGCGCTCCGGCAGCGGAACAACCAACCTGCTGGAACGGTCCCTGGGAGAAAACATGCGGTACCTGTCAGGCGACCTGGAAGTCGGTCACTTCAACGCGCTGCTTGCCTTTGTCGGCCAGAACCTGGGTATCTCCGCCGTACCCACACTCGTGCGGCTGAAACGCACGGATCTCAACCTCGTCGCAAGGCCAATCGGCGATCCGAACGTTAGCCGCAGCCTCGGTATCGTAACCTATCGAGGCCGTTCCCTTTCGCCGGCAGGAGACGCACTTCGCGAGACTTGCCGCCGCGTGCTGAAAAGGTCCGCGGCCACCGTGCTTCGCGAACTTCAATCGAGGTTCTAGAAATGGATGCGCTGTTTCCCGAGTGGCTCCAAGTCTGGGACATCGCACTCATCGTGACTGCCGCCTTCGTTTCCGCCTTTGTCAGCGGGGTTGGTGGATTTGGCGGCTCCTTCATTCTCGCCATTGCCCTGACACCGCTGGTCGGGCCAAAAACCGTGGTCCCACTGATCGCGGTCTATGCACTATGCGCCAACATCGGCAGGCTGTATTTCTACCGCAGAACCATCGACTGGCGCTTCGTCGCGCAGTTCATTCTCGCCTCCCTACCGGGCCTGGCAATCGGGGCGGCGTTTTTGAAACTCGTTCCCGAAACGGCGCTGCTGGCTGTCTTGGGGCTGGTGCTGCTCTCCGCAATTCCGGTACGGCGCTACCTGAAACGGATGGATTTCAGGCCGACCTGGCCCACGATTGCCGTGATCGGGTTTGTGTTCGGCGCGGTCAGCGGGACGGCTGTCGGGTCGGGCATGTTCGTGATTGCAGCGCTCAATACGTTCGGGATCCACGGCGTCTTGCTGATGGGCACGGATGCGGCGATCGGCATCAGCAATGCGCTGATGCGCGTCGCCGCCTTCTGGTTTCTCGGGTTGCTCGATGCCCGGATGATATTGGCAGGATTGCTGATCGGGCTCGTATCTCTACCCGCGTCGTGGCTGGCAAGTCTTCTCGTCACACGCATAGGTCAAAAGCGTCACAGCCAGCTAATCGAACTCGTGATTGCTTTCGCCGGAGCCTGTTTTGTGACCATGGCCATACTCAACGGATGACGGCGTCGTCCCGGACGCTCAGGTTGCTCTCGAGAAGCGCGCAACGGTAAACCGTGCCTCGAGGCCAGGCGCGTTCCCGCTCAGTTTCAGGCCGCCGCCATGCCGCTCGGCGACACGTTCCACGATCGGCAATCCGAGCCCGCTGCCATCGCTGCGTTCGGAAACCTGTCCGAAGCGTTGAAGCGCGGTCTGGATCTGCGCCTCGGTCAACCCCTTGCCGTCGTCGCTGACGACAATCGTTGCCGCTTCCGGCGCGGTCTCCAGTGCGACCGTGACTTCGGACAGGCTTGAACCACCATGTTTCATGGCATTGTCGACAAGATTGGACACCGCTTCACGGATCATCGTCCGGTCTCCCGTGACAGTGATATCGTCCTCCGGCATCGCCGCGGTAATCACCAGCCCGCCATTTCCCTTGCCCTGAAAATCCCTTGTCACTCCATCGATCAGTTCATTGACCGAAAACGTTTCCTGCGCCGACGCCGGGCTGATCGATTTGGTGCGTTCATAGGTCAGGAGCTTCTGCGCAAGGAGGCTCGTTTCCTTCGCGGCGTCGACGAGATCACCCGCGCGTTCGCGCATGGCCGACTCATTGGGGGCGGAGCGCACCGATTCCGCCAAGGCCAGAACACCAGCGACCGGGTTCCGCAGCTGGTGCGCGGCATTTGAAATGAACTCACTCTGCGTTGCCATGGCTTCGGAC
>Ga0207422_1003627_pt1 | contig 14927 bp, 12 predicted proteins | sample MarCyaLeptolynsp_FD_187757 | JGI IMG/M metagenome (GOLD analysis project Ga0207422, IMG submission 187757) | Marine cyanobacterial communities from Panama - species 1 Leptolyngbya sp. (SPAdes) | ecosystem: Environmental > Aquatic > Marine > Unclassified | place: Panama: Panama City | collected...
GTCAGTGTCGGTGTCGTGCCGCTCTGCGTCGTTACGCTTGCCTCTGCGATCATAGCCGGTGCCGTCACCGTCCCTGTCCGCAGGATACTCTGTCGCATGCGCCACGACCTGGGCCGATTGCGGCCTTTCGATCGTCGTCGCCATTCCGGCCTCCTGGCCATCAGAGATACCCCCGCCTTCTGGCAGGACTGCGACAATCTTCTCAAGGAAGCGTTAACAAACCTTTACGATCTGTTAACCGCTTGCATCACTTCAGGAAATACACGCTCGAATCACGCCAGGACGCGCGTTTTCAGGAGCAACTCAAGCTGCACGCGCTCCTTTCGCCCCGACGATCCGGACAACATCGGCCATGATATCCGTCAGCTGGAAGTCTTTTGGCGTGTAGACGGCAGCGACCCCCATGGCCTTCAGCTGCGCCGCATCCTCGTCCGGAATGATGCCGCCGACAACGACAGGAATATCGTCGGCACCAGTTGCACGGAGCCGGTCCATGACATCGCGCACCAGCGCCAGATGAGACCCGGACAGGATTGAAAGACCGATCACGTGCACATCTTCTTCCACCGCCGCATTGACGATCTGGGCGGGTGTCAGGCGGATACCCTCGTAAACGACTTCCATGCCGCAATCTCGCGCCCGCACCGCGATCTGTTCGGCACCGTTGGAATGGCCGTCGAGACCCGGCTTCCCGACAAGGAACTTCAACCTGCGTCCGAGCGTTTCGGAAATGGCGTTGACGTTGGCTCGGACAGCAGCAAGATCGCCTGCATCGTCGCGCGCGGATTGTCCGACACCGGTCGGGGCCCGGTATTCTCCGAAGACCTCGCGCAGAGTGCGGCCCCATTCCCCGGTCGTTACGCCCGCCTTGGCCGCGGCGATGGAGGGTTCCATGATGTTGCGGCCTTCCTGCGCGGCGGATTTCAGATTTGCAAGCGCGGTGGCAACGGCTGCATCGTCGCGGGCATCGCGCCAGGCCCTGACCTTTTCGATTGCCTCCGCCTCGACATGTTCGGGAACGGTCAGGATCGCGCCGTCTTCACCGGCCGCAAGGGGAGAGGCCTCCGTTTCCGTCCAGCGGTTCACGCCGACGACGACCTGGTCACCAGCTTCGATCGCGGCAAGGCGCGCGGAATTGGACTCAACGAGCTGCCGTTTCATGTAGCTTGAGTCGACCGCGGCAACCGCACCGCCCATGGCATCGATCCTGGCAAGCTCCTCGCGCGCCTCCGCCTTGAGCGCCTCGACCTTGTTGGTGATCTCCACCGAACCGTCGAAAATGTCTGCATAGTCCAGAAGATCGGTTTCATAGGCCATGATCTGCTGCATCCGGAGCGACCACTGCTGATCGAAGGGACGCGGCAGCCCGAGCGCCTCGTTCCAGGCCGGCAGCTGCACCGCGCGCGCGCGGGCGTTCTTCGACAGGACGACGGCGAGCATTTCCACCAGGATCCGGTAGACATTGTTTTCCGGCTGCTGCTCCGTCAGCCCGAGGGAATTGACCTGAACGCCATACCGGAAGCGCCGGTACTTCTCGTCCTCAACACCATAACGGTCGCGGCAGATTTCATCCCAGAGTTCGGTGAATGCGCGCATCTTGCACATTTCGGTGACAAAGCGCATGCCTGCATTCACAAAGAAGGAGATCCGTCCGACGGCCTTTGGAAAGTCCTCCTCCGGGATTGCACCGCTTGCCTTCATGGAATCCAGAATGGCAACGGCGGTCGCAAGAGCGAAAGACAGTTCCTGCACCGGCGTCGCGCCTGCCTCCTGCAAATGATAGGAACAGACATTCATCGGGTTCCATTTTGGCATGTTGGAATAGGTCCAGGCGATAACATCCGTCGTCAGTTTCAGCGACGGCGCCGGCGGAAAAACGTAGGTTCCCCGGGAAAGATATTCCTTGATGATGTCGTTCTGGGTGGTGCCGGAGAGGAGTTTCCGGTCAGCACCCTGCCCGTCCGCTGCGGCTATATAGAGCGACAGCAGCCACGGCGCGGTCGCATTGATCGTCATGGACGTGTTCATGCGCTCAAGCGGGATCTCGTCAAACAGCGTGCGCATGTCACCCAGATGCGTGACAGGCACACCGACCTTGCCGACCTCGCCGCGCGCGAGCATGTCGTCAGGATCGTAGCCGGTTTGCGTCGGCAGATCGAAGGCGACGGACAATCCGGTCTGCCCCTTGGCAAGGTTTCCGCGGTAAAGCTTGTTCGATTCCGCCGCCGTGGAATGCCCCGCATAGGTCCGGAAAATCCACGGGCGGTCCCGTTCCTTGCCATTTTCACCCGTCTGGCTCATGCCGATAGTCCTCCTAAGACGTTCTTCTGACAGCCTTATTCTTCTTTTCTTGTCTCCAGTTTATCCGGATCTCCCGGTCCGGTGGAGCTTGCCTGACATTACGCGCATGCGAAATCTGTCTGTGCAATGCAAAATATGCTTGGCATCAAAACGCAAGTTAAGCAATAGTCGTATAGATCGAAGCGTGATTTTGAACAATAGTTGCGCAAAATAGGAATTTGAGCCAAACATGCCTTGTGCAGTTGCGAAATCGCGAGCCAAGCAAAACCCTGGGAGGGGATGAATGACTGCAACCGCTGAAGCCAATGACAACCGAACATTTGAGGATGCTCCGGTGAAAGACCTTTACGAAATCGGTGAAATTCCACCGCTCGGTCACGTCCCGAAAAACATGTACGCCTGGGCGATCCGGCGTGAGCGCCACGGCGCGCCGGAAGATGCCATGCAGCTGGAGGTCGTGCCGACCTGGGAACTGGACAGCCACGAGGTGCTCGTCCTCGTGATGGCGGCAGGTGTCAACTACAACGGCATCTGGGCCGGTCTCGGCGAACCGATCAGCCCGTTTGACGGTCATGGCGCTCCCTATCACATCGCCGGGTCCGACGCGTCCGGGATCGTCTGGGCTGTCGGCGACAAGGTGAAGCGCTGGAAAGTCGGCGACGAGGTCGTTATTCACTGTAACCAGGACGACGGCGACGACGAGGAATGCAACGGTGGCGACCCGATGTTCTCCAACACCCAGCGCATCTGGGGCTACGAGACGCCGGATGGTTCCTTCGCGCAGTTCACCCGGGCACAGGCACAGCAGTTGATGCCGCGCCCCAAGCATCTGACCTGGGAAGAGGCTGCCTGTTACACACTCACGCTCGCAACCGCCTACCGCATGCTGTTCGGACACCATCCGCACGAACTGAAACCGGGACAGAATGTGCTCGTCTGGGGTGCGTCCGGCGGTCTCGGTTCCTATGCGATCCAGCTGATCACGGCTGCCGGTGCCAATGCGATTGGCGTGATTTCCGATGAGGACAAGCGCCAGTTCGTCATGGATCTCGGTGCAAAGGGAGTCATCAATCGCAAGGACTTCAACTGCTGGGGTCAGTTGCCGACGGTCGGCTCTGCCGAATACGGCGAGTGGTTCAAGGAAGCCCGCAAGTTTGGCAAGGCGATCTGGGAGTTCACCGGCAAGGGTAACAACGTCGACATCGTTTTTGAACACCCGGGCGAGGCGACCTTCCCGATCTCCACCTTCGTCTGTAAGAAGGGTGGCATGGTCGTGATCTGCGCAGGAACCTCCGGTTTCAATTGCACCTTCGACGTCCGTTACATGTGGATGCACCAGAAACGCCTGCAAGGCTCGCATTTCGCCCATCTGAAACAGGCGGCTGCAGCCAACAAGCTGATGATCGAACGGCGCATCGACCCGTACATGTCCGAAGTGTTCCCCTGGGACCAGATCCCGAGCGCTCACACCAAGATGTGGAAGAACCAGCACGCCCCCGGCAACATGTCGGTTCTGGTCTGCGCCCCGACGACCGGACTCAGAACGTTCGAAGACGTCCTGGAGGCTGGAAAACGCTGACAAAGAGCTCCCTGAAAGGCTTGGGTCAAAGACCCGAACAAGCCTGATGCAGCCTGACCGGCCCGTTCCGCGGGCCGGTCTTTTTATGAGAGCTCGGATACGGTGAAAGCCTTTTCAGAACGAACGGTCGGACGGCAGCCTCGGCCGTTGAACACCCTGCCTGGTCGAGACCACAAAGGCTTGGCAGAGCGGTCCTGTCACAGCTACACGCTCCACAGGCAACAGCTTCTGTGGAGTTCAATCCGGATACATCCAGAGCTCTTCGTCCGCCTGAATAGCTGCAACAACCTCCTTTGCGCGCGAAATAGCGTTCGTACTGGCACCCAACCCCATGTGATTGACTTCGATGTCCGTCAGGTAGCTCACGACAGTTTCCTCTGCCTTTCCTCTGCGAAGCGCGCCTGCGGCTTGAAGCAGGTAACCGTCATATTCGTCGGCGAACGATGAGCAGTCTTCGTCCACCCAATCTTGCCCTTCACCAAGTAACCCCAGCGGATCCCACTTTGACCAACCAATGTCTCGAAGCCGCGACAACCTGATCTTTGGCAAGGGTGGCAAAGGCGGATCAAGAGACGGCATAACGACATGCTCCAGGGTACGTTGCGGGCTGTAGGTTACTCGTTCGCACATGGCTTTCCAGCCCACACAGCTTGATTTTTTCGAACACCTGTCAGTCATGTTTCGATCTGGGCATCAAGTCTGCGATGACGTTATGATGACCAAAATTTCCGCAACAAAGACATGGGTCGTGCATGATCAGGCCAACGCGCCTGGCCACTTGCCGGGTCGGACGTTCTGGTCCGTGTCCGCGCGTCCGTCACAGGGCGACAATTTTGCCGATGCGAAGGGCTTGCACCGCGTGGGGAAACGGATAAATTGCCGCGAATTTTCAACGGTGCGGTCAATCCGCCGAAGACATCGAACTGGACGTTCCCCAACATGGCGCATGGAGATATCAAGAAAGTCGTTCTGGCCTATTCCGGAGGCCTGGACACATCCATCATTTTGAAATGGCTGCAGACCGAATTCGGCTGCGAAGTCGTCACCTTCACGGCCGATCTCGGTCAGGGTGAGGAACTGGAGCCTGCGCGCAAGAAGGCCGAGATGCTCGGCATCAAGGAAATCTACATCGATGACCTCCGGGAAGAGTTCATCCGCGATTTCGTTTTCCCGATGTTCCGCGCCAACGCCGTTTACGAGGGTGTCTACCTGCTGGGCACGTCCATTGCCCGTCCGCTGATCTCAAAACGCCTGATCGAGATCGCCGAGGAAACCGGCGCCGATGCGGTGGCCCATGGCGCGACCGGCAAGGGCAACGACCAGGTCCGTTTCGAGCTGTCCGCCTACGCTCTCAACCCGGATATCAAGGTGATCGCGCCCTGGCGCGACTGGTCGTTCAAGTCGCGCACGGATCTGCTGGATTTCGCGGAAAAACACCAGATCCCGGTGCCCAAGGACAAGCTTGGCGAGGCGCCGTTCTCCGTGGACGCGAACATGCTGCACTCGTCTTCCGAAGGCAAGGTTCTGGAAGACCCGGCCGAGGAAGCCCCGAATTACGTTTTCCAGCGCACGGTCGATCCGACCGAAGCGCCTGACGTGGTCACGGAAATCGAAATCGGCTTCGAGAAAGGCGATGCGGTCTCCCTCAACGGCGAGCGGATGTCACCGGCGACGCTGTTTGCGAAACTGAACGACTATGGCCGCGACAACGGCATCGGCCGCCTCGACATGGTCGAGAACCGGTTTGTCGGCATGAAGAGCCGCGGCATCTACGAGACACCCGGCGGCACGATCCTTCTGACGGCACACCGGGCAATGGAATCGCTCACGCTCGACCGCGGTGCCGCGCACCTGAAGGACGAGCTCATGCCGCGCTATTCCGAGCTGATCTACAACGGCTTCTGGTTCTCGCCGGAGCGCGAGATGCTCCAGGCCCTGATCGACAAGAGCCAGGAACACGTCACCGGCACCGTCCGTTTGAAGCTCTACAAGGGCAACGTGATCCTGGTCGGCCGCGCCTCTCCTTATTCGCTCTATTCGGAGGAGCTCGTAACGTTTGAGGACGATCAGGGAGCCTATGACCAGAAAGACGCCGCCGGCTTCATCAAGCTGAACGCCCTGCGCCTGCGCACCCTTGCCAAGCGCGATCGGCTCGGCTGAGGCAACGCCATGACCGAACCGGCGCTCGCGCATCTGCAAGATGATCTCGCGGCCGCCGGTTTTTTGCTTCTCGGCGGCTTTCGGCCCTTGCCGGGCGATGGCGTTCCGGGCATCTCCGGAGGCACAGCTGCGCAGAGCCTGTTGCTGATCGGCAGCACCGGACCGTCCCTCTGGCCGCAATTCACATCAAGCCCTGAATATCGGGACGGGGCACCGCATCCGATGGACCGCTATACGAAGCGGGAACTGTCCCGGCTGGCGGCCGTTCACGGCTTCGACGTGCTGTTTCCGTTCGAAGGGCCGCCCTATTTCCCTTTCCAGCAATGGGCACTCAAATGCGGCGGTTTTTCACAAAGCCCGCTGGGTGTGCTTGCGCATGAAACATACGGGCCCTGGACCGGGTTCCGCGCCGCGTTGCTGTCCGCTGCACCGGTCGTCGATCAGGATCCCCCCAGGGATGCCGGACCTTGCGAAACCTGTCAGGAAAAACCCTGCTTGAGCGCCTGTCCCGTAAACGCGATCTCGGTCGAAACCGGTTATGACGTGCCTGCCTGCAAGGGCCACCTTCAAAAGAGCGTCGAGATTGCCTGCTGGTCCGGTTGCCTGGCCAGACACGCCTGCCCTTTTGGCGAAGACCACAAACCGCATCCCGACACGGCGCGGTTTCACATGGCGAGTTTCGTCGGGCTCTAGGTCATCCGCTCATAAATCAGCCCACGTGCTCAAGCCTGACGACACCGTCCTGGTCCGGACAGGTGGCAAGCGCATCGAGTGCCGTGCGGCCATCACCAAGCGGTGCGTCCGGCCAGATTTCGGCAAGCGGAATGAGTACGAACGCGCGGTCTCCCATTCTGGGATGCGGCACATCGAGATTGTCTTCCTGCACCTTCCGGACGCCGTAGATCAGGAGGTCGACATCAATGATCCGCGGCCCCCAGCGCACATCGCGGACGCGGCCAAGTTCCTTTTCGACGCCGAGACAGCGCCGCAGCAGGTCCTGCGGGCTCAGGTATGTATCCACAACCACACAGATGTTGATGTAGTCGTCCTGCGGCACCGGCCCCCAGGGCGGCGTCCGGTAGTTCGCGGAACGCGCGACCAGCGTGATGCCCTTCGTCTCTTCAAGCAGGCGCACGGCCGCATCGAGATTGGCCTCGGGATCGCCAAGGTTGGATCCGAGCCCGAGCGCGCATCGCGTCGGAGCATCGGGAGAAGTATCAGAAAATGTCATTTCACGAAGGGGTCCGTTCAAGTCGTATTGCGTCCAGCATACGCACGCAGTCGGCATGTGGACCGACATCATGTGCGCGCAGGATTGACGCACCGTTCAAAAGCGCGGTCAGGTGGACAGCCATGGAGCCGTAAAGCCTGTCATCGGTCTCAACATTCAGGACGGCTCCGATCATCCGTTTGCGCGAGGCGCCCGCCAGGATCGGCCTGCCATGTTTTTTCAGATCCTTGAACCGGTTGAGGATGAGAAAGTTCTGGTCAATCGTCTTGCCGAACCCGAAACCGGGATCGAGGATCTGCCTGTCCTCCGGAATTCCCGCGGCGTGCGCGAGCCGGAGCGAAGTCTCGAAGAACCGGTCGATATCGCTCATGACATCGATGGTACTGTCCGCCTTTTCGCGATTGTGCATCATCACAACATGCACACCCGCCTCGGCAACCGTGTCAGCTATCAGTGGGTCCCGCTGAAGACCCCAGACATCATTGACGATCACGGCACCTGCCGCACAGGCGCGCCGGGCGATTTCAGCCTTGTAGGTGTCGATGGATACAGGGATGCCGAGATCACAGACGGGCTCCAGTACAGGTGCGAGCCGCGTCCATTCGTCTTCCAGGGAAACCGGCTCGGAACCCGGTCGCGTGCTTTCCGCGCCAATGTCCAGAATGTCGGCCTTCTCGGCAATCATTGCCTTTGCATGTGCCAGTGCCGCCTGTTCGTCATTGTGTCTTCCGCCGTCGGAAAACGAGTCGGGCGTGACATTCAAAATGCCCATCACATGCGCACGGCCCGCCGGCAGGGCGTAACTTGCGGCTTTCGCCATCGGGAGGTCCCTCTTTTGTCTCGATGGACTGATGCCTGTTTGAGGAGACAGCGTCAAGCGAACCGGATCACGCGCTCAAAAAAGATGCGGCGATGCCGTCCCGGTTCTGTCAGACCGGTTACTCGGCAGGCACGAAACGCACCGCCCTGTTCCGGAAGTGAAGGTGCAGCGCGATACCGGCAAGCGGCATGAGCGGCAGAACCGTCGCCAGACCGACAAGCGGATCGCCAAGCGCTGCAACAATGAGACCGGCGAGAATACCGCCGCCGAACTGCATGAAGCCGATCATGGCCGAAGCGGCCCCGGCAATATTGGGGAACGGTGCCATGGAATCGGTGAAGCTTGCAGGCAGCACGAAAGCCAGAGCAAAAACGAACAGCGCCACCGGCCCCATGACCGTTGCAACGGTCGGCTCCATCGTCAAACTCAGAACGCACATCAGCGTCGAAGAGACCACCCACAGCATCATGCCGACAGGAACGAGCCGGCGCGCTTCCACCACCTTCAGCAGGCGCCCCGTGACAATCGTTCCGACGATGAAAGAGCCGGACTGGATGATCATGGCCATGCCGAATTGCGACGGCGACAGACCGACATTGTTCATCAGCACGAAAGGCAGGACATTCGCAAGCGCGTAAAGGCCGCCAAGCCCGCACCCGATCAAAATGCTCGGTGCGAGAAACCGCGGATCCTTCAGCAGCGTCAGATAGTTGGTGACCAGCTGCCCCGGATTGAGATGATGCAGGCCCGGATTGGGATTGGTTTCGACCTGAAAGACGGCAACACAGACCATCAGAACCGCGCCGTAGATCACCATGCACCAGAACACCTCCCGCCAGCTGAAAAGCTCCAGTACGAAGCCGCCGATTGTCGGCGAGACTGCTGGTCCCAGGGCCAGCATCATCGCGATCGCGTTCATGATGCGCGCCGAAGCCTGCCCTGTGAACTGATCGCGCACGATTGCGCGTGAAACGGAAATGCCGACAGCCGCCCCAATGCCCTGCAGCGTGCGTGCGACGACCATGAACTCAACGGACGGCGCGAATGTCGCAAGAAAGCTGGAGGCAAGATAGAGACTGAGAAAGGTCAGCGTTGCGCGCTTGCGCCCAAATGCATCGGAAAGCGGTCCGCAGATCAGCTGGGCGACCGCAAACCCGGCGAAATAGGCCGTCAGTGTCAGCTTGATCGCGGCTTCGTTCGTACCGAACACCACCACGAGCGCCGGCATGGCCGGAGTGTAGAGCGCCATCGAAATCGGGCCAATGGCAACCAGCGCTGCGCCCAGAAGCGACGTGCGCCGTGCACTCATGATGGCGTTTTGAGCGGTCACCTGCGCCGTCCCGGTAGTTCCTCGGAGATCAGGCTGTCCTTCATTACCTGCAGTAGCGTCTCCAGGTGTTCCCTGTCGTTTTCGGCAATGTTTTCCAGCGCCGTCGCGCGCACCGACTGCAACGCGGTTCCGATCCGTTCCAGGAGCGGATCGGCGTCTGCCGTCAGTTCCACCAGTTTCGCACGCTTGTCACGCGGGTCGGGACAGCGCCGGATCAGACCGGCGCGTTCGAGGGAATCCAGATAGCCGACCAGCGTCATGGGCTCGACAAACATGATATCGGCAAGCGCCGCCTGACGCTGACCCGGATTGCGCCACACATAAAACAGGGTGCGCGCCTCGCCAACCGTCAGGCCGGTCTCGACATCGGCAAGCGCCGCCTCGAAACGCCGCCTGAGCATGCGCGCGAGATCGACGACCAGCATTGTGACGCTTACATTCGGGTAGGCGATCGACATGAAAACCAGCAGCAGTTATTAATAAGGTTCCCTTACGAATTAGGGCTTGAAGGCAATGCTGTCAATGGCAGGTGGCATGACGCGCGGCACATGTGATCCGCCGCATAACTGCATTGCATTGCACAATTGGCGCTCTCCACGTATAAAGGCGCCAAATTCGGCGCTCATGCCGATCCCAGTTTTAAAATCGTCCAGACAGACTGCGGGTCCCAATCGGGCCCGCTCTGTCTTTTGGAGCCACTCATGAAACTTCGCAACATTGCCATCATCGCGCACGTTGACCATGGCAAGACCACCCTGATCGACGTCCTGCTCAAGCAATCAGGCGCTTTCCGCGACAACCAGCGCACGGAAGAGCGGATGATGGATTCCAACGACATCGAGCGCGAGCGCGGCATCACCATCCTGGCGAAGGTCACCTCGCTGGTCTGGAAGGACACGCGCATCAACATCGTCGACACACCGGGCCACGCGGATTTCGGCGGCGAAGTCGAGCGTATCCTGCACATGGTCGACGGCGTTATCCTTCTGGTCGACGCCGCCGAGGGGCCGATGCCACAGACCAAATTCGTACTTGGCAAGGCGCTGAAGCTTGGCCTCAAGCCGATTGTCGCGATCAACAAGATCGACAAGCCCGAACAGCGCGCGGACGAGGTTCTGGACGAGGTGTTCGACCTGTTTGCCGCGCTCGACGCAAACGAAGACCAGCTCGACTTTCCTGTTCTCTACGGCTCGGCGAAACAGGAATGGATGGCGGAAGAACCGGACGGACCGCAGGACAACATGGATCCGCTGTTCGACATGGTGCTGGACAAGGTCGCGCCGCCCGAAGCCGATCCGGGCGAATTCCGCATGCTGGCCACCACGATCGAGTCGGATCCCTTTCTCGGCCGCATCCTGACCGGGCGTGTTGTTTCCGGCACAGCCGTGCCGAACATGCCGATCAAGGCACTCGCCCGCGACGGCAGCCAGGTGGAAGCCGGCCGCGTCTCCAAGATCCTCGCCTTCCGCGGCCTGGAACGGCAGCCGATCGAACAGGGCGAAGCGGGCGATATCGTCGCCATCGCCGGCATGACGAAGGCCACGGTTGCCGATACCCTGTGCGCACCTGGCATCGACGAACCGCTTCAGGCCCAGCCGATCGATCCGCCGACGCTGTCCATGACCTTCCGCGTCAATGACAGCCCGCTGGCCGGAACCGAGGGTTCCAAGGTCCAGTCCCGCGTGATCCGCGAAAGGCTGATGAAGGAAGCCGAGGGCAACGTTGCCCTGAAGGTCGAAGATACGGACGAGCCCGACGCGTTCATTGTCTCCGGGCGCGGCGAACTGCTGCTGGCGATCCTGATCGAGAACATGCGCCGCGAGGGCTTTGAGCTCGGCGTCGGCCGCCCGCGCGTCGTCTACCAGTTCGATTCTGCCGGCAACCGTCTGGAGCCGATCGAGGAAGTCATCATCGACGTTGACGAGGAGCACTCAGGCATCGTCGTGCAGAAGCTTCAGGAGCGCAAAGCCGACCTTCTGGAAATGAAGCCGTCCGGCGGCGGACGCACACGCCTGGTGTTCAATGCACCGACGAGGGGCCTGATCGGTTACCAGGCCGAACTGCTGTCCGACACCCGCGGCACTGCTATCTTCAACCGCATCTTCCATGGCTACGAAGCCTACAAGGGTCCGATCCAGGGACGTCACACGGGCGTGCTCCTGTCCAACGGCACCGGCGAAGCGGTTGCCTATGCGCTCTTCAACCTGGAAGATCGTGGTCCAATGATGATCGACCCCGGCACGAAGGTCTATCCGGGCATGATCGTCGGCGAGCATACGCGCGGCAACGACCTTGAGGTCAACGTCCTGAAGGGCAAGCAGCTCACCAACATCCGCTCGGCCGGCAAGGACGATGCTGTCAAACTGACAACGCCGATGAAATTGACGCTGGAAGCAGCGCTTTCCTACATCTCCGACGACGAACTGGTGGAAGTCACGCCGTCATCGATCCGTCTGCGCAAGGCGGAACTCGACCCGCACGCCCGTAAGCGCGCGGAACGCGCCGCCAACAAGGCATCGGCGTAACGCCGAAGGGTCCTGACCAGATCAAAAAGCCCGGGCACCCGCCCGGGCTTTTTTTGCTTTCGAGGCGAACTCACACTCAAAGACTTGTCATCCCTGCTGAAGCGCAGCGGAAGGCAGGGAACCAGTAGCCCCGGTTCATCCACCTTCGTCTAGCAACCTGCCACACGGCGTAATGGATCCCGGTCTTGCCGCTTACGCGTCAAACCGGGACGACAAATCGGGGAGAAAGTTCCGCATCGCCGATTTGCGCGGGACGAATCATGTCGATTTCTCAAAGAAATGAAAACGGGAGTACTTTCCAAAACCCGTCATGCCACGGCATGAGCCAATGCTGTCCGGCCATTGCCAAAATGGATCCTGCGAGGTGACGTCACGCCCAAAGACTTGTCATCCCTGCTGAAGCGCAGCGGAAGGCAGGGAACCAGTAGCCCTGTGGCCTGACTTGCCTTGGGTCGAAAGAGCCATTTGGTCGCTGCGCGTGGGAACCTCTCCCATCTAGAGAGGGGAATTTCGCTCCGGCCGGTGCGTAAAAGCCTTCCAGACTTCCCAAGGATGCGGCCTTTGCATTTCGCCCTCCTCCGTTATTGCAAGGCCTGACCCGCATGAGTCCATGCTGTCGCGTTCCCGGCTTACACTCCTTGCCCAGCCGAAACGTCACGGCATGGATTGCCAGATCGAGTCTGGCAATGACGAAGAAAAGGGATATCGCAACTGCTCCGGCGCCCTCACGCCGCAGGACAGACAAAAAGCGGCATCCGCGCATTCAGCCTCATCCTGAGGAAGCGTGCAGCGCTGTCTCGAAGGACAAGCGGCACATTCCTTTCAGAAGGCCCGGTCGATTTGCCCCTACCCCCAACGTCTGACTTGCCTGTGTGCACTGCAATAGGCTCTAATCGCGTGCAACAAACCGGATCTGGGAGGGATCGTTGAGCAAGACCAATCGCGGCAATTTTTTCGAGGACTTCAAGGTCGGCCAGGTGATCCGCCATGCGACGCCGCGCACCGTGACCTCGGGCGATCAGGCGCTTTATACCGCGCTCTACGGCTCGCGCTTCGCGGTTCAGTCCTCCGATGCCTTCGCGCGGGCGCTCGGCTATGCCCATGCGCCGCTGGATGATCTCCTGACTTTTCACATTGTCTTCGGCAAGACGGTTCCGGACATCTCACTGAATGCCGTTGCCAATCTCGGTTATGCCGGCGGCCGCTTCCTGGCGCCCGTCTATCCCGGCGACACCTTGTCGACCGTCTCAGAAGTGATCGGCAAGAAGGAAAACTCCAACGGCAAGACCGGTGTCGTCTATGTCCGTTCGACCGGCTATACGGCGACCGGGACGGAAGTGCTGGACTATGTCCGCTGGGTGATGGTCAACAAGCGCGACCCGGGTTCACCCGCGCCAGATCCGGTTGTTCCGGACCTCCCGGCGGCCATTGACCCGCACGCGCTCGGTACGGCTGCGCCGCTGCTCGACACGGCGAACTGGGACAATGCCCTTTCCGGATCGGACTTCCGTTTCGGCGACTATGCCGTCGGCGAAAAGATCGATCATGTCGACGGCATGACAGTGGAAGAAGCCGAACACCAGATGGCAACCCGCCTCTACCAGAACACGGCGAAAGTGCATTTCAACCAGCACACGGAATCGAAGGGCCGGTTCGGGAAGCGCCTGATCTATGGCGGTCACGTGATTTCGCTCGCCCGAGCGCTTTCCTTCAATGGCCTCGGCAACGCCTTCCACATCGCAGGCATCAATGGCGGCCGCCACGTTGCGCCACTGTTTTCCGGCGACACGGTTTATGCCTGGTCGGAGGTTCTCGATGCGTCCGAGATCGACGGACGCAAGGACGTCGGCGCGCTGCGCCTGCGTCTGGTGGCCACCAAGAACCGCCCGTGTCACGATTTCCCGCTGAAGGCGGAAGACGGCAAGTACCTGGACGACGTGATCCTCGACTTTGACTACTGGGCGCTGATGCCGAAATAGCGATCTGGCCTGCGAAGCGCCTGAAGGTGACGTGACCAATCGCGATATCCCGGTTACCATGAGCGCCAAGGAGGCAAGTCATGCTGACGACGCTCTCGGCAAGGGAAACGAATCTGGTTTTCGCGATCATGCAGGATATGGTCGCGATCCGGGAGGCGCGCGAGCTGCGGCTGCAGCTGGGCGAACGCCTGCTCGACCTCTTTCAGGCTGACCATTTCGCGTCCTACATCTGGGAAAGGGATGCGGGAGACACCAGGGGCGTTTTCCTCAACATGGACGAAAACAACCTTGCCGCCTACGAGACGCATTTCCAGCATTGCGATCCGATCACACCGCGTTTCCGTGTGTGCCGCCGCGCAACCCACCTGGATCAGGTAATTTCGCGAGAAGACTTTCTGCGCACCGAGTTCTTCAACGATTTCCTGGCGCGCGATGGCCTGCGGCACGGAATGAACTTCCACGCCTATTCCGGTGCGAACCATCTTGGCGACCTGCGCATCTGGCGCGGGCGGGGCCGCGAGACCTTTCAGCGCAGAGATCTGGATCTGCTTGATGCCATCGGCACGGCATTCGGCAACGCCCTTGCCAATCTACACCTTGAAGAATCACGGCAGCGCGAAGCCGATCCGCAGCGGCGCTTCCTGGCCTGGGCTGAAAAACACGGCCTGACAGCACGAGAAAAAGACGTGCTCGCGCTGCTCAGCAAAGGCAAACGGGACCGCGAGATGGCCGCAGATCTCGGGGTCTCGGCAACAACAGTCCGGTCCCACCTGAAGTCGATCTATCAAAAATCGTGCACTGGAAGCCGGGCGGCACTTCTGGCCAGTCTGAACGGGTCTCGCTCCCTGCAATAATCGTCAGGCCTCCTCATTTTGGAGGATGCGCGCGACAAGTTTCCCGCATTTGCTGTGTTCTCTTCCAAAAGAAGGGGAACACCTATGACCAGCCATATCCTCCCGGGTCTTCTGACAGCCGCCGCGCTTCTTGCCTCGCCCGCTGCCA
>Ga0207422_1003632_pt1 | contig 14897 bp, 17 predicted proteins | sample MarCyaLeptolynsp_FD_187757 | JGI IMG/M metagenome (GOLD analysis project Ga0207422, IMG submission 187757) | Marine cyanobacterial communities from Panama - species 1 Leptolyngbya sp. (SPAdes) | ecosystem: Environmental > Aquatic > Marine > Unclassified | place: Panama: Panama City | collected...
GTTTCTCGACCGATTTCTGGGTCAGCTTCAAAGTGTTCGGCATCATGCCGATCACGCTGGTTTTCACCCTGACCCAGCTGCCCCTGATCCAGAAATACGCCATCACCGACGAAACCAAGGACGCCTGAGGCTTCCATCACCTAAAGATGCTCGCCGCCGTGACCGAAGGAGACGTCGCGGCGCGCACCGGTGATTGAGATCGAGAAGCCTGCGATCACGTCGATCAGCGATATCACCATCAAGATGAAGAACAGAGACGTGGCGGCCTGGGGCAACACGAGAAACTCAACCAGGTACGCAACGAAGACCAGAACCGAAAACATGTGGTCGAGCAGCGCGGTCGTTCCGATCCGTGTCGCCTTCAGGATTTCAATGAAGAGAAAGAACAGGCCAAGCGTGATCAGCAGATCGCTCGCAAGAAGTTCGAACGTTGCCCCCGAGACCATCGCGATCGAGATCATCGGTTCCGACCAGAACAGCGGATTGTCGGCACCGGCAGTAAAGGCGAGCGCGTTGTAGATCAGCAGGGAAAAGAGCGTAAAGGGAATTGCGGAAAACAGGCGCATGGCGCGGCTCCCGGTAGATGCGGACACGAGGTAAGGCGGAGTGCGGCGACCTGACACGATCAAAGGCGCGATTTCAAGGCACGAATTCAGCGCATGACCATCGCTCAAAAGAAAAAGGCCGGCCTGTCGAAACAAGGCCAGCCTCAATCCTGGTTTGCCATGCGGCGATCCACCCTGATGAAGAGCTTATGCGTCTTCCTTCGGGGAAAGGATCTGACGGCCCCGGTACATGCCGGTCTTCAGGTCAACGTGATGCGGGCGACGCAGTTCGCCTGAATCCTTGTCCTCGACGTAAGTCGGCTGCTTAAGGGCGTCCGTAGAACGGCGAAAACCGCGCTTCATACGCGAGGTTTTTCTCTTTGGAACTGCCATTTTGTTTTTCTCCGTGGTCCATAACCGCGCGGCCCGGACCGGGTCAGCCCGGGGCGTGGCGTCACGCAGCGTGTTGGAATGCGCGGCGTTATACAGCCAACGCCAGCGTTTTGCCACCCCAAAACAAGAAATTTTCTGGGTGATTTTCACGCGCAACCGTTTGATCCGCCTCGTATCAGGGTTAATTGGCCAGAACACAGCCGAAAATGGGACCAGAAGACCGGACACGGGCAAGATTGGTCGCCGCCAGGCGGCGGTGCCCGGCGGACGGATTGGCAGGGTTGCGGCCGATCGGATTGGGCAGCGCCGTTGCCAGACGTGCCGCCTCTGTCCGCGTCAGGTCCTTCGCCGGCTTTCCGAACCAGGCCTGCGCCGCGGCTTCCGCTCCAAAGATGCCTTCGCCCCACTCCGCGATGTTGAGATATATTTCCAGCACCCGCTTCTTGGTCAGGATCGCGTCGAGCATCAGAGCAAGCGGCAGCTCCAGGACCTTCCTGACATACGACCGCTCACCCCACAGAAACAGGTTCTTCGCCGTCTGCATGGTGATCGTGCTGGCGCCCCGGGGGCGCTCGCCTTCACTCAGCGCTTCGACCTGGTCCTGAAGCGCCTCCCATTCAACACCGTCATTCGTGCAGAAACCGCTGTCCTCGGATGTGACGACGGACCGGATCAGATTGGGGGAGATCTGCTCGATTGACACCCACTGCCGGTCGACCCAGAGAAACTGGATGTACCGGGAAAGCATCAACGTGCTGACCGGCGGCACGACGGAATAGATAACCGTGAGAACGGGCGGCAACAGGATCAGGACCAGCAGCAACTGCAACAGCCGCCGCCGGACCCTTTGCCAGATAGAACGCTTTTTGCGGGTATCCCGGGAAGGGCTCTTGGCACTCCCGGCTGCCGCCTTACGTCGTCCCATTCAACTTCCGTTCATTGTCCTGAATGAAATCGCGGATGATCGGTACGGCATCCCGTTCCTTCGACAGGAGCAGCTGGAACACCATGTTCGAGCCGTGCAGGAACCCGAGTTCGACCGCGCTGAGGTAAAACTCCCACATCCTGCAAAAGGCATCATCGTAAAGCTCGGCCGCTGCACCGCGCTTCTCCTCGAAGCGGATGCGCCAGTCCCGGATCGTGTAGTAGTAGTGCAACCGCAGGATTTCATTGTCGCAGACCCATAACCCGAGGCGCTCGGTCGATGCAAAGACTTCGGACAGGGCCGGGACGTATCCGCCGGGAAAAATGTATTTCCTGATGAACGGCCCCGTGGTGCCCGGCGGCGTCATGCGCCCGATGGAATGAACCACGGCGTGACCGCGATCCGTGAGGCACTCCCGGATCTTGCCAAAATACGCATCCAGGTGGCCGATACCGACGTGCTCCATCATGCCGACCGAGATGATCCGGTCGAACTGACCTTGGAACTCGCGGTAGTCCTTGAGAACGAACGTGACCCGGTCCTCCACGCCGGCCGCCTTCACCCGCTCTTCAGCGATCTTCACCTGTTCGGGCGAGACATTCAGCGATGTGACGCGGGCACCAGCCTCCGCCATGCGGATCGCCAGCGAGCCCCAACCACCGCCGATTTCGAGAACCTCCATGCCGTCTTTCAGATCGAGCTTGGCAACCAGATGGGTCAGTTTGGCATCTTGTGCCGCTTCGAGGCTCACATCCGGGTCGGTATAATAGGCGCAGCTGTAATTGAGACCGTCATCGAGAAACAGCCGGTAGAGATCCGTCGACAGATCGTAGTGATGCCGCGCCTGCTTCTTTGCACGCTCGACACTGTTTTTCTGCTGGTGCCGTCGGAAGGCTTTCCACCCCTTGCGCAGAAGGCCCTGCACCGGATGCGCACCGAGTGGCGCCCTGTTGATCGAGAAGAGGAACATGAAGTCATAGCATGTCGAGCCCTCTTCCATCGTCAACGTGCCGTCCATATAGGCTTCGCCGGCGGCCAGTTCCGGGTTCAGGAACAGCGATGTGTGAAGCTTCTTGTCATGCAGGCGGATGGTCACCGTCGGACCGTCCTCGCCGGAGCCGAACTCGTGAACCTTGCCCGTCACGTCGATGACGCGCATGCGGCCCCGTTTGATGAAGGAACGCAACAGGTTCGAGAGCAGTTTCATAAGCGGGTCTCCAGGTGATGGCCCGATCCGGGCGCGATATGTGGCTGGTCAAACTAGCGGTTGGATCTATTTTTTGAAATTCCGGTCTTGACGATACAAAGAATTGGTCTCAGGGAAAGCCGAACTTTGCATTTGCCGGAAATACAGTCTGGAGTACCTCGTGACGATTGAGCTCAAGCAGCACCTGACGGAACAGGGCAGCCGGATTGAAACCGTTCTGAAACGCATACTGGACCCTGTTGCGCTTGCAGGCGAGATAGCACGGCCACCCCGGCTGGTCGATGCGATGCGCCACGGCGCACTCAACGGCGGTAAGCGCCTCAGACCCATCCTCGTTGTCGAGACCGCAAGACTGTTCGGCCGCGATGATGATGGCATCCTGGAGGCAGCCTGTGCATTGGAGCTCATCCACTGCTACTCGCTGATTCATGACGACCTTCCGGCCATGGACGATGACGATTTGCGCCGCGGACAGCCCACCGTGCACAAGGCCTTTGACGAGGCAACGGCGATCCTGGCGGGCGATGCCTTGCTTACACTGGCATTTGACGTCGTCGGCAGTGAAACCGTTCACGACGATGCCGCCGTCCGGCTTCGGCTGTCGAGAGAACTCTCGCGCGCGGCGGGCATTGGCGGCATGGCTGGCGGCCAGATGCTCGATCTGGAGTCCGAGCACCGGGACCGGTCGGAAGCGGATATCCGTCAGCTGCAGTCCATGAAGACCGGTGCACTCTTGCGCTATGCCTGCCGCGCAGGCGCCATCGTCGCCGATGCATCGGGTGACGATGTCGACAGACTGACGCGTTTTGGTGAGGTGATCGGTCTCGCCTTTCAGCTTGCCGACGATCTTCTGGATGTCGAAGCCAGCCCGGAAGTCATGGGCAAGGCGACCGGCAAGGACGCCGAAGCCGGCAAAGCCACGCTTGTCGGCTTGTGGGGCGCAGAAAGAACCCATGCCGAACTGGAAACTCTCTTGAAGGAATCCGAACTGCTGCTCACCCCCTACGGAGAGAACGCTCGGACACTGTCGGCATTGGCAGATTTTATTGTCAGTCGTTCGAACTGACGGGGCCACCCGCAACATGCCTGCCGAAGTCGGGTGCGTCGGTCTCCTGGCCCGCCTCGATGATCGACCGGCGGATGCCCCGGGTGCGCGTGAACAGGTCAAACAGCATCTCGCCGTCGCCCCAGCGAATCGCCCGCTGCATCGCGGACAAATCCTCTGAGAACCGTGAAAGCATCTCCAGGATGGCTTCCTTGTTGTTCAGGCAGACATCGCGCCACATGGTCGGATCGGACGCGGCCAGTCGCGTGAAGTCGCGGAAACCGGACGCGGAATACTTGATCACCTGTGACTTGGTGACAGTGGCAAGGTCGTCGGCGGTACCGACAATGTTGTAGGCGATCAAATGTGGCAGGTGCGAAACGATCGCCAGAACCAGATCGTGGTGTTTCGGCTCCATCATGTCCACGTCGGAGCCACATCCTTCCCAGAAGGCCTTCAGCTTGGCGAGCGCATCCGGGTCAGTGTTTTCCGGCGGCGTGAGAATGCACCAGCGCTGGTCGAACAGGGTTGGGAAGCCGGCATCCGGACCGGAATGCTCCGTGCCTGCGATCGGGTGCCCCGGAATGAAGTGGACACCGTCCGGCACATGCGGACTGACCTGCTCAACGACCGATTCCTTGGTTGAACCCGCATCAGTCAGGATCGCTCCCTTTTTCAGCGCAGGTGCGATCCACTTGGCAACGGCCTCGTTCGCCCCGACAGGGACGCAGAGGATGACAAGGTCCGCACCCTCGACCGCCTCTGCAGCGTCAAGCGCATAGGAATCGCCGAGCCCAAGCTCTTCCGCGCGCTGGAGTGTCGCGGCCGAACGGGTCGAAATGGCAATTTCTTTCACAAGGCCGCGCTGCCGGGCAACCTGCGCCAGCGAGGAACCGATAAGGCCTATCCCGATCAGGGCCATCCGGTCGAATATGGGAGCAACAGTCATGTGTTCTTGTTCTGCCTTCAGACCTGTCCCAGAAATGTCTTCAGATGCTCGACAACCGTCCGGTTCGCGTCCTCGGATCCGACGGTCATGCGCAGGGCATTGGGCAGGCCGTAATTGGCGACCCGGCGCAGCACGCAGCCGTGTTCGAGAAGATACGCATCTGCATCAGCGGCGCGCTTGCCGTCCTCGTCCGGAAAATGAACGAGCACAAAATTGCCGACGCTCGGCGTCACCTTGAGGCCGAGCTTTTCAAGCTCCTCGGTGACCCAGGGCAGCCATTCGTCATTGTGTTCGACCGCGCGCGTCAGGAATTCGCGGTCCTGAACTGCCGCGATCCCAGCCGCGATGGCCATGCCGGAGACGTTGAAGGGACCACGAATCCGGTTGAGAGCATCGATGATATGCGACGGGCCAAAACCCCAGCCGATGCGCAGATTGGCAAGCCCGTACACCTTGGAGAAGGTGCGTGTCATGACGACATTGTCGGATGTTGCCGCAAGTTCGATCCCGCTTTCATAGTCGTTCTTGCGCACATACTCGCCATAGGCCGCATCAAGCACCAGAAGCACATGCGGTGGCAGACCCTCATGCAGACGTTTGACTTCCTCGAACGGCAGGTAGGTGCCGGTCGGATTGTTCGGATTGGCGATGAAAACCATTTTGGTCTTGCCGGTCACCCGGGCAAGGATGGCATCAACGTCGGTCTTCAGACCCGATTCCGGCGCGACAACGGGGGTCGCCCCTGCCGCGCGGATCGCGATGTCGTAGATCAGGAAGCCATGCTCGGAGTAGATCGCCTCGTCGCCGGGCCCCAGATAGGCATAGGCAAGAAAGCTCAGGATTTCGTCCGATCCGGCACCGCAGATGATCCGGTCGGGATGCAGCCCATAGGTTTCCGCTATGGCATCACGAAGCTCGTTGGCGGCACCGTCTGGATAGAGCTCAAGGTTCCGAGCGACCGTTTCGATGGCCGCCTTTGCCTTCGGGCTGGCGCCAAGCGGGGTCTCGTTGGAGGACAGCTTGTGCACCGTCTTGCCATGCGTGCCTTTGGATTTGCCAGGAACATAGGCTGCAATTTCCAGGACGCCTGCGCGCGGCTGAGGGCGCTCGGGTCTGGTCACATCGGCTTCACTCATTGTCTTCTTCCCGCTCATTCTTGCGGCTCTTCGCCGCCGAACTCGTCGTCGCCATCGTTCTCGCCGTCGATCGGAGCGGCATAGCCACCAACACGGCGCAGCACGTCAGGTCTGGCTCCGGCGGCCGCACAGGCAGCCAGCGCATCTTCTTCGGTCAGCTCGCCGGAAATCGCCAAAAGCGCGTCAACACCGCTGCCGGACCGGAAAAAGCTAAGCACTTCAATACCCTGATCCATCAGCTTTCCGGGCAGAACATCCGACCAGCGGGCGTCATAAACCGTAACGTCGGTGTTGTCGACAAGGTTGTCTGCCCGAGAAAGAACCAGCGCCGGCAAATCGGCCGGACGTTCGTCGAGCATGACGAACGGCAGCCGGGCCCTCACATGGGCACCTGTCTCGCTGAGGCCTCGCCACCAGGGCAGATCCGCGCGGTCGTTCAGGGCAACAAGACCGATCGCGTTTCCGGTCGAAAGACCAACCGCATCGACGACATCCGACGCATCGCTGCATGGATCGAGTTCGGTTGAAAATCCGAAATAGAACCGTGCCAGATCAAACATATCGATCAGCTCGGCCCCACCATCCAGATAGACGACGGTGTCGCTGCCTTGAAGCGTGCAGGCGCAGATGATGTCGCGCCAGATCTGCTCAACCGTCGTAATCGGCAGGCTGCCCCGATGCCGCTCCAGCATCTGACGAACACTGTCCGCGTCCCGGTCCGGCTGGTAGGACAAGACCGTGTCCGAACTGGCGCCCCCGACACTCCGGATCGCGGTTTCCGCATCCGCGCGCTCCATCAATGCCTCATGGATGCGTGTGTCGATTTCGTCGATACGGGTGCGCAGGTCGACGGTTGTCATGCCATCGTCCGGTGTTTGCGGCATCTGAAGTCCCAGCCTTTTTTAAAAAGTGCAGCGGCGCATAGTCATATTCATGTGATCGCCCAAACGCAAAAGAAATCATTGACTCATCAAGCCGGGCACGGCTAGGTCGCTCGTCTGGCTGATTTGCCGAGGCCCGTTCCTCTGACCGGATATGGGCCGCGCGCAATCCCGCACGTCGACTTTGCCCGAGGTTCCCTGGTTCATACAAGAAGTACGCCCGACCCATCATGCCAACTGAGAGCAAACATCCGGAAGCGCTTGACCCTGTGAAAGCGAACCAGGCAGAGACGCCTTCGAGCAAGCTCGTCTGCTTCCCGGCCGACCAGCCGCTGGAACTGGATTCAGGTGTTCAGCTGGCACCGTGGCAGATTGCCTATGAGACCTATGGTACGCTCAATGCCGACAAATCGAATGCCATCCTTGTCTGCCACGCCCTGACCGGTGACCAGTATGTCGCGTCGACCAACCCGGTGACCGGAAAGCCCGGCTGGTGGGATCTGATGGTCGGGCCGGGCAAACCGATCGACACCAATCATTATTTCGTTGTCTGCGCCAACGTGCTCGGCGGCTGCCTCGGCACAACGGGACCAGCTTCGATCAACCCCGAAACGGGCGTTCCCTACGGCCTCGATCTGCCGGTTATCACCATCCGGGACATGGTCCGGGCGCAAGCCCGGCTTGTGGACCATCTCGGCGTCGACACGCTTTTCACCGTGATTGGCGGGTCCATGGGCGGGATGCAGGTGCTGCAATGGGCGGCAAGCTATCCCGAGCGTGTTTTCGCGGCGGTCCCAATCGCTGCCGCAGCCCGGCATACATCCCAGAACATTGCCTTTCATGAGGTCGGCCGCCAGGCGATCATGGCGGATCCGAACTGGCGTGGCGGCAGCTATATCGAGGAAGACGTCAGGCCCACGAAAGGCCTCGCGGTTGCCCGTATGGCCGCCCATGTCACATATATGTCCGACGAATCCCTGCACCAGAAATTTGGCCGCAACTTGCAGAACCGGGACAGGCTGACATTCGGCTTCGATGCCGATTTCCAGATCGAAAGCTACCTGCGCCACCAGGGAATGACCTTCGTCGACCGTTTCGACGCCAACTCCTATCTCTACGTGACCCGTGCGATGGACTATTTCGATCTGGCACATGAATTCGGCGGCTCGCTGCCCGCGGCCTTTGCCGGCACGAAAACCCGTTTCTGCGTCATGTCGTTCACCTCCGACTGGCTGTTCCCGACGTCAGAGAGCCGCAGCGTGGTCAAGGCGCTCAATGCGGCCGCTGCGAACGTTTCCTTTGTGGAGATCGAAAGCGACCGGGGACACGATTCCTTCCTGCTCGATGTCCCGGAAATGTTCGAGACCATTCAGGGTTTCATGACCGGCGCCGCCCATGCGCGCGGCATACCGGCACCGGGGGAGGCCGGCTGACATGAACCTTGCCCCGAGACAGACCCGCGCCGGCGAGGTACGCGGAGATCACAAGGTCGTTGCGTCGCTGGTTCCGCTCGGCGGGCGCGTTCTGGACATTGGTTCGGAAGACGGTGCGTTGCTGGACCATCTTGTCCGTGAGCGTAAGGTCGACGGCCGCGGCGTCGAATTAAGCCAGGCAGGCGTGAACCGGTGCGTGGCACGCGGCCTGTCGGTCATTCAGGGCGACGCCGACAAGGATCTGGCCGACTACCCCGACGACGCTTTTGACGTCGTCATTCTCAGCCAGACGTTGCAGGCAACACGCGAACCGAAAAAAGTGATGAGCGAATTGCTGCGCATCGGCAAGCAGGTGATCGTGTCGATTCCGAATTTCGCCCACTGGCGCAACCGCATGCAGCTCTTGTTCCGCGGCCGCATGCCGGTCACCAAATACCTGCCCTATGAATGGTACGATACACCAAACATCCACTTCTGCTCGCTGCGCGATTTCGTCGAACTCTGCCATGAGCTGGATGCGGATGTTGAAAAAGCGATTGCGCTGAGTGCGCATGGCAACAAGATACCGGTCAATGCGCCATGGTGGGTCTGGAACATCGTTGCGGAACAGGCTGTTTTTCTGCTGAAAAGGTAGCGCGGCAGCAACCGTTGCTTTCCTGCCGGATCAGGATCCTTCAGGCGCTTCATGCGACAGGATTGTTTTCTGGGACCGCACCGCCCTGACTGGCTTCAGACCTGTGGCAACACCTTCGGGAATAAACACCGGGCGCAAGACCCTTAAGCGGCTTTTCTTGCCGTCGGCGGGAAGGCTCTGGAAGACGACTTTCTCCGCCTCCACAACAAGCACACCACCGAAGACAGGCCAGATCCGCCTGCCGATCCCCTCCCAGGTGCGCGCCGCGCGCAGGATCGTGCGCGCCTTTGACGGCGGCATGAAAAGCGCTTCCTTGTCGTCAACGACATTGAACTCGCAGCTCTTGAGCAGGTCTTTCAACTGGCCGCCTGAATAGGGACGGCCATAGCCGAAGGGCGACAACTCGGATTGCGCCCAAAGCCCGCGCCGGTTCGGCACGACGGCGATCAGCCTCCCCCCGGGACTGAGCAGGCGCCAGGCTTCCTTCAAGACCGCCTCCGGCTCCGAGCAATGATCCAGGGCATGGACCAGCATGATGCGGTCGAAGGAGATATCCGGGAATGGCAGACTGGCATCCTCGACGAGTGTACAGGCACTGTCGCGTTCACGCGGCCAGGGCACTGCGCCCTGCGGAGCCGGCATCGCCGCGATGGCTCGTTCCGCCGAATCCAGATACGGGCGCATGAACGGACCGGCATAGCCCACTCCCAGGAGCCGCTGCCCGTTCAGTTCGGGCCACATCTCCCGGATCGGTGCTCCGATCAGGCTGCGCAGCAGGCGCCCGAGCGGGAGATCGTAGAAAGCGCGCAAGTGAACGACGTCGAGATACATGCGGGTTCGAACTGGCTAGGGTACGGGCTCATAAATGAGGCCGAAATGGTTTGAGGCGGTTTACGTCTCGGCACGGACCGAAAGCGATCGCTTCCTGTCTTGCCCTCCGGCTTCCTGTTTGCCACTGTGACAAACAACAAGTCAATCACTTCGGAAGCCTTCGACATGACCTTGCGCGACACAACCGAGATCCACCAGTTTCCCTGCCTAAACGACAATTTCGGCGTACTGGTCCATGACAGCGAAAGCGGCACGACCATCGCCATCGACGTTCCCGAGGCGATGACATACGAAAAAGCCCTGGCGGAAAAAGGCTGGGATCTGACCCATATCCTGATCACCCATCATCATTGGGATCACATTCAGGGTCTTGGAGAACTCAAGCAGAAAACCGGCGCAACCGTTTACGGGCCTGCACGGTCGCGGCAGAAGATTGCAGAGCTCGACCGGACCGTCGAAGATGCGGACCACATCAGATGCGGGCCTTACGAAATCGAAGCAATCGCAACACCTGGGCATACACTCGATCAGATTTCCTGGTATTTCCCGGCCATAAAGATGGCCCACACCGGCGACACGTTGTTTTCTCTTGGCTGCGGCCGGGTTTTTGAGGGCGACAAGGAAATGATGTGGGCGTCGCTCGAAAAACTCATTCGCGAGCTTCCAGACGATACCAGTATCTATTGCGGTCACGAATACACCCAGGCGAATGCAAATTTTGCACTTACCATCGAGCCCGGAAACAAAGACCTGCAGGCCCGTGCCGAGGAAATCGCCCAAATCCGTGCGACCGGTGCGCCAACGCTCCCGACAACGATGGCCCGCGAAAAGGCGACAAACCCGTTCCTGCGGGCTGCGGAAGCCTCCGTCGCCGAGGCGCTCGGCATGAGCGGCAAGTCGCCTGCAGAAGTTTTTGCCGAAATCAGAACACGAAAAGACAACGCCTGACGCCGTTTCTTTGCCGAACGTTCATTCGGCAAAAATACGAAGCTCATTTCTTCGGCAAAAGCCTTAAATCGGCGGTTTCTGTCCCCATATGCACCCAATCGTGATCATGTCGGGGCAGAAACCATGACACCAGCAAATGTCGAAACGTCCACTTCTCGCACTGCCGAACAGCGCGCCAAGGACGTCGTACACCGTATCCTGAGCCAGGCCGAGGCGATCCCCATGCACCATGGTGGAGGCCACAAGCTGGATATGCAGATACTCTATGAGGAAGTTGTTGCCGCATTGCGCGAGACCATTGACGATCTTGCCTATTGTACGGACACAAAGCCCTCATGAGCCGCGTTTGACCGCTTTCGCTCCTGGAAGGAGCAGATTTTGAACATGCAGCATATTGCCGAAATGTCGGCTGACGAGGTCGTCGGCCTGCTGAACATGCAAGCACATCCCGAGGGCGGCTACTATGTCGAAACGTTCCGCGACGAGGTAACCGACGAAGATGGCCGGGCAGCGTCCACGCTCATCTACTTTCTTTTGCCCAAGGGCGTCGTCTCGCGCTGGCACAAGGTGGACGCCGTTGAAACCTGGCACTGGTATGCCGGAGCACCGCTGGAGCTTTCCATAAGCACGGACGGGAAGCTGAGACGGGATCTCAGGCTGGGAAACAGTCTTGGTACCGGCGAGCGCCCGCAGGGCATCGTACCTCGCGATGGCTGGCAACAGGCAAGGTCGCTGGGTGACTGGACACTTGTCGGCTGCACCGTCGCGCCCGGTTTTCAGTTCGAAGGGTTCGAAATGGCGCCGGACGGCTGGGAACCGGGCCAGTAACGACTGCGGCAGCGGCCCTCGCGGCCACCGCCGTCATTCGGATAAGAGGCTTTGTCAGGCGGCTGCCTTCGCTCGTTCGATTGCCCTGCCCAGGTCATCTGCCGGTGTCGCTGTCAGGATGCTTGGCTGGTGCCGCGTCGTGACGACCTTTTCAACCCCGACAAGCCCGAACCACCAGTTCATGTAGGCCGAATGATAGTCTTCGCCGTATTTCTTGTCGGCACCAGGGGCGAAAACGCCTGAACTGTAGAACACGTGCGCGATCTTGTTCTCCAGAAGACCGTAATATCCGCGCTCCGGCTCGAAACCGAACAGAAGTCCAGGTTGCGTGATCACGTCGATATAGTGTTTCAGCTTGTAGGGAACCCCGCCATTCCACATGGGGATGTTGAAGACGTATTCGTCGGCGGCAATGAACCGCTGCGTCACGTCCACCACCTGATCCCAGGCGCTTTGCCTGGCCGCGTCCATCTCGCCGACACCGAAGAAGGACAGTTTCGCGGCATTCTTGTCGCCGTCAAACTCTGGCAGATTTTCCTCCCAAAGAGACAAGGTGTCGATTTCAAGGGCGGCTTCCCGTTGTCTCCGCGTGTCGAGATAGGCGTTTGCCAGTTGGGCCGATTGCGATTTCGAACCGCGCGGCGACGCGTTGATGTGCAGGACTCTGGTCATTGAAAAACTCCTGATTCTCAAGAAAAACAACTTGCAACCTTCTAAATGCATATTTGACGGTTACAAACAAGTTGAGCAACCTACAAAACAGCCATTTGATGGTTTCAAAACCCTGTGAACGCAAAAAGGAAACTGATTGACTGATCCTGCCAAACCGCCGCCAATCCTGATTGCCGATCACCCGGCGCTCGACTTCCTGAACACGATTGGTGCGCCTCACGGAAGCGATATCGAATGGATCGGCGACGGCCGCTCATTGATTGCCTGGATGGTGGCGGCAGGCATCCTGAGTGACGCCCAGGCATCGAAGGCGACGGGCGACCTGCCTGTGATGGATTTGGATGAAGCGGCCCGGCGGGCCCGGGAGCTTCGCGAGTGGTTCCGCGAGCTGGTCATCAGGCAGAACAGCGGCCCAGGATGGAAACTCACCGCCGAGGACCGCGAGATGGTCAACACCATGATGTCGGCGGGGACTTATCGCTTGCGGCTGCTGCCGGGCGACACCGGGGGTGAAGGCCTTCGCCTTTCAGGCAGTTATGAAATCGAAACGGCAGAAGACCTTCTCGCACCGATCGCCGAACAGCTTTCCAGGCTGTTGACGGACACGGAGTGCCAGCTGACCCGGAATTGTGCCGGGCCGAATTGCACATTCTGGTTCACGGACATCACGAAAAACAAGAAACGCCGCTGGTGCGACATGAAGCTGTGCGGCAATCGCGCCAAGACGGCCGCCTTCAGGGAACGAAAAAAGAAAGGCTGAGACTGGCTGAACCGTCAGGCCAACCCGGCGATCGCGCTGGCAAAGTCCTTGGCCGAAAACGGCTCCAGATCCTCGACACCCTCGCCGACGCCGATGAAATGCACCGGCAGACCGTGTTTGGCGGCGATCGCCACCAGGATACCACCGCGCGCCGTGCCGTCCAGTTTTGTCATGACCAACCCGGTCACACCGGAGACCTTGCCGAAGATCTCGACCTGGTTGAGGGCGTTCTGGCCTGTCGTCGCGTCGAGTGTCAGAAGAACGGTGTGCGGGGCTTCGGGATCATGCTTCTTGATGACCCGGATGACCTTTTCAAGCTCATCCATCAACTCGGCCTTGTTCTGAAGTCTTCCTGCCGTATCGATCAGCAGAACATCGACCTGCTTTTCCTGCGCTTCCTTCATGGCGTCAAAGGCAAGCCCGGCGGCATCAGCGCCCGTATCCCGGGCGATCACGTCTGCCCCCGTCCGCTCGCCCCAGATCTTGAGCTGTTCCACAGCAGCCGCCCGGAACGTATCCCCGGCGGCAAGCATTACCTTCTTGCCTTCGGAACGCAGCTTGCGGGAGAGCTTGCCGATGGTCGTCGTCTTGCCCGTACCATTGACGCCGACCATCAGTACGACGTGAGGCTTCTTGCCGGTATCGAGATCGAGCGGCAGCGCTACCGGCTCCAGCACTTTCTCGACTTCTTCCGCAAGGATCTCCCGAACCTCTTCCGGTGAAATTTCCTTGTTATAGCGTCCGTCCGACAAACGCTCCGTGATGGCCATCGCCGTGTCGACGCCAAGATCTGCCTGGATCAGGATATCTTCCAGCTCTTCCAGCATGGAAGCATCCAGCTTGCGCTTGGTGAAGATCGACGTGATGCCTTCGGTCAGCGACGCGGACGATCTGGAGAGCCCTTTCTTCAGCCGTTGGAACCAGGACTGCTTCGGTTCCTCGGGGGCAGGGTCCGGCGCGGGCGCCGGTTCCGGTTCTGCCGGAGACGCTGCGTGAGATGGTTCTTCGGGCTCGTCTGCAAGATCGGTCGACAGGATTTCTTCCGGCCCGACCGGAGCCGGCGGCGGCGGCATGTCCGGGATCAGTTGCGGCTCAGAGCCGATACCAAACGGCTCGACAGGCGCGGACATTGCGGCGACCGGCTCGACATCCATTTCAACGGATGCCGTCACATCGGCGGTGTCTTCATCCCGCTGCTCTTCAGCATCTTCCAGAGCTGCAGGGAACTCAGCAGCGACATCCGGCTCCCCGTCCGGCTTTTCCTTGCCGCCGAAGAGCCGACCCAGAAATCCGCGTTTTTTCTCGCTCATCAATTTGCCCTAAAACTCGTACGCCGCGCTGGCTGGCGGCCGGACTGACAGCTGCCCTGATGTGAACCCGGACGCAATTCGAAAATCACGCGGCCTTCGAGAGCGCCTCGCCCAGCAGATGCCGCCCGGTATGACCGATAATTCGTGTTTCGACAATATCACCGGCCCGTCCGCCTGCGAGTTCCACCTGCGTGAACTGCTCCGTCCGGCCAAGGCCTTCCTTTTCAATCAGCACGGGACGCACCTTGCCGACTTCGCTCCTCAGGTGGTGCGCAAGCACGTCTTCCCCCTTGGCCCGCAGCCGCGCACCGCGCTCCTTGACGATGCTGCGATCCAGCTGCGGCATCCGCGCGGCCGGTGTGCCCGGCCTTGGTGAAAAAGGAAATACGTGAAGATGGGG
>Ga0207422_1003634_pt1 | contig 14890 bp, 10 predicted proteins | sample MarCyaLeptolynsp_FD_187757 | JGI IMG/M metagenome (GOLD analysis project Ga0207422, IMG submission 187757) | Marine cyanobacterial communities from Panama - species 1 Leptolyngbya sp. (SPAdes) | ecosystem: Environmental > Aquatic > Marine > Unclassified | place: Panama: Panama City | collected...
GCGCGCGATCGCGGCAAATCCTCTTCAACCTGATTGAGCTCTGTCATTCAGCGGGCGCCAAATGCGTCGCCGAACATATCGAGACGGAAGAACAATTGCTGCTGCTCAAGACGATGGGCTGTGACTATGCTCAAGGCTTCCATCTTGGCAGGCCGGCCGAGGCCGGCGACCTATTCGCTTCGGATTCGGAGAGTTTGCGCATTCCAAAAGCATCTTGAGGATTCGCTGGGTCGCCCCCTATAGCTGAGCCCATCTGCAAAGCGAGACTCAGGGGCTTACATGATCTTTCAACTCTTCTGCCGGTGGCTGGCAGCAATCGCCATCTTTGCAGGCCTGCCAACTATCGCGAGCGCGCAGTCTTTTCTCGAAGCAGAATTTGATCCGAATATTCCGACGCTGACCGAGACGGTCGGGCATGCCCCTGGCACACGGATCACCTCACCCAGCGAGGCGCAGGCCTATCTGCGCGCGCTCGTCAACGCCGCGCCGGATCGCGCCAAACTGGTCGAATATGCGCGCTCATGGGAAGGGCGACCGCTCCATTATGTGGTGCTGACATCGCCAGAAAACATGGCGCGGCTGGACGCGATCCAGGCGGATCTTGCCAACGTCAGCGCGGGCCGGGCGAGCAATGGCGATGCCCTGCCGGTCACCTGGCTCGCTTACAGCGTCCACGGCAATGAAATCAGCCCAGCAGACGCCGCTTTGATGACCGCCTATCACTTGCTCGCCGCACAGAGCGATGCGCGCGTCGAGCAGATCCTTAGCGAAACGATCGTAATCCTCGATCCAATGCAAAACCCGGACGGCAGGGCGCATTTCGTCAGCAATTTCCGCCGCGCCCTGGGGATTCAACCGATCGCGGACCGCCAGGCAGCGGAGCATGATGAACCTTGGCCGAGCGGGCGTGTGAACCATTACATGTTCGACCTCAATCGTGACTGGTTCACGCTGAGCCAGCCAGAGACGCGCGGCAAAGTGTCTGCGATGTTGAGCTGGAGCCCGGTTGTTGTCGTCGATGTTCATGAAATGGGCGGCGATGCGACCTACTTTTTCAGTCCCGCTGCACGACCGATCAACCCGAACATCACCGCAGCTCAACGGCGGCTGTATGAGGTTATCGGGCGCAACAATGCAGCCTGGTTCGATCGCATGCGCGAGCCCTATTACACCCGCGAGATCTTTGACCTGTTCTACCCAGGCTATGGCGACACCTGGAATGCGCATCAGGGCGCGATTGGCAGCACTTATGAGCAAGGGTCACCGCGTGGCCTGGTGTGGGAACGCCGCGATGGCAGCGATCTGACCTATGCTGATGCCGTTCGCAATCAGTTCGTGGCGAGCATTGGGACCGTTGAAGCGGTTGCGCAGAATGCTGACCGGTTTCTGAGCGAGTATGCGCAATACCGGTCGGGCAATGCCAATGGCGCCGCTGGCCGCGGGACCTATGTTATCGATTTGAGCGAGCAGCGCTGGAACGCCGAAGCGTTGGGTCGGCGATTGGCGGCGCAAGGCATCACTGTCTTGCGGCGCAATGGGCCAGCGAGCGCTTGTGGCACAAACTATCCGTCGGGCTACCTTGCTGTCCCGCAAGCGCAGCCAGCGGCAAGATTGGTGCGCAGCCTGCTCGACAGCGACACGCCTTTGCCAAGAGATTTCGTGGTGGATCAAGAGCAGCGCCGAAGCGCTGATCTGCCGCATGAGCTTTACGATGTGACTGCGTGGTCGGTCGGAATGATGTCAGGGACCAAGGTTTCGCTGTGCGCGGGGTCGGTATCGGGTAACCCCATTGGTGCCGACAGTGCGATTTCGCCGATAAGCGAGGGTGGGGGTGATTTTGCGATTGCCGTTCCCTGGACCGATAGCGGGCAGGCCCGTCTGGTTACTCTGGCGCTGAGAGAAGGGCTGACAGCGCGTGTGACCGACGAAGAGTTTGTCCAGAACGGCCGTACATTTCCGCGTGGGACCGTTGTCTTCCCAACCGCCCCAAATGACGAAAGCGCGGCGCGCCTGACTGAACTGGCTGCCAGCGTTGGCGCGCACATTGTCCGGCTGGATTCGAGCTGGGTCGAAGAAGGTCCCAATCTCGGCAGCAATGCCTTTGTCAGCCTGACGCTGCCCAAGGTGGCGATGGCGTGGGATCGCGGTGTATCACCGCTCAGCGCCGGAGCCGCCCGGTTCGTTCTTGAGCAGCGCCTTGGGCTACCGGTCACGCCGATCCGGACCTACCGTTTCGGCGGTGTTGATCTGAGCGACTATGACGTGTTGCTGATCCCTGATGGCAATCCGGCCAATGTGCTGGGGAAGGGAGGGGCTGAGACCATCCGCACCTTCGTTCAGAATGGAGGCGTTGTGGTTGCACTCGGCAACAGCATCGGGGTGCTCGCGTCCGGCGAGAAACCGCTGCTTTCGGTCGTGCGTGAAGCGGCGCTAGGTCGTGTGCCCGAAGCCAGCAAGATGGGCGAGAAAACACCGCCTCTGGTCGAAGCGAGCGAATTCACCAGCGAAGCGGAATATCGCGAAGCGATTGAGAACCCCAACGCTTTGCCGGACACTTTGCCAGGCGCCTTGCTCAACACGGTTGCAGACACAGAGCATTACCTGTCGGCGGGCTATGATGACGGCGCGATTGTGCTCGCCAGCGGGTCGCGCATCTTCGCTCCGCTCGATCGCTCGCAAGGCGTCAACGTGCTGCGGTTTGCCGCGGCCGATGATCTGATCGCGAGCGGCTATGTGTGGGACGAGAACCGCCGCCAGATGGCGTTCAAGCCCTATCTGATGGCGCAGCCATCCGGGGCGGGTCTGGCCATCGGTTTTGCTTATGATCCGACCACGCGGGCCTATCTCGATGGCTTGGACATGCTGTTGGCCAATGCGGTTCTCATCGCGCCGTCGAGAGAACGCTAGGCCTTACCATTTCTGCAGGTTTGCAGCGGAGGTCCGCGCGCCTATCGGGTGATCACTGGATCACGGAAAGGCACGGATATGGCGACCATTTCAGCTGCTGCGCAGGAACTCGCGGAGCGCGTAGAGGCATTTGTGCGGACGCAGGTAGCTCCGTTTGAGCATGACCCGCGCTGCGACAGCCATGGCCCTTCGGATGAGCTGGCGACAGAATTGCGTCAGCTCGCGCGGGAGGCCGGCCTGCTCACGCCACATATCCGCGAAGATGGTTCGCATTTCAGCCATGCCGAGACCGCGCTGATCCTGCGCAAGAGCGGGCTTTCGCCGCTTGGCCCGATCGCTTGCCATGTCATGGCGCCGGACGAAGGCAATATGTATCTCCTGGGCAAGGTTGGCAGCGAAGACATCAAACGCCGATTCCTCGACCCACTCGTGGCGGGCGAGGGGCGGTCCGCATTCTTTATGACCGAGCCGGCAGAGGATGGCGGTGCGGGGTCCGATCCCTCGCTGATGCAGACAACCTGTCGCCGCGATGGAAATCACTGGGTCATCAGCGGGCGCAAAGCCTTCATCACCGGAGCGGAAGGTGCACAGGTCGGCATCGTCATGGCCAAATCGACTGAGCCTGACAGCGAGGGCGGGGCGTGCCTGTTCCTGGTCGATCTGCCCGACCCCGCGATCCAGACCGAACGGGTGCTCGACACAATCGACAGCTCGATGCCAGGCGGCCATGCGGTCATATCGATCGACAATCTGCGTGTGCCAGCTGATCAAATGCTGGGCGACGCTGGCGAAGGCTTCAAATATGCGCAGATCCGGCTCGCGCCTGCTCGTCTGACTCATTGCATGCGGTGGCTTGGCATGGCCGAACGCGCGCAGGAAATTGCGACCGATTATGCCTGCAAGCGCACCGCCTTTGGCAAGCAGCTGATCGACCATGAAGGCGTGGGCTTCATGCTGGCCCAGAACAAAATCGATCTGCAGGCTTGCCGGCTGATGATCGATTGGTGCGCTGGCGTGCTCGACACAGGTGATCTCGGCACGACCGAAAGCTCGATGGCTAAGACTTTTGTATCCGAAACGCTGTTTCAAGTCGCGGATCGCTGCGTGCAGGCGATGGGTGGAACCGGGGTGACCGGGGATACGATTGTCGAACAGCTGTTTCGCGAAGTGCGCGCCTTCAGGATCTATGATGGCCCGACCGAGGTCCACAAATGGAGCCTGGCGAAGAAGATCAAGCGCGAATGGCGCGATCAAAATTCGGGCGAATAGGGGAGGCCGCGTCCGCGCTCGGTGATGGGATCTTTCAGCCGGTCCGCACGCTGGTCAGAAACGCTGCGACCTGATCGTTCAATGTCGCCGCCTGCAGTTCAAGCTCGTTCGCGCTGTTGAGCACCTGATTGGCAGCCGCTCCGGTTGAGAGCGACAAGCCGCGGACATCATCGAGATGGCCTGCCACCCGCTCGGTTCCGCGCGCCGCCATATCGATGCTCCGCGCCAGATCCTGGCCAGCAACCGATTGCTGATCGACCGCACTCGCAATCGAGACCGAGGTCGTTTCCAATTCACTCACCTGTTTGGCGATCGCTCGCAAGGCGCCGACGCTGGCGCCGGTAGTATCTTGCATGGCGCGAATTTGATCAGCCACTTGCTCGGTTGCGCGGCTGGTCTGCATCGCCAAATCCTTGACCTCACTTGCGACCACCGCAAAGCCGCGACCGGCTTCACCGCCCCGTGCAGCCTCAATCGAGGCGTTGAGAGCCAAGAGGTTGGTCCGTTGTGCGATCGTCTGAATCAGTTCGACAATCTCTCCGACCTGTTCGGCCGACGCGCTCAGTTCAGAGATTGTGGAATCTGCCTCTGAAGTTGCGTCATTGGCGAGCCGTGCCAATTCGCTGGAGGATGCTGCCTGGCGACTGATTTCGCCAATCGAGGTCGCGAATTCGTCGCTTGCCGCGGCGGCCGCTGTCGCGCCTGAATTGGCCTCGCGCATGTCTTCTGAAACCTGGTCGGTGCGTGTGCTCGATTCTTCTGCCGACGACGCCATTTGCGCCGCGGTGGCCTGCAACTCGGTCGATGCGGCAGCAACGCCGTGAACGACGTCACCGACAGTCTGTTCGAACTGCGATGCCAATTCAGCCAGCATCTCCGCCTTGCGCTGTTCTTGCGCGTCGCGCTCGCGCTGCAGCTCCATCTGGCGTTCAACCTCTTGCTCAGCCCGTTCGGAGCGCTCGCGCGCCCATTCCTCGAGTTGGCGATTGGCGCGTTTGAAATGTTCGAGAGCTTTGGCCATTTGTCCGATTTCGTCCCCACGCTCATGGCCGCTGACCGAAAAGTGTCGATCGCCGGTTGAGAGCCGGTTCATCCCGGATGTGATCGCGCTGATTTTGCGCGAATAATCACGCGAAAGATATCTCAGTCCGACGAACAGCAAGATCCCCGCAAATGCGGCAAGCACGGCGGAGATGGTCACCATAGAGGCGAAATAGCCGGTCACGCTCTGCAGCTTGGCTTGGCGAATTTGGCCCAATGTCTGCGCAAGTTCGTCACTGCCGGCGACCAAAGCCTGGCCGCGCTCTGCAATATCCTCAATCAAGACCGTCGATTGGCTAGTCCGACCACTCCGCTGCAATTCGCTGCGCAGCAATTCGAACGCCGCGTTGTAAGCCTCAACCTCGCTGCGAAGCTGGTTGATAGCGGGCAACAAACCCGTGATCTCGGTCTGCGCGACCTGTTCGATTGCATCGAGATGGCCGAGTGCTTGCTGGTGCGCATCGCGCTTGCGCTCAAGCACGCCCGGATCCTGATCGATGACGTAACGCGCGGTGTTGTAGCGCGTGTCGCTCGCAATGGTACGTAGCTCGATCGCTTCGAGCATCGCATTGTTGGTCTGGACGATGTCCATCGAGCGCGAATAGAGGCTGGTGAGGCCGATGCCGATGATCAGCGCAATGGCGAAGCTGATACCAAAGAACCCGCCGAAGATTGTCTGGAGCTTTCCGCTAAGTTTGAGGTCGCGAAACCAGCGAATGCGATCAAACATGCTGGACCGCTCTTCGGACGGTTTCACAGGTTGCGGCGAACGATCGACCTCCAGCTCAGCGCGAAGGTCGCTCTGAGCTTCGGGCATAGCTCCCTCTTCAATCAGCTCCTGGCGCGTCAATGTGCTCATCGCTCGATAGTCCGTTGCGGGCTCCCTCGAGCGGTGAATTTAGGTGAAAGTGGTTAACGTAACCTTCCGGCGTGTCCCAAGAGAGAGACCTATTCAGCTGTTGCGAACCTCGGAAAGGAAGCCATTGACCTGCTCGCGCAAGCTGGCGGCCTGCAGATCAAGCTCGGTCGCGCTGTCCAACACCTGTCGCGCCGCTGCGCCGGTGGAAAGCGACAGCTCACGCACGTCCACAATGTGACCGGCGACCCGCTCAGTACCCCGCGCGGCCATATCGATACTGCGCGCCAGATCCTGCCCAGCGACGGATTGCTGATCCACCGCGCTTGCGATCGAGACCGCTGTGGTTTCCAGTTGCTGGACCTGGTTGGCGATCGAACGCAGCGCTGAGACGCTGGCGCCGGTGCGATCCTGCATTGATCGGATCTGATCTGCCACCTGTTCGGTCGCACGGCTGGTCTGCATGGCGAGCTCTTTGACCTCGCTTGCGACAACAGCGAAGCCGCGACCAGCCTCACCGCCACGGGCGGCTTCAATCGACGCGTTGAGCGCCAGCAGATTGGTTCTTTGCGCAATGGTCTGGATCAGCTCGACAATTTCGCCGACTTGATCGGCAGAGGCGCTGAGTTCGGAGATCGTCGCATCGGCGTCATTGGCGGCTTCGGTTGCCGTGCGCGCCAGTTCAGCCGAACTTGCGGCCTGTCGGCTGATCTCGCCAATCGACATGGCAAATTCATCGCTTGCGGCTGCCGCTGCAGTAGCGCCTGAATTGGCATCTTCCATCGAAGTGGCGACTTCGGCGGTCCGCTCGCTCGATTCCTGGGCGGTTGACGCCATCGTGCGCGACGTTGTTTCGAGCTCGCTCGAGGCGGCGGCAACACCGCTGACCACGTCACCAATGGTGCGCTCAAATTGATCCGCCACTTTCGTCAGCACGCGCTGCCGCTCGAGGCGCGCTTCTTCCTCTTGGACCTGGATGCGGGTTTGCTCTTCCAGCTCCGCCTTGGCGCGTTCAGCACGCTCACGGCTCATCCGTTCGAGACGAAGACCGGCGCGGTGAAAGATCTCCATGGCTCGGGCCATGGCGCCGATCTCATCCGAGCGATCCTTGCCGGTGATGACCACGTCTTTCTGACCGCTCGCCATCTGGGTCAATTGCTCGGTTTTTTCGGCGATTGCCCCGCCAACAACGCGGTCAAAATAGCGCTGGGCGAACAGCGTCAGCCCGGTCAGGAATGCAGCCAGACCAACAAAGGTCACGAGCAGGGTGGTGATCAGCGACGAGCTCGCATCAGCGAGGAGATCCGCGTCGGATTCCAGCAAGTCTGCCATTTCGCGACCTGATGTGATCAGTGCTCCGCCGGTCGCCTGGATTTCGCGAGCCTGGCTGCTGCGCCGCTGCGTGCGGGTTTCTGAATCCAAGGCGCCAATCTGACGTCGGAAATCAGCCAAACCTTCATCGATGAGAGCCAGGCGGTTGAAAGCGGCGACATTGTAATCGACCACCTCGGCGCGCAAAGTGGTGACCTTCTGGTCAGCTGCGGAAAGACGGCCAAGGACATCGCTGGATCGGCTTGCATCACCGGTTGCAACCAGCACCTCAATATGGCGCTGGGCCTCGCTCAGATCGACCACCAATTGTTCCGCAGTCAGAGCGTGATTGTGCTTTTCGGCGATCACGTCCGCGCGGTTGGCAAGTTGGACATAGCTGACAACCACAAACAGTCCGGCCAGCAGAGCAAAGGCGAGATTACCAAAGAATACGACCTGGATCTTGCGGCCAATCGGCATATCGCGGAACCAGTCGAACAAGCGCGGGCGGGTCTCACTGCCACTATTGTCACGCTCAGACGGCGACACTTCGGTTTCCAAATCTACTGCGATATCTTGAAGAGACGTCATGCGGCTTGCTCACCCTTTGGAGTGTTTGAGTCCGACTTTGCTTGGCTGTCGACTGCGTTTTGCTGCTCGATCAACGCATCAATCTCGGCGGCTGGCATGGCTTTGAAGTAGAGCCATCCCTGAATCTGATCGCACCCGGCGGCGCGCACGAAATCGGCCTGGGCATTGGTCTCAACACCCTCAGCCGTAACGCCCATTTTGAGCGCGCGAGCGACGGCAATGCTCGAGAGCATCATCGCGCGGCTGCCGTCATCTTCGCTGGCCTCAGTGACGAGGCTGCGATCAAGCTTGAGCTTTTCGAAGCGGAACTGGCGCAGGAATCCGATCGACGCATAGCCAGTGCCGAAATCGTCGAGCGAAATGTTGACGCCAAACCCGCGGATCACATCAAGACTGCGCTCGGCAACCACCGGATCAAGCACCAGACAGGTTTCCGTGATCTCGAGCTCCAACCGATGCGGTGGGAAGCCGGTTTCTTCGAGTATCTGGCCCAATTGGATTGGAAATTCCGGATTGCGCAATTGCGCAGCGGATATGTTGACCGAAAGGGTGATTTCGCCCCAGCGCAGCGCATCGTTGACCGCCTGGCGCAGAACCCAAACCCCGATCGCATTGATCAGGCCGGATTCCTCAGCGACCGGAATGAACACTGCCGGGCTGACTTGTTCGCCGTCGGGCCGAGTCCAGCGCAGTAGGGATTCAACCGCAACGATGCGTCCACTGGTGGCGTCTACGAGCGGTTGGTAAGCCAGAGCGAACTGTCGCTCTGCCAGAGCCTCGCGCAGCTCGTCGTCCAATTCGCGCACCGCTTCGCGGCGTCGGTCGAAGCTTTCGTTGTACCAGGTGCAGCGCATCTTTCCGCCGCGCTTGGACATCGACATCGCAACATCACTCCGGCGCAGCAATTCGGACGATGTAAATTCATCATTGCCGACGCTGCGCGCCAATCCGATACTTGCGCCGATTGAAAGCCTGCGATCGCCGATAGCGATCGGCTTGGTCAACCGGTCGATGAACGATCGGCACATGCCTTCGAGGATGGTACCGGCCACCGGACCGATCATCACCGCTGCAAATTCGTCGCCACCAAGGCGATAGCAGCGGGCTTCGGGCCCGCATGCATTCAAAAGCAATTGAGCGGTCTCCTTGATCAGCTGATCGCCGACAAAGTGGCCGTAGTGATCGTTGATCTCTTTGAATCCATCGAGATCGATCAGCGCGATTGCGACTTCATCCTCGGGCTTGCGATCATGCTCGATATCTTGGTGGAGCGCTCGTCTGTTGGGAAGGTCGCAAAGGCTGTCGGTGGTTCCGTGGCGCTCAAGTTCTCGGACCCCAGCTGCGGAATTTCGACTTAATAGAAATACGGTAGCGCCGTAAATCGTAAAGCCCGCGATCAGCAAAGATGACGGTGAAACGATTTCAATTTGGTCACTGGCGTAGACGGTGAGTGTGATCAGTCCAAACACGACCGACAGCACCGCCATCGGTACTAAGACCAGGCGGAATGATGCCTTGCCATTTGTCGTGTTCGAATTGGACACACAAATCCCCCGAATTCTGTTTTAAGAATTAAGCCCTCTGTCGCCTGAGGCGGTAAAGGATATTGGCTAATTAAGGGTAAATCCGGCCGGTCAGCTGGTGCCCAATTCAGCCGCAGCTAAAGCGGCTTTGGCGCCAAAGGATAGCGGGTGGTAAATGCTCGGCCTGCCTTCGCTGGGGTTGAAAGCAAGTGTCTGACCAACAACGGTTTCCCCTGCGCCCAGCATCAAAAAGCCATCATTGGCGAGGGCCGAATGCAACCGTTCAAACGCGGTTTCGCGGGTGACGGGATCGAAATAGAGCAGCACGTTGCGACAAAGCACCAGATCGAATTTCTGGCGACTTGGCGGCGCGGAGAGCACATTGTGATGTTGGAAACGCGCATATTCGCGGGCTTCGCACGAAACTTCCCATCCGCTCGCGGTTTCGGTGAAATGGTTCAGCATTTGCGAGACGCTCAAACCGCGTTGCACCTCAAACTGGCTGTAAACCCCGGTGCGGGCAGCGCGGATCGCCTTGTGCGAGATGTCTGTGCCTAGAATGTCGATATTCCAGCCATCCCAGCGCTGCGCCTGCTCAGCAAAGAGCATGGCGATTGAATAGACTTCCTGTCCGGTCGAGCAGCCTGCGCACCAGATCGACAGCCGCTTGCTGTCGGCGCGGCGCTCCGCGAGTATCGGGATGATGTCCTCGGGCAGTTGGTCGAATGTCGGCTTGTCGCGAAAGAAATAGGTCTCGTTGTTGAGAAGCGCTTCTACCACGTCCTGCGCGAGGTCTGATTTCTGAGACTGGGCTAGCAGGCAGACTAGCTGATCGACATTGCTGATGCCGTGCTCGCGGAAGACTCCCGACAAGGCGGTGTTGATCCGCCACCGCCGGCTTTCGGTTAGGTGCTGGCCGGTGTGGCTGGCCAGCAAGTCGGCAATGATCTGGTGGGAGGCTTCGTTTACTTCCACGCCGGCGCACCAGCCTGGGCGAGTATGGCCTCCGTGAGTTCTTCTGGCGGCGCAACGAGGCTGGTTAGGCCGGCCTTGGCGACGGCGCCAGGCATGCCCCATACGGCACTGGTCTCAGCATCTTGCGCCAAGACGCAGCCGCCATGTTCGACAACGCTGTGAGCCCCTTCGAGCCCGTCTCGACCCATGCCTGAGAGGATGACCGCAAGAACGTGGCCATCGCAGGTTTTGGCAAGGCTGGTCAGCATTGGATCGACCGATGGCAAACAGCCGCTGGTGGCGGGTGTGCTTGAAGTGTGTGACACCAGCCGATCACCGACGCGACGCACTTCCAGATGGCCATGTCCGGTCGCAATAGCGATTTCTCCGGGACGGATTTCGGTGCCTTCATCGGCAATATGCGTGCGCCGTGCGCTGGTCATTTCCACCTGACGCGCAAACACCGGAATGAAGGATGCGGGAAGATGCTGGGTGATCAGGATCGGAAGGTCAAAGCTGGGCGGCAATGCGCGCAAAAGCTGGTTGAGTGCGTGGATGCCGCCAGTAGAGGCGCCAATCGCAACCACCTCGGGGCGCTTGGTTGATCCGATCGGCTGCGCCGCTGAGCCCGACGCATCAGCTCCTGTCGCAGCGTCGGCATCACTATCCTTGCCGCCGAGTGCCTTGATCTTGCCAAGCAGCTGAGCGCGATATTCGTCATTGAAGCCACCGGGACGGGGCTTGAGCATGGTGTCCGCTGCGCCCATCGACAGGGCAGCAACGGTGTGTTCGGCGCCGTCCTCGGTGAGTGATGACACGACCAGGACCTGCGCGTTCTGCGCTGTCTTCAGGATCTGAGGCAGTGCCTCGAGCCCTCCCATGCCCGGCATTTCCAGGTCGAGCAGGATCACATCCACTTCGACGTTTTGCAGCTGAGCGATGGCGCGTTCGGCGCTGCTGGCAGTGTCGACGATGGTCATCGCATTGTCGCCTTCGACCATGCGTTTGAGGATGGTGCGGACTGTCAGGGAATCATCGACAATCATCACCCGAATGTCTGAAGCGCCAGAGCCCCCCGCGGGTTTGGTTTTGGCGGGCCTGATGACCGGCCGCGAATGGCGCAGAGGCGCGGTCATGCGAAGCCAACCAATTGCAGTTTGATCTGCAGCGTTTCGTGATCGAACGGCTTCATCACATATTCGTCGGCGCCAGCCTGGATCGCTTCGCGGATGTGAGCGACGTCGTTCTCTGTGGTGCAGAATACGACTTTGGGTTTGTCGCCACCTGGGCGTTGGCGCAGCTGCGTAATGAACTCGATCCCGGTCATGACTGGCATATTCCAGTCGAGCAGAACCACATCGGGCATATGCTCGGCGCATTGATCAAGGCCAAGCTTGCCATTTTCGGCTTCTTCCACGGCAAAGCCGAGGGTTTCGAGAATATGTCTCGAAACCTTTCGGATTACTCGCGAATCATCGACGATCAGGCACGTTTTCATGGGAACCCCTGCATTTCAGCCGCTCACAATAGGCTTGAGCGGTAACTTTTGACTTAAGCTGCATCTGCGATTGACTCCGGTCCGGCGATTAACGCTTCCAGATCGATCAGCAGGGCTGGCCCAGCCTCGGTTTCGACCATTCCCGCACTTACGCGGGACCATTCTTCTCCGAACCCACCCAGCACTTCGCCCGGCTCGATCACGGCGGTCGAGATATCCTCAATCGCGTCGACAACCAGTGCGTAGGAATGGCCGCCAATCTTGACGACGGCGGCGCGGGTATCGCTTTCAAATTCTACCGGATCGACGCCGATGGCGCGGCGGCAATCGACAACTGTCAAAGCTTGGCTGCGCAGCGCGGTAATCCCGGCGATATAGTCGGGCGTGCGTGGAACCGGCGTCACGTGGCCCAGTTCGATCACAGATTGGACGTCACAGGCGTGCAGTGCGCATCGGCGCCCGGCAATGATTGCCATGACCATGAGATTGTTCATTTGGAACCTCCCGCGCGGGCATTTTGCAAAGCCGCGAACAGGCCATCCCGATCATAGCGATAGATCGAACCATCTTCGTCTTCCGCTTCGGGTTGGCTGCGCAGGCGGATGATTGCGCTATCCTCAGTGTCGGTACGCGTTTCGCCATCGAGTTGGATAGTGATGTCGACGCTCTCTGATGCGGGATCATCGCCAGTGATAACTTCGTAACCGGCCGATTTGACCAGCGGCGCCAGGATCGTGCTGGCCCATTCGCCCGCGGGCACAAAGCAGCGCGGGCGACTGGTCGCTTCTGGGGGCTCTCCGAAACGCGCAAACAATTCATGGCCATCGAGCAGTGAGACCGCCTTGCCATCAATCAGAGTGACGGCTTCGATCAGCGGGTCATCGCTGATAGGCTTGAGCGGATTGTCGAGTGGAACCGCGTCATCAACCTCGCGAACGGCATAGAGCAATTCGCAGGCATTGTCGGTGAGGCGAAGCAGGCGAATGCGTTCGCCAAACTCGGTGTCTTCGGGCAGGCCGATAAGCGGCAAGATCGATCCGTCGATGACAGCGCGCATATGAGCGCCCGAGCGGTCGATCACGGATGGCTCGACGGTTTCGATCCGCTGCACCAATTCCAGTCTGACAGCGCAACGGCGACCCTCATAGTCGGTGAAGAGCATGCCGTGACTTGCTGCGCCAAGATCGTGCTCGTGTTCCTCGTCGGCTCCGGTGACGACATGATTGCGCGCGTCTGACACCAGATCGTGCTGTGCTGCTATGTTTGTAACATCGAGCAAGAGCACGGGCTGGCCATCATCGAGCAATGTCGAGCCCGCATAGAGTCCGCTGCGCATGACAGCCGGGGCGAGGGGTTTGACGACCAGATCGCCATGCGCGTGAATACGGTCGACGGCGAGCGCAAACAGGTCGCCGCTTGCGAGGCGAAGCATCACCATCGTGTGTTCGCTCTCGTCGATCTTGCTTTTCGGCAGGCCGAGGACATTGGCCAGCTGAAGGCTGGGCGTCCGCGCTCCGCGGAATGTCACCAGCGAGGTCTCGCCGACCTTTGCCAGGTCGAGCGACTTGGCTGAAGCGTGGACGATTTCTTCGACATAGCTTTGCGGGATCGCAAATCGCTGATCGCACACTTCGACTGTCAGACCGGCAATGATGCTCAGGGTCAGCGGGATTTGAAGGGTGAAGAGCGAGCCAACTCCTGGCGTGCTCGATACTTTGATTGATCCGCCGACTTTCTCGAGATTGTCGCGCACGACATCGAGACCGACACCGCGACCGGAGACGTTGCTCACTTCTTCAGCGGTCGAGAAGCCGGGCTTGAAAATCAGTTGGAGCGCCTTTTCGCGATCGATCTGACCGCGTTCGGCCGCGCTGATCAGCCCCATTGATTGTGCTTTGTCGGCGATCCGACCCTCGTCGAGACCACGGCCATCATCGCTGACGACGATCGAGATCGTGTTGCCTGACTGGCGAGCAGAGATCGACAGCAGGCCGATTTCGCGCTTGCCATTCTTGAGCCGGTCAGAAGGGGTTTCAATCCCGTGGTCGATGGCGTTGCGGATGATGTGGGTCAGCGGGTCGCGAACCATCTCGATCATCTCGCGATCAAGCTCCACGTCGCCGCCTTCAAGATCAATCATCACCTGTTTGCCCAATTCGCCCGATAGGTCTCGCACAAGGCGGGGAAGGGCGGTGAACAGAGTCTCGATCCGTTGCATCCGCATCCGGGTGATGGCGTCGCGGACGTCCGAGAGGATGGTGGTCAGCCGTTCAAACGGCCCGTCAATGGTAGGCTGTGTGCCCGCTTGGCGCAGTCGATGGGCGAGATCGTTGCGAGCCAGCACCATATCGGAGACGCCGCTCATGACCCGATCAAGCAGTTCGACTGGTAGGCGGATTGTGCGTTGTGCCGCCAAGGCATCGTTTTTGCGCGGCGCGGCAGCGCTGCCTTCGACAGGACCCTCTTCGCCGGTCACGTCGAGCGCTTGCTGGTGCAGATCGGCCTCGTCGGGCACCGAGATTTCGGCGTCGAGATCGGTATGGCCAAGTGCACTGATCAGCTCCTCATCGCCGCCGTCGGGGAAGTCTTCGCCCGCTTCGATGGAATCGACCATCAGCGAAATCCGATCGATCACAGCCAGCACGGAGGTTACCAGGGCTGGATCGGCATCACGACGCCCGGCTCGAACGTCCCCCAACACGTCTTCGGCGGCATGGCTAAGCGCGGCAAGACGAGGGAAGTCGAAGAACCCGCAATTGCCTTTGACGGTATGAACAAAACGGAAGATGGCATCGAGACGCGAACGATCAGCTGGATCGGCTTCCCAGGCGATGATCTCACCTTCGCTTGCCTCCAGCATCTCGCGTGTTTCTGCGACGAAATCCGCCAGCAGGTCATCCATTGCGCACATGCCCCTTAATCAATCAGGGGCTTCTATGC
>Ga0207422_1003638_pt1 | contig 14859 bp, 12 predicted proteins | sample MarCyaLeptolynsp_FD_187757 | JGI IMG/M metagenome (GOLD analysis project Ga0207422, IMG submission 187757) | Marine cyanobacterial communities from Panama - species 1 Leptolyngbya sp. (SPAdes) | ecosystem: Environmental > Aquatic > Marine > Unclassified | place: Panama: Panama City | collected...
AGAAGGGCGAGGCGGCGGGCCGAATCAAGCTCTACTTCGACGGCGGCGCCAAGCTTCAGTTGAAGGAGTGGATGATCACGGACGCCCAGGGCCTCTCGACCCGGGTCACCGTGAGCAATCTTGTGCTGGGCCGCAAAGTGGCCGCCAGCCGGTTCAAGGCCAAGGACTTCTCCAGCTCACCTTTCCGCCAGTAAAACTAAATCCGAATCAATGCATTACGCCGTACGGTTAATGCTGTTTACGATTCGTTAAATTTTCCGGCCGATGGGCGTTGAAATCGCCAAGTGTTCTACATATCTGTTGTCCAGAAGCAGATCACATCGTTTTCGTCGGTAGTGCCCCCCGTCTAGCCGAAGATGTGATTTGCTCGTGCCGGCTTCCCTCCCGGCACGCGCGCGAAACAACGCGCTTCTGGCGTCCAACCCTGCGCAGCGGTTGGACGCCTTTTTCTTATGCCGTTCTGTTGATTGCCTGAATAACCCTAGCGGCCAGCCGCGCCTGCGGGTTGCTCAGCTTTGGTTTGCGCCATATTGCTGCCCGCCATGCGCTTTCGGCTCGCCACCTGGAACATCAACTCGATCCGGCTCCGGATCGATCTCCTGGCGCGCTTCGTTCGGGAGCAACGGCCCGACATCGTTTGCCTCCAAGAGATCAAGTGCGAGGAGCACCAATTCCCATTCCAAGCGGTCCGGGACCTGGGTTTCCCGCATATCGCCGTTTCGGGCCAAAAGGGCTATCACGGCGTCGCCACGCTCTCGCGGGTTCCGTTCACGCGCACCCGGCGCCGCGATATCTGCGGGCGCGGGCAGGCGCGGCACTTGGAGGTGGCCCTCGACGGGGCGGGGGCAGGCCAGAGGCCGGTCGTGCTGCACAATCTCTATGTGCCGGCCGGCGGCGACCTTCCCGATCCTGCGGTCAACGACAAGTTCCAACACAAGCTCGACTTCCTCGACGCCATGACGGCGTGGTTCGGCGGCCAGCGGACGAAGGCCAAGAACCGTATGATCCTGACCGGCGACCTCAATGTTGCGCCGCTGCCGACGGACGTATGGTCCCACAAGCAGCTCCTGAAGGTCGTCAGCCATACGCCGCCGGAGACCGACCGGCTGGAGCAGGCGCGTGCGGCACATGATTGGATCGACGTCATGCGCCGCCACGTCCCCGCCGAGCAGAAACTGTTCACGTGGTGGAGCTACCGCAACCGCGATTGGCGAGCTTCCAATCGCGGCCGGCGTCTGGACCACATTTGGACGACGCCAGCACTCGACGGCAGTGCGCGCCAAATGACGGTCCTCGACGAGACGCGGGATTGGACGCGCACTTCCGACCACGTGCCGGTGATCGCCGATTTCGAGATCGACTAGGTCTGCTGGTCCTACGGAACGAGCTTGTAGCCGCCGGTCTCGGTGATCAGGAGCTCAGCCTGAGAGGGGTCTTTCTCGATCTTCTGGCGCAGGCGGTAGATGTGCGTCTCCAAGGTGTGTGTGGTGACCCCGGCGTTGTAACCCCAGACCTCGTGCAACAGCACATCGCGCGTCACCACACGCTCGCCGGCGCGATAGAGATATTTGAGGATGGAGGTCTCTTTCTCCGTCAGCCGGATCTTGCTGCCGCTCCCGTCCACCAGCAGTTTCGCGGCCGGCTTGAAGGTGTAGGGCCCGATGGTGAAGACCGCGTCCTCGCTTTGCTCGTGTTGGCGGAGCTGAGCACGAATCCGCGCCAGCAAGACGCCGAGGCGGAACGGCTTGGTCACGTAGTCATTCGCGCCGGACTCCAAACCGAGAATCGTGTCGGCGTCCGACGATTGGGCCGTGAGCATGATGACCGGGCCCTTGAAGCCCCCGCGGCGCAAGAGCTTGCAGGCCTCGCGGCCATCGAGATCGGGAAGGCCGACATCGAGAAGGACGAGATCGATGTGGCCGTTGCGGGCCTGTTTCAGCCCGTCTTGCGCCGTGGGAGCGAGGTCGGTGTCGAACTCCTCATGCAACGACAATTGCTCGCTCAAAGACTCGCGAAGCTCGTCGTCATCATCAATGATGAGGATCTTGCGCGCGTTGCTCATTGGCGGGTCCTTATGGCCAGTCTCAAGGGCATTCCCTATCTGGGTTTTAAGGGGGGCGTGGCCCGGCGACAAGCGTGACGGGCCGGGCCGGCGGGCCAAAAAGAGCGTTTACCCATGGGAGTTAAGCGGATCAAGCCCCTCATTGTGCGCCGCGCGCCAGGGCGCCCCAGCCAGGCGCGGGTCCAGCTTGCCCATGGTGTCCGCCCGGCAGCCATCGGCCGCGGGAGCGTTCGCCCCCGGAAGCGGGAAGGCGACGGGGGCACGCCGCTGGGACGGTTTCCCATCCGGCTCATCCTCTACCGCCGGGACCGGGTCCGGCGCCCGCGCACTCCTCTGCCGGTCCGAGCCATCCGCGCCGACGACGTGTGGTGCGATGATCCGGCCGACCGCAACTACAACCGGCTCGTGCGGCTGCCGGCCGAGCGCGGCACGGAGCGATTGATGCGCGACGATGCGCTCTACGACTATGTGCTTGTGCTTGGCCACAACGACCGGCCGCGGGTCAAAGGCAATGGCAGCGCCATCTTCGTGCATGTCGCGCGGCCAGGGTACACACCGACTGAAGGCTGCATTGCGTTTTCGCAACGGGATCTGTCGATGGTGATGTCGCAGATCAGACGCGGCACGTGTGTCTTGGTGCTGCCCTAACGAGGACGCGGCCTCTCGCCAAAGATGGCAGTACCGACCCGCACATAGGTCGCGCCGAAGGCGATGGCCTTCGCGAAGTCGCCGCTCATGCCCATGCTGAGTTCGTCGAGCCCAAGCTCGCCGGCCAGCTTGGCCAGCAGCGCGAAGTGCATGGCGGGCTCTTCGTCGAACGGCGGGATACACATGAGGCCGTCAATGCTGAGACCGAGTTCCTCGCGGCAAAGCGCGACGAACTCCTTCGTCTCCGCAGGCGCGAGGCCGGCTTTCTGCGGCTCCTCGCCGGTGTTCACTTGCACGAAGAGGCGTGGCCGCTTGCCCGTCCGCTGCATCTCCTCGGCAAGACCGCGCGCCAGTTTCGGCCGGTCCAACGTCTCGATGACGTCGAACAACGCGACGGCATCTTTGACCTTGTTGCTTTGAAGGGGACCGATGAGATGGAGTTCGAGGCCGGGATGCCGGGCCTTGAGCGCGGGCCATTTGGTTTGCGCTTCTTGCACGCGGTTCTCGCCGAAGACGCGCTGACCCGCGGCCAGGGCCTCGGTGATGACGTCCGCGGACATGGTCTTGCTCACCGCGACCAGCGTGACCGAGCCGGGATCGCGCCCTGCGGCCTTGGTGGCAGCCACGATCTCTTGTTCGACCGCTTGCAGGCGGTCCGAGATCTCCGTCGCGGTGTGGTGTTCGTCACTCATGCACGGTACTTAGCAGACAGCCTCAAGATCGCGGTGCGCTCGCCGAACCCTCGAGGCCCGCAACGGCTTGACCGTGTCAGGCATTTGGGTTCGATTGCCGCGCCGAATCACTGGAATGGATGGAATAAGACAGATGGCGGCCGACCGCTACGACGCGCCGAAACGCGAGAAGCACTGGCAGGACGCGTGGGAGGCCAAGGGCATCTTCCAGGCCCGCGAGGACGACCCGCGTCCGAAGTACTACGTTCTTGAGATGTTCCCCTACCCGTCCGGCCGCATCCATATGGGGCATGTGCGCAACTACACGATGGGGGACGTGGTGGCGCGCTACAAGCGCGCGCAAGGGCACAACGTGCTGCATCCCATGGGATGGGACGCCTTCGGCCTGCCGGCGGAAAACGCGGCCATCGAGCGCGGCGTGCATCCCGCGAAATGGACTTACGACAACATCGCCACCATGCGCGGCCAGCTGAAGAGCATGGGGCTATCACTGGACTGGTCGCGGGAGCTCGCCACCTGCGATCTGGACTACTACCACCAGCAGCAGCAGCTCTTTCTCGACATGCTCGAAGCGGGTCTCGTCGACCGCAAGACGCGGAAGGTGAACTGGGATCCGGTGGACAACACCGTGCTCGCCAACGAGCAGGTCATCGACGGACGCGGCTGGCGCTCCGGCGCCCTGGTGGAGCAGCGCGAGCAGCCGGAGTGGGTCTTCAAGATCACCGACTACGCGCAAGACCTGCTCGATGCGCTGGAGACGCTCGACCGGTGGCCCGAAAAAGTACGCCTGATGCAGGCGAACTGGATCGGACGCTCAGAAGGGTTGCTCATCCGCTTCGAGACAGTGGCGGGCGGAGCCCAAGAGCAGTTCCCGACGATCGAGGTTTTCACCACCCGCCCCGACACCTTGTTCGGCGCGGCGTTTATCGCGCTCGCTCCGGACCATCCGCTGTCGGACGCGATCGCGCAAACGAATGCGGACGCCAAGGCCTTCATCGATGAGTGCCACCATCACGGCACCAGCGCGGCGGAACTGGAGACGCTTGAGAAGAAGGGTCTCGATACGGGTATGCGCGTCGCTCATCCCGTGATCGACGGGCAGACGCTTCCCGTCTACATCGCCAATTTCATTCTCATGGACTATGGGACAGGCGCGGTTTTCGGGTGTCCCGCCCATGACCAGCGCGATCTAGAGTTCGCGCGCGCGTATGGCCGACCCGTTCGGCCTGTGGTGCTACCGCCTGGGGCGGATCCGAGCACCTTCACAATCGGCGAGGAGGCCTACACAGGCGACGGCGTCCTGTTCAACTCTAGCTTTCTCGACGGGCTTGCTGTCGCCGATGCCAAGACGGCCATGGCCGGCCGGCTTGCCGCCCGTAGCGTAGCCAACGCACCGCAAGGGGTGCGGAAGACGGAGTTTCGTTTGCGAGATTGGGGCATTTCGCGCCAGCGCTACTGGGGATGTCCGATCCCGATGATTCACTGCGAGCGCTGCGGGATCGTCCCGGTGCCGGTGGAGCACTTGCCGGTGAAGCTCCCCGACGATGTCAGCTTCGACGTGCCCGGCAATCCGCTTGACCGGCATCCGACGTGGAAGTACGTCGCGTGTCCGGTTTGCGGCGGCGATGCGCAGCGCGAAACCGATACGATGGATACGTTCGTCGACTCGTCTTGGTACTTCGCGCGCTTCTGCTCGCCGCAGGCGAACGTTCCGATCGACACGAAGGCTGCCGGCGACTGGTTGCCGGTCGATCAGTATATCGGTGGCGTCGAGCACGCGATCCTGCATCTTCTCTATTCGCGCTTCTTCACGCGGGCCATGCATAAGACCGGCCATGTAAAGGTCGACGAGCCCTTCCGTGGCCTGTTCACGCAAGGAATGGTCACGCACGAGACCTACAAGGACGCGGACGGTAAGTGGGTGTTTCCGGACGAGGTCACGGTCCGCGACGGTCAGGCGCAACACGTGGAGACCGGCGCGCCGATTACTGTCGGGTCCGTGGAGTCCATGTCGAAGTCGAAGAAGAACGTGGTCGATCCGGACAGCATCATCGGCAGGTACGGAGCGGACACGGCCCGGTGGTTCATGTTGTCGGACACGCCGCCGGAGCGGGACATTGAATGGACGTCGGGCGGCGTGGACGGCGCGCACCGGTTCTTGCAGCGCGTTTGGCGCTTGGTCGGGCAAGCCGCTGCCAAGGGCGCCCCGGCCGGGAGCAAGGCCCCAGGCGACTTCGGACCGGACGCGGACGCATTGCGGCGGTCGACCCACAAGGCCATCGCGGCAATCACCGCAGCCATCGAGAAGCTCCGTTTCAATACGGCGGTGGCCCAGATCTACGAACTTGCCAACGCCTTGTCGTCTGCCTTGCAGGCGCTCGAGAAGCACTCAAAGGACGATCTCAAATTTGCGGTCCGCGAGGCGGCGGAGGTCTTGGTGCGGACCTCAGCACCCATGGTGCCGCACTTGGCGGAGGAGTGCTGGTCGGTCCTGGGGAATGACGGCTTGGTGGCCGAGCAGCCTTGGCCGGAGCCTGATGCTGCTCTGTTGACGGAGGATACTGTGACCATCGCCGTCCAGGTCAACGGCAAGCGGCGGGACGAATTGACGATTGCGCGAGACGCCTCGAAAGAAGAGGTCGAAGCGGCGGCGCTGGGTCTGGAGACTGTGGCCCGCGCCATCGGAGAGCGTAAGATCAAAAAGGTGGTGGTTGTGCCACAGAGGATCGTCAATGTCGTGGCGTAGGCTTTCGCGCCACGATGAGACCGCTGGACGCACCCGAGTCTGAGCACCATGGTTGCCTACAAAGCTTCAAACGTTGCGCGCTTTCTCAAGTCGCCTGATCCGAAGTGCCGCGCCGTGCTGGTCTATGGGCCGGACGCCGGGCTCGTGTCGGAGCGCGCCGCGGCGCTTACCGAGACCTTTGCACGCCTGCAGGGCGCGGACGGCGAAGTCGTCCGGCTCGATGACCGCGACTTCGCCGAGGAGCCGGGTCGGCTCGCCATCGAACTGCGCACCCAGTCCATGTTCGCAAGCACAAAGGTGGTCCGCGTTACCGCGGGGAACCGCCTTGACGTGCCCTCGCTCAAGGCATTGCTGGGAGAGCCTTCCGACCATGCGTTGATCGTCGAGGCGGGCAATCTTCGTCCCGACTCCGGTTTGCGCAAGCTCTTCGAGAAACTTCCCGAGTGCGCCGCGCTTCCCTGCTACGCCGATGAGCGCGATCTGGCGGGGCTCATTGACGGCGAACTCGCCGAGGCCGGTTTGCGCATCGACCGGGACACCAAGGCCTATTTGATGAACCGGCTCGGGGCCGACCAAGCGATGTCGCGCACGGAGGTGGTCAAGCTCGCGCTCTATGCGCGCGGACGCGATAGTGTGACGTCGGAGGACGTCGCCGCGATCGTGGGCGATGCGGCGGAGATTGCGCTTGAGGACTTCGTCTATGCGGCGAGCGCCGGCGAGCCGAAGTCTGCGCTGCGCGAATTGCAGCGCCTTGCTGCGGCGGGCACCGATCGCTCCGTGGCGCTGTCGGCGCTCGCTCGTCACTTCACCCGGCTGCACCGCGCCGCCACGGGTCAAGCGAGCGGCGGCAATCTGGAGGACGCGGTCCGCTCACTCCGGCCCCGGCCGCACTTCAAGCGCGAGCCGATGTTCCTGGCCCACTGCCGCCGCTGGGGCGCGCACCGGCTCGGCCAAGCTCTGCCGCTCATCCAGGAGGCGATCCGGCGTACGCGCCGCTCTCCAGACCTGGAAACCGCCTTCGCCGAACGCCTGCTGTTGACGCTCGCGTCGAAGATTTGACGCGGCGTCCGGGGCTTCCTATGCAAGTGCGGCTCCGACCCTAGAGGACTTCGCATGGACCAGGACGCCGCGACCTTCCAGCGCCGCAACACGCTCTTCATGTTGCTTCGGGAACGGGCGTTCCGGCGGGGCCGGGTGGTGCTCGCCTCGGGGAAGGAGAGCGACTACTACTTCGACATGAAGCCGGCGATGCTCGATCCCGATGGTGCCGAGCTCATGGCGGACCTAATTCTTCAAGAAATTCAAGATGTTAGCGTAGAGGCCGTGGGTGGCCTGGAGATGGGGGCGGTTCCCCTGATCGCCCCGGTGGCCATGAGGAGCCCCGCGCACGGCCGGTACCTGCCAGGCTTTTTCGTGCGCAAGGCGGTCAAGGATCACGGAACCCAGAAGCGGGTCGATGGCAACGACATCACCGGCAAGTCGGTCGTCATCGTCGAAGACGTCACGACCACCGGTGGCTCGGCGATGGATGCCGTCAAGGCGGTGGAGGCCGCCGGCGCCAAAGTCGCGCTTGTGATCTCCATCCTCGACCGTGGCGAAGGCGCGGCTGAACTCTATGCGGCGGCGGGCATCCCCTTCCGCTCGCTGTTCAAGGCGGAGGAGTTTCTTCGCTAGCGTCCCGGCCGGCGCATGAGGCGTTTGCGGATATCCTCGAACTGATCGAAATTGGCGTAGCGAATACGCAGCTCGCCCCGTTCACCACGGCCGGGCTTGATCTCCACTTTCAGCCCCAACGCCTCGTGCAGCTCCGTCTCGGCGGCGCGCGTATTGGCGTCCTTGCCCGTGGCTTTCTTGCGCTTCGGTTTGGCGGTCTCTTCTTGCGCCAGCGCTTCGACCTGGCGCACCGTTAACCCTTCGTTCACGATACGGATCGCAAGCGACGCGGCATCCGGCCTGCCGATCAGCGCCCGAGCGTGACCGGCGCTCAAGTCCCCCTGGCGCACGAAATCCTGGACCGACTTCGGCAGCTTCAACAAGCGCAACGTGTTGGCGAGATGGCTGCGGCTCTTGCCGATGACCTTGGCCAAGTCCTCCTGGGTATAGTCGTGGCCCTTCATGAGAACCCGATAGCCCTCACCCTCTTCGATGGCATTGAGGTCCTCGCGCTGGACGTTCTCGATAATGGCGATCTCGATGGCCTGTTTGTCGGTCAGGGTGCGGACGACAACCGGCACCGCGTGCAGGTTCGCTCGCTGGGCCGCACGCCAGCGGCGTTCGCCCGCCACGATCTCGTACTGCTCTCCGCCCTTGAGCGGCCGCACCACGAGCGGCTGCACCAGCCCGCGCTCGCGGATCGAGGCGGCGAGTTCGTCCAATTGTTCCGGCGCAAAGTCCCGGCGCGGATTGAATCGGCTCGCTTTCAGGGACGACACCGGAACGGTGCGTTGGTCCTCGGAGCCAAGGTCCCCGAGCTCGCCGTCGTCGCCAATGAGCGACGCGAGGCTCCGTCCCAGGCGCTTCTTCTGTGCGCTGACCGCCATCTCGCTATCTCCAGCTTTGAGCCCGCGAAGGGGCGCCTAACCGCATCATGCCGCCCGTATCCGCCGCTCGCGCTCGATCACCTCGGAGGCGAGTTGGATATAGGCTTGGCTGCCGGTGCATTTGTAGTCGTACAAGAGCACAGGCTTCCCGTGAGACGGCGATTCCGCGACGCGCACATTGCGCGGAATGACCGTCGTGTAGACCTTGTCGCCCAGCACCGCGCGCACATCGTCCACGACTTGGTCGGACAGGCTGGTGCGCTGGTCGTACATAGTGAGAACCACCCCGTGTATTCGCAGCTTCGGGTTAAGGCGTACCCGGATCTCCTCCACGGTGCTGAGGAGCTGCGCCAACCCCTCCAGCGCGAAGAACTCGCATTGCAGCGGCACGAGGACCGCATCCGCCGCCGCGAGGGCATTTAGGGTCAGCAGGTTGAGGGACGGCGGACAGTCGATGAGAACATAAGTGGTCGCGTTCTCCCGATCCTCCGCCGCGCCAAGCGAGGTGAGGCAATCCCGCAGGCGGTAGTGCTTGCCGCTGGCGCTGCCCGCCTCTCGCTCGAAAGACATGAGATCGATGGTGGCCGGGACGATCGACAGACGCGGAACGTCTGTCGCGATCTTGGCCTCCAGGATCGTCGCATCGCCGGTCAGAACATCGAAGGTGGAGCGCTCACGGCCGTCGACACCAAGGCCCGTCGAAGCGTTGCCTTGCGGATCCAGGTCGATGATCAGCACCCGCTCGCCAACCGCCGCCAGGGCCGTGCCGAGATTGATGGCCGTCGTCGTCTTGCCGACGCCGCCCTTCTGGTTGGCCAGGGCGATAACGCGCATTTGGTCCCGGCTCATGATGCCCTCCGGCGCAAGTCGGTCACCTCGACGATGGCGGCGTCGCGCGCCGTAAGGCTCGGATGCAGGCGGGCGGCGAACGCCCACTTGGACCGTGCGGCATCGATCTCGGTCTCTGTCTCGCGACCTTTCAGGAACAGCCCCCTGGTTCCTTCCCCGACGAACGGCTCGGCGAGCTCCAACAGACGCGGCAGCGGCGCAAGCGCGCGGGCGCTGATGACATCCGGTCTAAGGCTTTGAGCTTTTTCGGCGAGCTGTTCAATACGCATAGCGCGGATGTCCACAGGGGCCTCGGTAGCGCGGGCGACTTCTGCCAGGAAGGCGCACTTCTTGCCGCTAGACTCAACCAGGGTCATGCGGAAATCCGGCACGTGCGCTTGCAAGACGGCAACGACCAATCCCGGAAATCCGGCGCCCGAACCAAGATCGAGCCAGAGTCGCGCGCCGGGCGCAAGCCCGCAGAGCTGCGCCGAGTCGGCGAAGTGGCGCGACCACAGGGCGGGCAGCGTCGAAGGCGCCACAAGATTGATCGACTTCTGCCAATGGACCAGCAGGTCGGCGTAGCGCTCCAGCTTCAGAATTGTTTCATGTGGAACATTAAAGGCTTCGGCGAACGATTCAGGACCGTCGATGAGGGCGGGCCGCTTATGCCGCTCCTTCATGCGCTTTTCGCCGACGCGCCCTTCTTGAGATGCGCCAAGAGCAGCATCAAGGCCGCGGGAGTCATACCGTCGAGGCGTGCGGCCTGGCCCAAGCTCGCAGGCCTGTGGCGTTCCAGCTTCTGGCGAAGCTCATTGGAGAGCCCGGGCAGACCCCGGTAAGAGAAGCTTGGCGGAATGCCAATGGCCTCGTCCTTGCGGAACGCGGCCACGTCCATCTTCTGGCGGGCGACATAGACCGCATAGCGCGCATCCACCGCGAGCTGGCCGGCGGTATCGGTGTCGAGCGTGCCGATCTCCGGCCAGATCTGGGCCAGGCGCTGGAGATCGACTTCGGGAAAGCTCAGGAGGTCGAAGGCACTGCGGCGGCGGCCGTCGCGGTTGATGGCAAGTCCCACCTTCGCCGCCTCGTTGGGCGTCAGTGTGAGGCCGTGCAGCAGCGCAGCGCCGGCATTGAGCTTCGCCGTTTTCGCCGTGAACGCCGCACGTCTAGCTTCGCTGACGCATCCCACCGCAAGTCCGAGCGGCGTGAGGCGCTGGTCCGCGTTGTCGGCGCGCAGCATCAAGCGATACTCCGCCCGGCTGGTGAACATGCGATAGGGCTCGGTCACCCCGCGCGTGACGAGGTCGTCGATCATGACCCCGAGATAGCCGTCCGCACGTGTCACCACGAACTGGTCGTGTGCGCCGGAGGCCACACAGGCGGCATTGACGCCCGCAACGAGCCCCTGCCCAGCCGCTTCCTCATAGCCCGTGGTGCCGTTGATCTGACCGGCCAGGAACAGCCGCGCTACCGCCTTCGTCTCAAGGCTCGGATGGAGTTCCCGCGGGTCGACATAGTCGTATTCGATGGCGTAGCCGGGCCGCTTCACCGTGGCCGCCTCGAGGCCTGGAATGGTCCTTAGGAACGCGTGCTGCACGTCCTCAGGGAGCGAGGTGGAGATGCCGTTGGGATAGACGGTATCGTCATCGAGGCCTTCCGGCTCCAAGAAGATCTGGTGGTTTCCGCGATCCTTGAAGCGGACGACCTTGTCCTCGATCGAGGGACAGTAGCGCGGTCCGGCGCTGTCGATTGCGCCTGAGTACATGGGCGCACGGTCGAGATTCGCCGTGATGATCCGATGGGTGTCTTGCGTGGTGTGGGTGATGTGACACGGCACCTGAGGGGTCTCGATCTCCGCCGTCAGGAAGGAGAACGGCACAGGGGGCGTGTCGCCGGGCTGCTCCTGGAGGCGGTCCCAATCGATGGTGCGGCCGTCAAGGCGCGGAGGCGTGCCCGTCTTGAGGCGGCCCATTTGGAGTCCCAAGCCATAGAGGCGCTCTGAGAGGCCGAGCGCGGGGGCCTCGCCCATGCGGCCGGCGGGGGTCTTCGTCTCGCCGATGTGGATCAGCCCGCGCAAGAAGGTGCCGGTGGTGAGGACCACGGCGCCTGCCCTGATGCGTCGGCCGTCCGCCGTCACCACGCCGGATACCCGGCCCCCCTCGATGATGACGTCCTCCACGGCCGCTTCGATGACCTCAAGGTTCGGCGTGGCGGCGATCGCCGCCTGCATCGCCTTGCGGTAGAGCTGGCGGTCGGCCTGGGCGCGGGGCCCTTGCACCGCCGGGCCCTTGCTCTTGTTCAGGACCCGGAACTGGATGCCGGCGGCGTCGGCCACCCGGCCCATGAGCCCATCGAGGGCATCGATCTCGCGGACAAGATGGCCCTTGCCCAGACCGCCAATCGCCGGGTTGCAGGACATCTCGCCAATCGTGTCGAAGCGATGGGTGAGGAGCGCCGTCGCTGCGCCCATACGGGCCGCCGCGGCCGCGGCCTCACAGCCCGCATGACCTCCACCGATGACGATCACATCGAATGTCTTGTTCATGATTGCCAAATAGCCGCTTCGCTCATGGCCGCTAAGTAGTCGCTTCGGCCTTTGAGGTCAAAGCACCGGCAAGTCCATGTTTCACGTGAATCAACCGGCGGGCCGGAGCGCTACTTGCCAATGCAGAACTCCGCGAAGATGGCGCCCAGGACCTCCTCGACGTCGATGGCGCCGGTGAGGCGCCCTAGATGGGCAGCGGCGATCCTTAGTTCCTCCGCTTTCAGCTCCGGATCGAGATCATGGTTAACAAAGCGTTGCAAAGCGTCCCGCGTTGAGACGAGCTCCGTGCGGTGGCGGGTCCGGGTCATCGGCGCCGGGCCGATGGGGCCGATCTGATCCCGCGCAGCCCGCTCCAGCCGCCCGATCAGCTCACCGAGGCCTTCTCCCGTCTTGGCAGAAATGGGCAGTGGCTCGCAATCGGCGGGCTTGCGGATCGATTGGGGCGCGATATCGGCTTTGTTCAGCGCGGCGAGCAAGGGCTTGGCGGCGAGCTCAGGGGGCGGATCGAAGACCGGGCCCATGCCGTCGATGACCCACAAGACGAGATCGGCATCCTCGGCACGGGCCAAGGCACGCGCGATGCCCTCCCGCTCCACGCCAGTTATCCCCGATCTTATCCCCGCAGTATCCGCAAGGACCACAGGGAGCCCGCCGAGATCCAGATGCACCTCGATCACGTCGCGGGTGGTGCCGGCTTCCTCCGAGACGATGGCGACCTCGCGCTTGGCGAGCGCGTTCATCAGCGACGACTTGCCCGCATTGGGCGGACCGGCGATGACCACACGCAAGCCCTCGCGCACGACCTCGCCGCTGCGGTCCGCCAGATGCGCCTCGATGGACTGGAGGAGCGGAACAATGATCGCCTGGGCCTTCCCGCTGACATCGGCGGCTACGTCCGCCTCATCGGCGAAATCGAGCCCCGCCTCCATCAGGCCCTGGGCGCGCAGGAGATCCCCACGCCAGCCCTCATAGAGCCGCCGCAGCGACCCCTCGCTCTGCGCCAGGGCCTGACGGCGCTGGGCTTCGGTCTCCGCGTTGACGAGATCGGCCAGGCCCTCCACCTCGGTGAGATCGAGCTTGCCGTTCTCGAAGGCGCGCCGGGCGAACTCGCCGGGTTCGGCGAGGCGCACGCCGCCCACCCCCAGCGCCGCCTCCACGAGCGCCTGCACCACGGCGCGGCTGCCATGGACCTGAAGCTCGGCCATGTCTTCACGGGTGAAGCTCTTCGGCGCCGGGAACCACAGCACGAGACCCCGATCAATGAGGGGCTCGCCGAGCTTGCGCAGCGAGGCCACCCGCGGGGGCGGGAGCACCCCGCACAACGCCTCCAGCACGGCGCGGGTCCGCGGGCCCGACAGGCGGACGACCGCGACCGCAGAGGGCCCGACGCCCGACGCAGGCGCGACGATCGTGGTGCCTTGAGGCGCCCCACGTGTCAGAGCGTCACCTTGGTCTGCGATTGTGCGGCTCATAGGGTATCCTAGCGACATGCAAGACAGACCCAGCAATCAACTCCGGGACGAGACGAGCCCCTACCTCCTGCAGCACAAGGACAACCCGGTCCATTGGCGGCCCTGGGGGCCGGAGGCCTTCGCGGAGGCCAAGGCGGCCAACAAGCCCGTCCTGCTGTCGATCGGCTACGCGGCCTGCCATTGGTGCCACGTCATGGCCCATGAGAGCTTCGAGGACGAGGCCACCGCGAAGGTCATGAACGACCTCTTCGTGAACATCAAGGTCGACCGGGAGGAGCGCCCGGACGTGGACGCGATCTACATGAACGCGCTGCATCAGATCGGCGAGCAGGGCGGTTGGCCGCTCACCATGTTCCTCACGCCGGACGCGGAACCCTTCTGGGGTGGCACCTACTTCCCGCCGACAGCGCGCTACGGCCGGCCAGACTTCGTCAGTGTACTGAATACCGTGGCCCATGTGTTCCACGAGCAGCCTGACAAGGTGCGGACCAATGCCGACGCGATCAAGGACGGCCTGACGCCGAAGCCGACCGCGGCCCCGCAGCAGCAAATGCGTTTTGCCGAGGCGGCACTTGCCGATGCGGCGAAGCGCTTCCTACAAGCTGTGGATCCGACTCACGGGGGCTTGCGCGGCGCGCCGAAATTTCCGCAAACGCAATTCTTCGCGTTTCTGTGGCGCGCAGCTTTGCGCTACGGGCTGCGACATCCGAAAGAGGGCGTAACCCTCACGCTTACCCATATCGCGCAAGGCGGCATCTACGATCACCTCGGTGGCGGTTTCGCGCGCTACAGCGTCGACGAAATTTGGTTGGTGCCGCACTTCGAGAAGATGCTCTACGACAACGCGCTTCTCGTCGAGTTACTCACCGAGGCTTGGCGGGAAGACAAGACGCCGCTCTACGCGCAACGCGTGGAAGAGACAGTCGGTTGGCTGTTGCGCGAGATGGTGACGGACGGTGGCGGATTCGCCGCCTCGCTCGATGCGGATTCAGAAGGCGAGGAAGGCAAGTTCTATGTGTGGTCGTTGGCCGAGATCGTGGACGTGCTCGGCGTGGACGACGCAAGATTGTTCGCGCAAGTTTACGACGTCACCGAGCACGGCAACTTCGAGGGTCACAACATTCCGAACCGGCTCAACTCCGTTGAGCTGCGGGACGCGGAGACGGAAGCGCGGCTTGCCGCCATGCGCGACAAACTCTTACAGCGCCGTTCGAGTCGCATCCGCCCCGGTTTCGACGACAAGGTGCTCGCCGATTGGAACGGGTTGATGATCGCAGCGCTGGCCAACGCGTCGATGGCGTTCGACAAGCCGGAGTGGCTCGC
>Ga0207422_1003641_pt1 | contig 14848 bp, 15 predicted proteins | sample MarCyaLeptolynsp_FD_187757 | JGI IMG/M metagenome (GOLD analysis project Ga0207422, IMG submission 187757) | Marine cyanobacterial communities from Panama - species 1 Leptolyngbya sp. (SPAdes) | ecosystem: Environmental > Aquatic > Marine > Unclassified | place: Panama: Panama City | collected...
TCTTGAAGCTCAGGCAAGCGGAACGGGCGTGATCGCCGGAGATACATTCGGCGTTCCCGACATTGTCCTGAACGGGACAACAGGGCTTCTGTCAGCCGAGGGAGACGCCAGTGCATTTGCCGCAAATCTCAGGCGCGTGATCGAGGTTCCGAGCCTCGCTGATCGCCTCGGACGGGCCGCAAAGGTTCATATCGCCGAAAACCATTCACTGACGGCCGGAGCGGCCAGACTGGAAAAACTGATGCGGCGGGCCATCGACAATCACCGGCTGAGGGCATCGGACTCGTGACGCCAAAAGCCTTTATCCACGTTCAGCATCTGCTCGGCACCGGCCATGTCGTGCGTGCCGCAAGTATCGGCAGGGCGCTGGCAGCCAGAGGTGTCGAGGTCACGCTGGCCAGCGGCAACAAGATTCCTCCCACGCTTGACACTTCTGCGCTGAATGTCGTGGAGCTGCCTGCCTGCAAAAGTCCGGACGCGGCATTCAAGCGCCTTGTGACGCTCGATGGCGAAGACATTGACGAACAATGGAAATTCGAGCGAGTTAAAGCATCGATTCAAGCGTTTGATGCAGACGCATTCGATCTGCTCCTTACCGAAACTTATCCGTTCGGTCGCCGCCAGCTCGATTTCGAACTGACGCCGCTTCTCATCCATGTCAGGGCGAAACCCAGACCGCCGGTGATCGCCACCTCCATCCGTGACATTCTCGTCCGTAAGAAGGAACTCTGGAAAGAACAGTGGATGGCGGACCAGGCGCTAAAGTTTTACGATCGCGTGCTCATCCATGCCGATCCCGATTTCATCCAGCTCGGCGACAGTTTTCCTTTCGCGGACACAGTCAATCATCTGGTCCGCTACACCGGTTATGTCGGTGGCGAAAAACGACCTGTCGCCCAAGGATCGGACGGGCAGGACGAAATCATTATTTCCTGCGGCGGTGGTGCGGTGGCGGATGGGCTGCTTGCAGCGGCGCTTGATGCCCGACCGTTTTCGCGGAGGGCAGACGCTACCACCTGGCGCATCCTGATCGGGCATGATGTCCCGGACCTTGCGTTTGAGGGCTACAGGAAGGCCGCACCGGATGGTGTCGTGGTTGAACGGGCGCGGCGCGACTTTCCCGAACTTCTGAAACAGGCACGCCTTTCCGTCAGCCAGGCGGGCTACAACACCGTGCTCGATGTCCTGATTGCGGATGTCGCTGCCGTCTTCGTTCCCTTTTCGCAGGAAAACGAAACGGAACAGACACAGCGCGCGCATGCGCTCGAGCGTCACGGACGCGCAGTCGTCCTGGAAGAAAGCCACTTGTCTCCCGAGCAACTCGCCGCGGCCATTGACCATGCGCTGACCCTGCCGCACCGCCGTCACGAGGTGCTGTTGGGTGGTGCGGTTCGAAGCGCGGACATCTTGCTGCAGGACATCAATGCAAACCGGACCGGATCCCGTTTGTAATCGCGCCACATCTTTGAGGAAGTCCACATGGAGCTGCGTCGTTTCAAGGCCATGAACGAGATTCACGACGCTGCCGGGTATTTTGCCGCGCTCGAGGCATTCGACGGTATTCCGCAATTGCAAGAGTTGAAATCCCCGGCACGGGAGCGCGGCAGGGTCGAAACGGGCGGATCGGTTCTTGATTTCGGCTGCCCTTTCGCACGTCGGGTTCAAGACGATCGAGATCGCCACGCGGGTTCTGATTTCCCCAAAGATCTCGGAGCTATCTAATCAAGAGCATCAGCGCTCACGCTGAAAAAGCCGGTGTGATAACCGCTGAGGAGCTCACGGAGTGGCAGGACGATATTGACAGGTTGAGAAACAAGGACCAAGTGTTCGCCACGGCTATTTTCTATTCACTGCAACCGTACCTTGACCGCACCCGTGAACCCAGACACTTCCAGCACAGACTTTCAACGTTTCGAAAGCGAATTCGTCCGTCACCTCGACTGGTTTGCAGAGCGCAGCCGAAAGGTCTCTTTCTGGTGGCGCGATGACGATGCGATCGAACCCACTCCTGCCCTCAACCGGATGCTCGCGCTTGCAAACGACCATGAGGTTGACGTTGCACTGGCTGTCATCCCGAAGGACGCAACCGAGGCTCTCGCCGCACGCCTTGCGGGCGAACCACATGCCTTCGTTTTGCAGCATGGCTGGCAGCACAAGAACTTCCAGCTCAAGGAAATGGGCGAGAAGGCCGCTGAACTGGGATCGCGGCGCGATCCCGATGAGCTCATCGACCAGTTGAAGGCGGGCAAAGCACGGCTCGAAGCACTTTTCGGCGACAAGTTCATCCCGGCGATCGTGCCGCCCTGGAACCGGATCGCTCCCGAAATCTCCAGGCGCCTGCCCGACATTGGCTTACCGGGCCTGTCAACCTTCACCTTTCACAATTTCCCGCGCGAACACCAGGTCCAGTCGCATGTCGACATCCTGAAATGGAAAAAACCGGTCCGCTTCATTGGCTGGAAAAGCGCACACCTGCGCTTCGACCTGCAGCTCACCCGGCGGCGCAACACCCGTAGCGAGCCAATCGGCCTGCTGAGCCATCACCTTGCGCATGACGATGCGAGTTTTGAGTTTCTGGAAAAGTTCCTTTCCATCGCCGCCCATCACGAAGGGGCGGAATGGCCGCGTGTGCGGGATTTGTTCGGCTGAATCAGGAAAAGCGTTGAGAAAGTTTCTGGGGGCGCCGGCTTACACTGTCACGCCGGACAAGCTATGCGCAGATCCGGGGCCGACGCGCTTCCAGTGATCGCTTGAATGGGGTCAGGGCCGCCGTCATCCTAAAGCACCCTTGTCAAAGCGCATTGGATCCCCGATCAAGTCGGGGATGAAACCGGCATTCGTCGAAAAGCCTTGCCGTATTCAAACGTATCGAGTGAGAAGCTGACCCAGGTGCCTTCATTCCGCCGCTGCAACCGTCTCTTTCAGGACTTTGCCATATTGCTTTCTCAGGAGCGCCAGCTTCGGGTCGATGTATGTCTTGCAAAACGGGCGCTCCGGGCCTTTGGCGTAATAGTTCCGGAAACGCTCGTCTGAGGGTTTGAAACCGGCCAGCGTGAGGACACACGTCACCAGCGGCTCGTCAAACTGCGGCTGGAGCGCGCGCAGCGTGCGGCCGACCTTCACGCCGGTACCCGCGTCATAGACATAGATGGCCGAACGGTACTTGCCGCGCATCTTGTGCCGGGACGTGCTGGAATGGGTGCGCAAATGAATTTCAACGAGGCTTTCCAACGGCAGCTCGGAAGGATCAAATGTCGCAATAACGGCTTCCGACCAGGCATCCTCGGGCGGATCTGAGCGGATGAAACCCTGCTCCACGCTCGAGACACCGGCAAGTGCCTGAAAGACCGCTTCGGTGCACCAATGGCAGCCGCCGCCCAGCCCGATTTTCAATTCTGCCTCCAGTGACATGTCTTGAATTCCCAGTCTGCCAAAGAAAGTCCTTGCCGAAAAATGTCTTGGCGGAGATTCCCCCAGAGCAGTTTCACCTGAAATTCAGATGCGCCCTCTTGGCGATGCGCCAATCCCAATTTAGGATTGTAACGTCCTACCGCCAATGGAGCCCTCCATGCCGCATCATCACGATCATGAGCATTCCGAGTTATCGGAAATCGAACTGCGTGTTCGCGCTCTGGAAACCCTTCTGACCGACAAGGGCTACATAGACCCACCGGCCCTGGACGCCCTGATCGAAACATACGAAACCAAGGTCGGGCCAAAGAACGGGGCGAAGGTGGTTGCGAAAGCATGGGCTGACCCGGACTACAGGGCGCGGCTGATGGAAGACGCGACCGATGCGATCGCCGAACTTGGTTTCGTCGGGCGCCAGGGTGAACACATGGTGGCGGTCGAAAATACAGGCACTGCGCACAACATCGTCGTCTGCACCTTGTGCTCCTGCTACCCCTGGACCGTGCTCGGGCTACCGCCCGTCTGGTACAAGTCAGCGCCTTACCGCTCCCGTGCCGTGCGCGACCCACGCGGCGTTCTGGCTGAATTCGGCGTGTCGCTTCCAGAAGACATGGAAATCAAGGTCTGGGATTCGACCGCAGAGGTCAGGTATCTCGTTGTGCCTGAAAGACCGCAGGGAACGGACGGCTGGTCCGAGGAAGATCTGGCCGAACTCGTCACCCGAGACAGCATGATCGGAACCGGCCTGGCGCTTGATCCGGCCCAAAAGGAGAGCGCGGCGTGAACGGGGCACAGGATCTTGGCGGTCAGATGGGGTTCGGCCCGCTTGAGCTTGAGGACAACGAGCCGAACTTTCATGCCAAATGGGAAGAGCGCGCCTTTGCACTCACGCTTGCGATGGGAGCCACGGGAACCTGGAACATCGACAGCTCCCGCTTCGCGCGCGAATCCCTGCCGCCGCCGGTCTATCTGACATCGAGCTACTACAAAATCTGGACGCTCGGACTGGAAAAACTTCTGGTAGACAACAGCCTGGTCAGCCCGGAAGAACTGGACGCGGGCAAACCGCTTGGGCCCAGCCAGCCGCTTACGCGTGTCCTCAAGGTTGAAAACGTTGCAGCGACCTTGCAAAAAGGCGGCCCCGCCAACCGCCCGGAAACACAACCCGCCCGTTTCAAGGCTGGTGACAGGGTCCGGACAAGGCGCATGAACCCGGAACATCATACGCGATTGCCGCGCTATGCGCGCGATGCCGTCGGCACGGTGGAAACGGTACACGGTGTCCACGTCTTCCCGGATACGAATGCGCGCGGCCTCGGTGAACAGCCGACCTGGCTTTACGGTATCGTCTTCAAGGGCACCGACATCTGGGGCCCGGACAGCGACCCCACCCTGACCCTTCGCCTTGACCTCTGGGAGCCTTATCTTGACCTTGCATGATGCGTTCAAGGCAACGCCTCGACTTCCGCTTGACGAGGATGGCGGCCCGGTTTTCGAGGCGCCCTGGCAGGCCCGGATCTTCGCGATGACCGTCCAGGCTCATGAGGCGGGAATATTCGAGTGGACGGAGTGGGCTGAAACCCTCGGCGCAGAGCTTGCCAAGGACGGAGACGGCAGTGGCGACACCCTCGGGTATTATGATTACTGGTTGCGCGCCTTTGAGACAATTCTGAAGTCAAAGGGCATTGCGGGTGCCGGACAGCTGGGTGCGCTGCAGCAGGCGTGGGACGCCGCTGCCAGGGCAACGCCACATGGCGAGCCGATCGAACTGAAAAGGTGACCAGACCAAGATGAAGCTGAAGGTCCCTCCCCCCCTGGTTCTCCTCGTTGCGGTGACGATGACATTTGCCGCCGCGTCCTGGTTTCCTGGCCTGACCTTCAAGTTTCCGGGGCAGTTCGTTCTGGCGGCCATCCTGTTTTTCCTCGGTCTGACACCTGACGTGCTCGCTCTCCTGACATTCGTCCGCAAGAAGACGACCGTGAACCCGATGACGCCGGACAAATCGACCACGCTGGTGACGGACGGCATCTACCGGATCAGCCGCAATCCGATGTATCTGGGTCTCCTGTTTCTACTTGTCGCCGCCTCGCTCTATTTCAGCAGTTTCCTGTCGATCCTGATCATTCCGGCCTTTATCTGGTACCTGACGGAATTCCAGATCAAGCCGGAAGAGGAAAGCCTGAAACGCGTCTTTGGCGAAGACTACGAAACCTACCTGAAAAAGGTGCGCCGCTGGGTTTAACGGCCCCGTTCACCTGCCCATGTAGAGATCGCCCCGGTCCTTGAAAGCATCGGCCGCAAATCGCAGAAACGCCCGGATGCGTGCGACATTCTTCAGGTCGGGGTGGGTCAGGACCCAGATATCAAGGTAGCGCGCGGGCTCCATGCCCGGAAGCCTAACGAGATCGGGGTCCGGGTCGCCGAGGAAACAGGGTAGCCGGCCTATGCCCATGCCTGCCTTCACCGCAGCAAGCAAAGCGATCATGTCATCGGCAACTAGACTGATGAAGGCGGAGGGGTAACGGGATCTGATTTCCTTTGGAACGCCCTGTCCCCACCATTTGAAAGTGACACACGGCAGGGAGGCCGCGCCGTGCTGCGTTTCCATGACCTGCCTGTGCTTGCGCGCGAAGGATCGGGACATGTAGTAGCAACGGTTCTGCCCTGTCGCGAGACGGCCGAAAAGCGTTTCCCCGGGATTGTCGGTCACCCGCACCGCGATGTCCGCTTCACGGCGGTGCAGGCTGAGCTTCTCGTTGGCCGCAATCATCTGCAACTCGATCCGCGGATGCCGTTCCGCGAATTGCTGCATGATTTCCGCAAGCTGCACTTGAAACAAAAGCTGCGCCGCGGTCACGCGGAGCGGACCTTCAAGTTCAGTGTCTTGCGCCGTGATGCGCGTGTCGAGCGCCAGCACCTCGGCTTCCATTCGCTTCGCCGCCGCGACCGCCTCTTCCCCCGCTGCTGTCGGTACGAATCCTTCGGGTAGTCTCTCGAACAGCCGCGTTGCCATCCGGTCCTCCAGAGCCGACAGGCGCCGCGACACCGTGGAATGCGTGACGCCCAATCCTTTTGCTGCCTTGGTCACATTGCCCGCATTGGCGATGGCCAGCACAAATTTCAAGTCGTCCCAATTGTCCATGAGGTATCGATCACCCTTAACTCGAAATGTTCAAACGCTTTTTCGACGCTGGTGCATTTTTGCACAGCCCTGTTTGAAAATTGATGAATTTTGCGCGAGGGCCGTTCGGGTTAGCGTTCCGCCATCTTGAAACCGGAGACTTCAAATGACTGTACAGGCCCTTGCCATGATCACGGTGACCGACAAGGAAACCCTCGGTGCCTATCGCGAAAAGGCCGCCGATGCCCTTGCAAAGCATGGCGGCAGCGTTGTTGCCGCAGACCCGGAGGTCACCGTTCTGGAAGCTGCAGGCGACACGCCGAACATCGCGGCCCTGCTTTCCTTCCCGAGCGTTGAAGCCGCAAAGGCCTGGCGCGAGGACCCGGCCCTTGCCGATATCCACGACCTTCGCAACAAGGGCGGCAAGTCGACGATCGTGGTTCTGCCGGGGTGACGGCTGCGACGGTGATACGCTCGCGCTGATGACCGAATTTCGGATCGGTATTCCGTGGTGCGCCATTCACCTGGAAGAACCTAATGAACTGGCGCGGGCTCGACTTGTCGCGCTCGCCAGCAACATCCCCCAAGCGTCATCCCCGGCTCGACCGGGGATCCAATCCACATCTGACCAAACAGATGTGCCAATGGCTGAGACCCTTGCGAAGTCTCGTTTGGACGAACCCGCTGTGGAAATGAGTGGAGCCCGGATCTCCGCTGCGCTGCGTCCGGGATGACGAACCATGAGAGCATTTTCCGGTATTTGAGCCGCTTCCTCATCCTGAGCAGGACCGGATGGTCCGTCTCGAAGGATGACGGCGCGGCACGAACCCTTGGCCCATCCTTCGAGGCTCCACTGCGCTCCGCACCTCAGGATGAGGGGGATCCAGGCGAGGCTGCCTGGTGGCTACGCCACCGGCTTCACCAGCCGCATGCGCCAGGTGACGCCTTTCTTGTCAGACACGAGGCGGTAGTCATCGAGGACCTCCCACTTCGCCGCGTCGTCGGTCGCCGCCCACAAATTGTTTATCAGCCTGTTGGCACCTGACTCAGGCCGTTTCGGCGAATACATGGACAGCGCAATGACACCGTCCTTCTTCAGGAACGGCACGTAGCGGCTGACCACGGCGGCCGGGTCGTCGGCGAAGTGGAGCACTTCATTGAAGACAATCGCGGAGAAGGATTCGCCCGCCTGCGGTTCGAAGGAATGCATGTCGCCGGCCCGGAGTGACGCGATCGAGGGATCGACATTGGCGATTTCAAGCGATGCCGGGGAGAGATCCATGCCAACATAACGCTTGATGCCCATCGGCTGGAGACGTTCGTAGAGAAGCCCCTCGCCACAGCCGATATCCAGAACCTCGTCCATGGAGCCCGTCAGCGAAAGCCACATGCCGATGATGCCATAGCGGCCGCTTTCCGGGAGCGAACGCAGGAAGGCCCAGCGCCCGGCTTCGTATTCTTCGTCCCAGCCCGCGGCGGTGGTGGCGTTTTTCGACATGGTGGCTTCCTAACAGCAAAGGCGGGCCGCAGCGGCCCGCCGGAGAGTTTCAAATATCAAGGCATCACTTATAGGGATCTGCCGCGTCGCGCAAACCGTCGCCCAGGAAATTGAACGCGAGAACCACGATAATGATCGGGATAACCGGCGCCATCAGCCAGGGATAGACGGTGACCACGGAGATGTTCTGTGCCTCGTTCAGAAGAACGCCCCAGGAGACCGCTGGCCGTCGCAATCCGAGGTTCAGGAAGGAAAGCGCTGTTTCCCCCAGGATCATGGCCGGTATCGACAGGGTCGCGGAGGCAATGATGTGACTGGTGAAGCCGGGCAGCAGGTGCCGTGTGATCACACGTTTCGGTTTCGCCCCCATCAGCACCGCCGCCTTGGCGTATTCCTCCTCGCGCAAAGACAGAAGTTTTGAGCGCACGGCGCGCGCAAGGCCGGGCCAGTCAAGCAGCCCCAGAATGATGGTCAGCCCGAAATAGATCCAGATCGGGCTCCAGGTCACCGGGAGTGCCGCTGACAAGGCCATCCAGAGCGGGAGCTCGGGGAGCGAGCGGATGATCTCGATCATGCGCTGGATCATGCTGTCCAGAATGCCGCCGAAATAGCCCGCGATCCCGCCGAAAAAGAGACCGAGCACAATGGATATCGTGACACCGACCAGACCAACCGTGAGTGACAGCCGGGCGCCATAGACAAGTCCCGAGAACTGGTCCCGCCCGAGACGGTCGGTGCCGATCAGGAACAGCGTTCCGCCTTCCGCAGGGCAAAACAGATGAAAATCAGCGTCGAAAAGCCCCCAGAACTCGTAAGACGCCCCACGGCAGAAGAAGCGGATACGCTGCACATCGTCGGTATTCTCGGTGAAAACCCATTGAAGCGTTTCCATGTCGATCTCGGACGACATGCCGTAGACGAACGGCCCGACGAAAGAACCTTCGTGGAACAGATGCACCGATTGAGGCGGCGCGAAGAGATGCTGGCTGTCGCGCGAGTTGGGCCCGTAAGGTGCGATCACTTCGGCGAAGGGCACACAGAGATAAAACAGGATCAATACCACGCCGGACCACACGGCAATCTTGTGGCGCTTGAACTTCCACCACATGATCTGCCACTGGGACGCCTGATAAAAACGTTCCTGCTCCGCCGTCATCTCCTCCGTAACGGCCGGATTGAACGGGGTCGGGTCGACATAGTGCTCGACGTTGCGGACCGGTGCTCCGTCTTTTCCATCCATGCTCACGATGACGCCCTCCCGCCAAGACGAATGCGCGGATCAAGAACCGCAAGCAGAAGGTCGGATATCAGCATCCCGATCAGTGTGAGGACCGCCACGAACAACAGGATAAAGCCCGACAGGAACTGATCCTGCGATTGCAGGGCCGACAGAAGGATCGGACCGACGGTCGGCAGGCTCATCACGACGGACACGATCACCGAGCCGGAAACCATCGAGGGGATCAGGTTGCCAATGTCGGCGATGAACGGGTTGATCGCCATACGCAGCGGATACTTGATCAGAAGCTGGTTTTCTTTCAAACCTTTGGCGCGCCCAGTGGTGACATATTGCTTGTGCAGCTCGTCGAGCAGGTTTGCCCGCAATCGCCGGATCATCGCGGCGGTACCGGACGTCCCGATCACGATGGTTGGCACGATCAGGTGCGCGAGCACCGACATGGCCTTGTCGAAACTCCAGGGCTGGTCGATGTATTCGGGTGCCATCAAGCCACCAACCGAGAGACCGAACCACTGATTGAAGAGGTAGAGCAGGATCAGCGCGAGCAGGAAGTTGGGTGTCGCAAGACCGATATAGCCCAGAAACGTAAAGCCGTAGTCGCCCCAGGAATATTGCCGTGTCGCCGAATAGATGCCGATCGGAAACGAAACCACGTAAACGAAGAGGATGGTTGCGAAGTTGAGCACGATCGTCAGCGGAAGCGTCGGCCCGACGACCTGCTCAACCGGTTTGTCGAACTCGAAGGACCAGCCCCAGTTCCCCTGGATCAAACCATCAAAACCATGCGGTCCGGGCCAAAGACCGATCCATATGAGGTAACGCTCGAAAAAAGGCCGGTCGAGCGAGAATTCCTTGCGCAGGAACTCCAGCTTAGCGACCGAGGACTGCTCGCCGGAGGATTTCAGAGCAGCGATCTGGTTGGAGATATAGTCACCGGCAGGAAGTTCTATGATCAAAAAAGTCAGAAAACTGATCACCAGCAAAGTGGGGACCATCATGAAGACCCGACGAATAATGTAATAGAGCACCTATACTCCCCTCACCCCGACGCGACCGCCGCAACACCGGCAAATGTGCTGCTTGCACATATGACAGTGACTTCCCCTTGGGGTTCGCTGTGCTGCCCGGCATAACCCGCCGGCAGCCACCCCCTATTCCCATTTCATTTGCGTCCGTGACGCAATCGAACCGAATACGCCGGTTCACGTTTCCCGCAAGCTCACCACGTCTTCCCGCGTTCTGGCAAGTCAACACATGCGGATAAACGCCAGCACGGCAAACCGATCTGTGTCCTCGTTGAACAAATTTCGATTTGCCGCGCGTTTTTACAGGCCACTGCGGGCAGGCCTATTCGGTCAAAAAGAACTCATCCATCCGGTGAATGCCGAAATGAGCGCCCGGATCCCAGCCATAGATACCCTCAAGCGGGACATTCTTGACGCCCTTGATCACAACAGGCTGACGGACACCTGAAACCAGACCGATATGGATGGTTTCCTCGGCGTGGATCTGAAGGATCTCCTCCCAGATCTTGGTGCGTTCTTCCGGTGTCTTTGACACGAGCCAGGACCGGTAGAGTTCCATCAGGCGCTCGGCTGGCGGCCAGTCGGGCTTTTCGCCGCCTTCGCCCCGGGTCTCATAATGGTCCCCCCAGGAGTGCCAGGACAACTCGTCACCGCGAACGGGAACGTAGTCGGAGGGTGGCATTTCCGACGTGGGAATGCCGTTCTCAAAGCCCCACCAGACAGACATCACAAGATCGCCTGCAATGGCGCGCTCGCGCATGTTGTCGCGCTGACTTGGCTTTGCGAACAGCTTGATGCCGATCTCGGCCCACATCTCGCTGACAAGTTCAAGGGCATCTTCCTGAACCTGCGCTTCGCCCGCGGTTTCCACGATGATCTCGAGCGGGCGGCCATCGGGGAGCAACCTGATGCCGTCATCATTGCGCTCGGTCAGGCCGATCTCGTCCAGAAGCGCATTTGCCTTTTCCGGATCGTAGTCGGCCCACTTGCTCGTAAGCTCGGGCTTATATAGCGGACTGGCTGCAAGGACCGTGTCATTGCCGGGCGTGCCGAGACCGAAGAACAGCACGCGGTTGAGCAGAACACGGTCGATCCCCAGCGACAGCGCATGACGGAAACGCGAGTCGCGCAGCAGTTTGCGCCAGACCGGATCCTTGACCGTCAGGTTTGGCTTGATGGCGATTTCCGATCCCTTGCTGTTCGACCACAGCGCTGTCTTGTAGTCGTTCTGCTTTTCGCCTTTCTTCAGAACGGTAATGTCGGAGAAACTCAGGTTGCGGGCCTGTAGATTGCTCTCCCCGGCCTGCGCTTTTGCCGGGATCAGCTTGCCGTCGGCCACGGTCATGATGACTTCGTCGATATAGGGAAGCTGCTGACCGGTGCTGTCGATGCGGTGATAATATGGGTTGCGTTCCAGAATAAAGCGCAGATCGCTGTCGTCACGTTTGCGAACCCAGGGCTGCAATGTCGGAAGGTCGACATTACGCGCATTGTACATGTCGTCTTTCTTGTTGTGCAGCGGCGCCCAGCTGCGTGCCTTCACCTTTTCCGCTTCCTTGGCGATGAAATCCGGATCGCCGTATTTTTCGTGGAACTGCCGGAGATAGTGGGACGGCCGGTAGATGAACGGCGGACGGGACTTTGCAAGTTCCGGCAGGAACAGCGGGTTTGGCTCGTCCCAGGTGAAGCGGACGGTCGTGTCGTCGAGGACCTCGAACTTCGGACCCTTGCCGTTCACCAGGAGAAACGGCGGCAGGCCAGAGGGTGTCAGGTTTTCGTCGCTGACGATGTCTTCGAAATAATAACGGATATCCTCAGCGTCGAACGGATCGCCGTCAGACCATTTGTGGCCTTCACGGGTGTGCAGTGTGAATATCCTGCCGTCTTCAACGTCGACCGCTGCCAGGATGTCGGGCACCAGTTCGAGTTGGTCGTTGTAGCCGACCAGACGCGCATATCCCCACACATTGATGAGACGTACGTCTTTCGCCCGGCCTATCAGCGTGTCGAGCGACCCTCCCTGCTTCCCGACTTCGCGTCCCTTGGCCTCCAGATCGACAATGAGCGGTTCGGACGGAATACGCTCGGCAATCGGTGGAAGCGACGGGTCGAGGCCGGGCGTCTCCTTCAATTCCAGCGCCGCCAGCGGCGTTGCGAACAAGGCTGCACCTAACAGCACCCCCGCTCCCTTCAAGTGTACAAACTTCATGCTGCAGTCCCCTCAAGTGCCCCGGGATTCTTTAGTCCGGGTGCGCAAACAAAATGATCTGGCTCCATTTCCACCAGAGACGGCAGTGTGCCGTCGGAAATCCGGAACGGGTCCGGCCACAGGTGCGGCTCGCTTGCCCTGTTGGCGTCGAGCGCGGCGAAATCCAGAGGTGTCGACAGGTCCGGTTCCGGAACGGCCGACAAGAGTGCCTTCGTGTAAGGATGAAGCGGGTTGCCAACGACGGTGCGCGTTTCTCCCAGCTCCACAAGACGGCCACGGCACATGACCGCGATGCGATCGGCGACGTAGTCGACAACGGCAAGGTTATGGCTGACAAACAGGTAAGTCAGGTTGAGATCCCGCTTCAGGTCCTGAAGCAGGTTCAGAATCTGCGCCTGCACCGAGACATCCAGCGCCGATGTCGGCTCATCGCACAGGATGAACTCCGGATTGAGCGCAAGCGCCCGCGCGATACCGATGCGCTGCCTCTGCCCTCCTGAGAAAGAATGCGGGTACCGGCGCAGGAACCTGGGGTCGAGACCCACCAGGCTCATCAGGTTGCGCACCCGCTCCGCGCGCTCCTGCTGCGTTCCGATCCCGTGCACTTCAAAGGGCTCAAGCAGCGTGTCGTTGATGGTCATGCGCGGATTGAGCGATGAAAACGGATCCTGGAAGATGAGCTGAACCCGGCGGCGGTAGTCCATCAGGTCCGCGCCTTTGAGATTTGCGACGTCCTCCAGCCCATTGCCGCGATTGTAGAGCACCTCTCCACCTTCGATGGGAAGCGCGCGCAAGATGGCTTTCGCCGCGGTGGTCTTGCCGGAGCCGGACTCACCGACCAGACCGAGACACTCGCCCCGGCGGATCTTCAGGCTGATGTTGTCCAGCGCGGTCATCGTCTTGGTCTTGGCACTCAGAAGAGAGCCCTTGCGCAGCGAAAACCGCTTGGTGACGTTGCGCATTTCAACCAGCGGCTCACCCGGCGCCACATCGCAATGCGGCCGGTTGCTGGTCAGGTCTTCCGACCTGAGCTCGATCGGACGTATGGGCACAAGCCGCTCGTCCTTGTCCATGTGGAAACTCGGGACGGCGTTCAGAAGCGCTTTCAGATAGTCATGCTTCGGATCTGAAAAGAGCTGCTCGGCCGTTCCCTTTTCCATGATCCGGCCATGGTAGATGACGGCGATTTCGTCAGCCATGTTCGCAACAACGCCGAAATCGTGCGTAATCATCAGGACCGACATGCGCAGCTCGGACTGCACCTCACGAATGAGTTTCAGAATCTCTGCCTGGATCGTCACGTCCAGCGCGGTTGTCGGTTCATCGGCGATCAGCAGAGCCGGATTGCAGATCATCGCCATCGCGATCATTGCGCGCTGGCGCAGACCGCCTGACAGTTCGAAGGGGTAGGTATCGAGCGCCCGGGCAGGATCGGGAAACTGGACCAGCCGCAGCATCTCCGATGTCAGTTCTCTGGCTTCCGCGCCCGAGACATTTCTGTGCAGCAGCGCGGCCTCGCCGATCTGATCCCCTATCGTGTGCAGCGGCGACAGCGAGGTCATGGGCTCCTGAAAGATGATCGCGACACGGTTGCCGCGCAGATGCCTCATCTCGGGGCCCTTGCGTTCCAGCCCGGCAATGTCCACCGGCGGTTCGGCACCGGTCGGGTCGGCGAGGATCACCTTGCCGGAGGTGACCGAAGCTGCCTGGGGCAGCAAGCCCATGATTGTCTGGGAAATTACCGTCTTGCCGGAACCGGATTCGCCAACAAGCGCGACCGTTCGGTTTTCGGGAACGACAAAGGAGACGTCGTCAACTGCCCGAACACGGCCTTCAGCCGTATCAAAATCAACCGTCAGTCCCTCAATCGAGAGAACATTCACCGCGCATTTCCTCCCCGGCAAGGATTGTCTGCAAGAGCTTTAATAAGCCTTCTTTGCATAACAAAGACAACCAAATTCGCCGTCGATTAGCAATGCAGAAATGAAGGCAAATGCGCAGCGATATTCATCACTTTGATCAGAATCCTGTCTTTTTTTCAGAATCTTGCGAGTAATTGCTGAAGACACACCTGATTTGATGCTGTTACTCGGCTGCCGAAACAGGAAGCTTTTCTGTACTTGCCGGTTCTGCAATGGCCTCCGGATAGGGATCTATCCAGTAGACCTCCATCAATCCGCTGCGCCCTCGGAGATGATGCGCACCAACGGGCCGCTTGTTATGCTCACGCGGCAACCTTGAGACCGTGTCGGCGCTCGCAAGTATCGTCAACTCCGGATCGCCGTCGACTTCCTTGCCAAGCGTCTGCAGCCGTTCCGCCGCATTCACCGTGTCGCCAACAAC
>Ga0207422_1003642_pt1 | contig 14845 bp, 9 predicted proteins | sample MarCyaLeptolynsp_FD_187757 | JGI IMG/M metagenome (GOLD analysis project Ga0207422, IMG submission 187757) | Marine cyanobacterial communities from Panama - species 1 Leptolyngbya sp. (SPAdes) | ecosystem: Environmental > Aquatic > Marine > Unclassified | place: Panama: Panama City | collected...
CACCACCGGCCCGTCGCCGCCGGCGGAGGCCGAGGTCAGAGTGAGGTCGCAGCCGCCGCCGGGGCAGTCCGCATCTTCGTCGCATTCGCCACAGATGCCACCGAGCGGACCGGCCTCGTAGCAGTTGAGCGACGCGCAGTCCTCGTCGACCGAGCACTGGGCGCCGTTGGGAAGCGGATCATCGGGGTCGAAGGGTTCGGTGTCGGTGCCCGGTCCCGGGTCGGTGTCGACGGTGGTGAACCCCGTGGTCGGGTCGAGGTCCGGCCCGGTGCTGGTGGTCTCGTCGATGCCCGGTCCGGTGCTGGTGGTGTCATCGGGGGGCACCGTGGTGTTGACCATTCCGGACGAGGAAGAATCACCGTCGAGGACCGATGATGTCGAAGAGCTCTCCGCGCTCGAGGTGGACACCGGTAGCGTGGTCACGCTCCCGCCCGTCGAAGTTCCGTTCGTCTCCCCCGTGGAGTCGCCCTCCGGCTCGATGACGGCAACCGACGGTCCACACCCCGCGAGCGCGGCAATCAACCACAAAACCCCAGACTTGCGACAATTCAATCCAACCACGGTGTCACGATACCATACGCGCGTGCTCGCGTGGGAGACGCTCGGCAAGTCGACGGCCCCGGATGGAGTGGAGCTCGAGCTTCGGCGTCGTGGTCGAGAGTTCCTGATTCGGGCCGGTGGCTACGATCTGATGTCGAGTGACGATGAAGGCTCGTCGCGTGCGCTCGCGGACCTGGGTCTCAAAGCACTCGCCCGGCCCGCCAAGCACGTGCTCGTCGGGGGTCTGGGCATGGGCTACACGCTTCGGGCGGCACTCGATGCCGTGGGCCCGGACGCGATCGTCGAGGTTGCCGAGCTCGTCCCTGCGGTCGTCGAGTGGAATCGGAATGTCCTCGCCGACGTTGCGGGCCGACCGCTCGAAGACCGACGCGCCCGCGTGTTCGAAGGCAACGTGCTCGACCGCATCGGCCAGGCCAAAGGCACGCTGGATGCGATCCTGCTCGACGTCGACAACGGTCCGGACGCGCTCGCGCACGACGGCAACGAGGCCATCTATGCCAAGACGGGTCTGGACCGGGCTCGGGCCGCGTTGAAACCCGGGGGCGTGCTCGGGGTCTGGTCGTTCTCCGACGATGCCGCGTTCACCCGTCGCTGCCGGCGTGCCGGCTTCGAGACCCGCGTCGAGCGCGTGCCGGCGTCACGCAAAGGACGAGGACGCCACCACTTCATCTGGCTGGGCGTGCGTGGGTGATGCCCTACCGAGCGATAGAGCCTCCGCCCAAGCCCCGACGCCGACTCCTCGAGTGCCCCGCTTGTCATGTTCGGGTGATGCCGAACCCCGATCGTACGTGCCCGTCGTGTCGGGTGAACGTGGACGAGGTCGACGACGATCAGATGCGACGGATCACGGTGCGCGACATGGCGGTGCTTCCCGAGCTGTGCGTGCAGTGTGGAGCGCCGACAAAGCGACACGTAGTGCTCAAGGCTTCGCGCTGGAGTCGGGACGGGACCGCACGAGGCACGCGGATCGTGCTGGCGCTCGTGTTGCTCGTCGTCGGACTCGTCCTCGCCGTGATCGCCCTTGCGATGCGTGGTCGGAAGCGGCGCGAGGTGGCGGTTCGGCTCTCACTGTGCCCGGAGTGCCCCGAGCCGCACTACGAGCACGTGGACTTCGACCGCGGTGAGATCACGTTCCTCGGCCACAAGGCACTCCGCAGCTCGATACCCGAGCGTGAGCTGGCGGGCTGAACCGTTCAGCACGGCGTCAGGGTGAAAAAGCCCGAGCGTCTCCACGCTCCACGGCCTCGGCGGGAGTGTGGGTACGCCTCGATGCGCTCACCATCGCAGCGGAACAGCACCAGGCCTTCGTGCCGGCCGTGGGTCTTGAAGCCGAACAGCTGATCCGAGGCTCGATACTGGAGCGGAGCGCTCTTCCCCGAGGGCGACATCACCACGCGCGGAGCATCGCCCGCCTCGATGTCCCAGCGCTGGCCGTCACCTTCCCAGCAACCCTCGGGCACGACCTTGGCGGGCGCGTCGACGACGGGAGTCTGCGGGTCGGGTCGCTCGTCGGGGGCGGCGGGGGCGTCGGTGAGCACGACCGGTTGTGGTGTTGGCGTCGTCTCGAGCTTCGGCATCAACGGCGGAGCGACAACGCTCTGAGGCGGCTCGGACGAAGTGCAGGCAGCCAGCAGCACGATGCTGACGATCCGTTCTCTCACCGCACCCACAACGAACGACACCTCCACAATGGTCTAGTGCGCATTTCTGGCTCGCACGCCGTGCCTTGGTACCCTCGCGGCCGCGATCCATGGGGGGCTCGAGGGGTTCATGAAACGACGAGACATGTTGTCGGGAGCGTTGACGGGCGTCGCGTTGGCTGGTTGCAAGCGCCGGAAGACGACGATCCCGGACGTCGACCCGGAGATCGGCGAAAAGACCACGCCCGAGACGATCGCGACGCTGCTGCCGATCAAGTCCGGTCAGGAGGAAGAGGTGCGAAAGCGCCTCGAGGACCACGCGTTCGAGCAGGCCTCGCCCGGGGTGCACTACGCCCGCATGGTCGTCCTGCCGCACGAGAGCGCGTTGCTGGTTTCCGGAGTGTTCGACAACACGCTCGAGGCACTGCTGCAGCTGATGGGCAACAACAGCGAGCGGGTCGACCACGTCCTGTCGTTGTGCGAGGGCTACCCGGGCGCGGCCGATCGTTTCCCGCTGCAGAGGTGGCTCGAGCAGCACGAAGCCAAGACGCTCATGCTCTACTCCGCGTTCTTCAATGCGAGTGAGCCCGCAGTGCGCGAGGCGACGCAGCTTCGCCGCGAGTTCCTGAAGTTCGTCGAGTCGGTACAGCGCGATCCGGCCGGAGCCGAGCAGGCCTATACGAAGTTTCTCGAGGCCAACCGTGCGCGCATCGACACGCACCGCGAGTCAGCGGTCGATCAGCTGTCCGCGGCGACGCTCACGGCGCCCGAAGATCAAAACCCGTTCACGATGGTCTTCGACATCACCGAGGATTGGGTCAAACGGCTCGAGAAGACTCTGACCGACGGACAGTGGTTTCTCGACCACCTGCACATTCACCCGCTCAAGAAGATCCCAACGGTCCACTACGCTCGCTTCGCTCAGATCACGAAGACGCGCATCTTGTTCCAGAGCGTGTACGACGGCGAGTGGGAGCAGTACATCTCCGACTTCGCGGTCAACATTCCCAAGCAGCTCGATCTCGTCTGGGGCGGTGCGGTTGGATATCCGAAGAAAGGGGCCGCGGACGCTCCGGCGCTGGCCAAGTTCCTCGAGACCCACCGGGTGCATCGCGACTACTTCTACATGGCGTACGCCGACGACACGGTCAAAGAGATCCAGGCGAGTATTGGTCTTGGCGAGAAGCTGATCACCTTCTCGAAGGAAGCACCGGCCAACGCCGAGCGCCTCGTCCGCCATACCGAGCGCTTCGTTCATCGTCACCAGGAGCTGCTGGCGTGAGCATCGAACTCAAGGACGTCCAGAGCTTGGTCCTGCGGGGCTACCGTGTCCTCGAAGCGCATCCCTATCAGCACTACGCGTACTTGCGGATCGCGTCGGCGAAGGCGGGTCGCGCCTGGCTGAAGACGATCCTCCCGAAGATCACGAGCTGCTCGGACTTCGATGCTCAGGAGGGTCCGTTCGTGCTTGCGGTCGCGTTCACGCATCGAGGGCTACAGACGATGGGGGCGCCGGCGGAGTGCGTCTGGCCTGAGCCCTTCACGGCCGGCATGGCCGCGCGGGCGGATCGCCTCGGGGACGACGGCCCGAGTGCGCCGTCGGAGTGGAAAGGCGCGCTCGGTCGCGACGATGTCGACGTGATCGTCTCGATCGCCGGCGCGGACGAGGTCTCGATCAAGGCGGGCATTCGACACGTCGAGGGAAGCCTCGGTCCCGAGATCCTGAAGCTCGGGCACGACGAGGCGGCGCATCTGCCCAACAAACCCGCCGGGACTGAGCACTTTGGCTACGTCGATGGGATCGGCCAGCCGTTCGTCGAGGGCAGCGGGCTCGACCCTTGGCCAGGTGAGGGTACGCCCAGCGGACGGAAGGACTGGGAAGCGATCAAACCCGGCGAGTTCGTGCTCGGCTACGAGACCGAGCCGGGTTCGCTGACCCGGGACGTGCACGCGTTTCAAAAGAACGGCAGCTACTTCGCGCTGCGCAAGCTGGCCGAACGCGTGGCCGAGTTTCGGGTCTACGTCGCCGAGATGGCCAAGCTCGCGCAGTGGTCCGAGGAGCTCGTGGCCGCGAAGATGGTCGGGCGCTGGCGAAGCGGGGCGCCGCTCGTCAGTGCGCCCAGCAAGGACGATCCCGACCTGGCGACCGACCCGAGCAAGAACAACGATTTTCGATACGAAGACGATCCCAAGGGGCACGCGTGCCCGTTCGGCGCACACATTCGTCGAGCCAACCCACGCGAGGACCCGACCGGACCGACGATCCTGCAGGTTCGGAGCCATCGCATCATTCGGCGCGCGCTGCCGTACGGACCCTGGCTACCCGAAGGGACCAAGGACGAGATCGATCGCGGGGTGATGTTCGGGGTGATCAACGCCGACCTCGAAAACCAGTTCGAGTACGTGCAGCGCAACTGGATGAACGCCACGATTTCGTCGCGCTCGCTGTCGATCGAGGAAGACAAGGACCCGCTCGTCGGCAATCACGGCGGCGACGGCAAGCTGTTGATGCCCGGAACCGAGAAGACCGCCTTTTGCTGGTCGCTGCCGCGTTTCGTGGAGACGCGTGGCGGGGAGTATTTCTTCGTGCCTGGGCTCGCTGCGTTGAAGCAGCTCGCGGAGGGAGCGTGAAGCGCTGCGCCGGGGCGTTGGCGCTGGTCGCCGCGCTCGTCGGATGCAAAGGCGGCTCGAGCTCCCACGAGCCCTACAACCCTCCGACCGATCTCGCCCCCGGTGAGGAGTGGATTCCAGCCGGAGAGGACCAGGCGATCGCCGAGTCGCTGGTCATGCTCGAGGACTTCGTCAAGGCGAACTTCGACGCGTCCGGATTTGCGCATCGCGACGCCCACGTCAAAGCGCACGGCTGCGTGAAGGCGAAAGTGACCATCAACGAGGGGCTGAGCGAGGAGCTGGCGGTAGGGCTGTTCGCCGAGCCCAAGGCCTACGATGCCTGGATTCGTTTTTCGAGCTCCGCGGATCACTGGCAGCGCGATCGCAAACCCGACGGCCGAGGCATGGCGATCAAGCTGATGAACGTGGCCGGCGACAAGGCGCTGCCGCAGCACCAGGACGAGACTTCGCACGACATCGTGCTCATCAACTACCCCGTGTTCGTGGTCAAAGATGCTCGGGACTACGTGGAGTTCACCCACGACAGCACCATCGGCCATCCGCTCCGTTTCTTCTTTCACGAGGGCCGCAGCTACCTTCCGGAGCTGACCAGCGCGGGCAAGCTGGCACTGCAGCGCGTGGTGTCACCGCTGTCGCCGACGTACTACTCGATGACGCCGTACCTGTTCGGCGAGGGTATGGCGGTCAAGTACGGGGCGCGCCCGTGCGAGAAGGATTCGCGTCGCCGGCGTAAGCTCGGCAAGGACTACCTACGCAAGCAGCTGGTCAAGGACCTCGGCGAGCACGGTGGGTGCTTCGAGCTGATGGTGCAGCGGCAGATCGATCCGGAGCGCATGCCCATCGAAGACCCGACGGTGGAGTGGCCGCCCGCGCTGTCGCCCTATCTGCCCGTGGCGCGGATCGAGATCCCCGAGCAGGACTTCAACACGCCGCAGCAGAACGAGCTGTGCGAGTACCTCTCGTTCAACCCATGGCACGCCAAGGTGGAGCACCGCCCGCTCGGCGGCATCAACCGGGTGCGCAAAGTCGTCTACATCGCGATCTCGAACCTGCGGCACCACCTCGACGGCGTGAAGTCGCTCGAGCCGACCGACCACGACGTCGAGGCTTACCTCGGCAAGCTGCGCGATTGAGTCAGCCGTCGCAGCCGTTGGTCAGGCCGCCGACGACCAGGTCGCGCACCCACGTCTCGCCGTTGGGCTCCCAGTCGAGCGTAGACGGCATCCAGGTCTCGCCGTCGGGGCTGTAGAAGAACACGGTGCCGCGAGGCCCAACCGCGACGTACGCCCCATTGCCGTAGGCCCCGGCGCGCAATTCGGATCCGACGTCCGCGATCTCGTTCCAGCCGACGCCATCGTCGTCGGAGCGGAACAGCCGTGAGCCACTGACGGCCCAGAACGCGTTGTCGTCGTCGAACAGGTCCTGCACGTCGGCGCCGGTGGGCTGTCCGACGGACGTCCACGAGACTCCGCGGTCGGTCGAGCGACACATCGGTCCCGTGGCCACGAGCAGCGTGTCGCCATGCGCCTCGATGTCGCCCCAGTGCTGGATCGGGTTGGAGCAGCCTTCGTCGTAGCCGGTGCCTTCGGTCCAGCTCGCGCCGTCGTCTTCGCTGACCACGACGAAGTTGCCGACGGGATGGCCTTCGCCTGCTTGGCTCTCGAGCGAGGCGACCAGCAGTCCTTCCTCAGGAAAGCCACGGAGCTGTCGGACCTGGTCCGACCCCGGCGGAAGCTGGATCTCGGTCGGGGTCCAGTTTTGACCGTCGGTCGAGCCCCAGATCGTCTGCGAGAACGCGACGAAGCCGGTGCCGGTATGCGCGACCCCGGAGGTCCACGATTCGTATGGGGTCGGGTTGCCGTCGAGCAAGAACGACTCGGCGGGCAGTTCTTCCCACGTGGTGCCGTTGCCCGACCACAGCAGGTAACCCGGCGCGCCCCAGCCGAAGCCTGCGACGAAACCTTCCGCTCCGAACGCGAGGCCACCGAAGGCGGTCCAGGGCGTGTGGTCGCCGACCTCGTTCGAGAACTCGGTGTGCGTCCACGACTGGCCTTGGTCGCAGGACGTCGCGAGCCAGCCGCCGTCGCCTACCGCGACAAAGACGGGGACGGTGTTGGCGTCGTCGTCGTCATCATCATCGTCGTCGTCGTCGTCGTCGTCGTCACCGGTGGCGTCGTCGTCGTCGTCGTCGTCATCGTCGCCGGTGGTGTCGTCGTCGTCGTCGTCACCGGTGGCGTCATCGTCGTCATCATCATCATCATCGTCGGCCTGGGATCCGGTCGATCCGGTCGGGTCGGCGTCGGTCTCTGCGGCCTCATCGTCGTCCCCGCACCCAACCGCGAGCGTCAAGCAAACCAGCAACCACTTCGCGTCATCCCGCGGCATGCGACCTGGAGGCGGCGCGGCGCCAAACCGGGTGAAAAAAACTGAGGGCGGTTTCGAGCCGCGCTCAGGCCGGGAACCCAGGCACCCAGACACGACAGAATGCGTCCAGATCCTTGACTCCGGCCCCCTCGAGGCTGCGTTCGGCCCGTTCGCGCATGATGTAGCCACGGTCTCCGCCCAGGAGCATGCCCAGACGTCGTCGGGAGGCTGCGGCCCACACAGTCATGTCGAGGGCCTCGAAGCGGTCGGCCGCTTCGCGCAGCTCACCCTCCGCGCGTTCGCTGCGACCGCGAAGATGCTCGATGCCGGCGCGCAGCAGGGCACCCATCGGGCTTGCAGTGGGAAACTGGTGGCGACGGAGTGCCTTGGCCAGCTTCGCCGCCTCCCCGAGCAACGGACCGCGGCGACGCTCGTCTTCTTCGGCGGCGGCCAGCGCCAACCGACCGTGCCAGGACCAAACCTCGGTGCGCGGGAACGAGGCCCGCATGAGCGGGTTGGTACGCATCTCCGCAAACTTCGCCGCTTGCGACTCCCACACCTTCGACGCCTGCCCGCGGTAAATCGCGAGCGCGGTGCGGGCGTTTTGAATCTGGATGCCCGCGACCTGAATGCTCCGCTCGCGACTGAGGACTTCGGAGGCGTCGAGGATCCTCTCGGCCTCATCGGCTTCGTCGTGGGTGAGGGCGACCGGCACCGCCATGAACAGCCGTGCCATGAGCTCGTGGTAGACGTTGTTGCGCCGCTTCGCCTCGGCCGCGGTCTTCGTACACAGTGACTCGAGCGCTGGCAGCTCGCCCATGCCGTACATTGCGGCGGCTTCCCCCGCCATCACGTCGAAGAGCTCCTGGTGCTTGCCGGTGCATTCGTCACGCAGGATGGTTTCCGCTTCGCGGTTGCGAGCCAGCGATTCCTTCCACTGCGCACTCATCAGCAAGACCAATGCCTCGGCCGCGAGTGCGTTGGCGCGTGCCTCGGGGGTGTCGATGCGCTCCGCGAGCGTCTGGACTTCGCCGAGCAGCGCCCGCGCCCGCGTCAGGCCACGGTCGCCGAAGTACGACGCGCTCCGGGCCTCTTCGGCGAGCGCAACCGACACTCGCGTGGGGTCCCCGGAGTCCAGCGCCAGCAGCAGGTGCTCGGCCTGGAAGTATCCCCCCGCGATGATGTCGGTGATCGTCACGCCCCGAGATGCCGACCAGCAGGCATCGATCCGCGCGAGCGTCTTCGAATCGACGTCGAGATCCTCTTGCCAACCCAGACCGCGGATCTTGAGCTTGGCGCGTCGGAGGAGGAGGGCCGCCAGCACCGCCCCGCGACTCTTCGGCAGCGGAAGCCGGTGTGCGGCGAGCACCCGAGCGAGCACCGTTCGGCCTTCTTCCGAGTGCCCTCCTTCGAGCAGGAGCATCGCGGCGCGGCGCTCGAGATCGGTGCGCACGGCCCCGTCCTCGAGGTCAGCGGCCCGAAGGTAGGCGTCGGCTGCCTCGCGACCTCGACCCGCGTTGGCGAGCGCCTCGGCCATTCGTGCTTCGAGCTTGGCGCGGTCGCCCGCTTCGAGCGAGAGGGCCAGCTCGAACCGCGCTGCTGCCCGATCGAACGCGAGCTGGTCCGCCGCACGATCAGCCGCGACTAACGCAAACCGCCCGGCCTTGTCGTCGTCACCTGCCGCCCGATAGTGCTCGAGCAAATGCTCGGGATCCGCGTCGCCCTGCTCCTGCAGGGCGAGGGCAAGCCGCCGATGGGTCGCGCGCAGACTCGCCTCGGGCATGTTGTCGACCGCGGCCTGACGTACGCGATCGTGATAGGTCTCGATCCTTCGACCGCTCGAGGGTCCAACCGTACGCACGAAGTGCTCGGCCCGGAGTCGTCCTACGGGGTCGGAGTCCTCGGACTTCGTCTCGGCGGCGGCGAGCGCGACGACTTGTGGAAGGCGTCGGCCTGCCACGGCAACCGCCTCCAGCAGGCGGCGGGCCGGCTCCGGCAGACCGTCGATTCGCTCCGCCAGCACCTCCGTCAGGCGCGGCGAGGACACCGTGGCGTCCTTGCCCGAGGCCTTGGCCGAAGCAAGGTGTCGCACGAGCTCGGCGGTGAGCAGTGGGTTGCCCTCCGACTCCTTGGCGATGCGCTCGGCGAGATCGGCGTCCATCCCGTGCTCATGCAGCAGCGTCCGTGCCAGCAGAGCGGTGTGCTGGGCGGGCAGTGGTCCGAGTGAGATCCGGCGAATGTCGATCTTCGGCCGCGCGCGTCCCAGGCCTTCGAGCAGGCGTGTGAGCGCCGGGCTACTTCCGTCGCGGGCGTCTTCCTCCCGGAACGAGGCGACGAGCAGCAGGTGGGGCGAGTCCGGGGGCCGTAGCAGGTGCAGCAGCAGGGCGACGCTGTCGTCGTCGGTCCACTGCAGATCGTCGACGTAGAGGGCGAGCGGGCGACGATCGGTGATCCGCCCGAGTAGCTCCTGCAGCGCACCAAAGGCTCGCTGGCGCAGCTCTTGGTCGTCGGTGGGCACGCGACGCGGGGCCCGGTCGATCGACTCGACATCGAGCAGAGCCGGGAATAGCCGGGTGAGCGCGTGAATCTCCCGTGGGAGCAGAGCCGCCGCGGCAGCGGGCTCGAGGCGTCGCAGGTATCGAGTCAGGTGATCGATGACCGGATCGACCGCCTTGTACGGAACCGACTCGCGTTCGTAGCAGCGACCCCGCAGCACGACCACGCCCTCGCCATCGCGCCGGCGAAGCGACTTGAGAAAATGATCGACGAGCGACGACTTCCCGATCCCCGACGGCCCTTGCACGAGCGTCACGACAGTTCGGCCCAGGCTCGCCGCGTTGTAGGCCCCATGCAGGGTGGCCAGCGCCGCGTCCCGAGCGAGGAACGGATGCATGGTGGCCGCCCGGGCGGGCTGCCGGTCCGCGCCCTCGGGGAGCGCGTCGAGAATCGCCGCTGCGTTCGGGCGTTTGTCGGGATCGATCGCGAGCAGCCCCATGCACAGCTCGGCCAGCTCGGCGGGCGTGCCCGGGACGAGCTTGCGCGGATCGGGAGCCTCGCGCGTCGTCTTGGCGACGAGCACGCTGATCGAGGTCTCCAACTCGTGGTGGGGCAGCTTGCCGGTCAGGGCCTGAAACAGCATCACCCCAACCGCGTACCAATCGCTCGCGGGCGACAGCGGCTTGCCGTCGGCCTGCTCGGGCGACATGAAGGCGGGGGTGCCGAGGATTGTGCCCGAGACGGTCAGACCGTCGTCGTTGTCCGTTGCGTCGCGAACCAGGCCGAAGTCGAGCACCACGACACTGCCGTCGTCGCGGACCAACACGTTGGCAGGCTTGAGGTCGCGGTGCAGCTTGCCGTGCTGGTGGATCGCGTCGACGCCGAGTACGACCTGGCGCAGGGCCTCGCCGAGACGGCCATAGTCCGGAACGGGCGGTGAGTCGCCGCCATCGGTGCTCCACGCGGAATGCGCCCCGGGGGCGTGCACCCAGTGCAGCAGGTCGACGCCGTGCACGAGCTGCATCGTGAAGAACAACCGCTCGTCGGTCGCAAACAGCTCGTAAAGCTCGATGACGTTCGGGTGGCTGAGATCGGCCAGTGAGCGGAACTCGTTCTTGAACCGTTGCGCCGCTCGCGGCTCGACCGAGCGCAGGGTCTTGAGCGCGACGCGAGCACCGCGTTCGGGGTCGACCGCCTCGAACACGACGCCCATGCCGCCTGCGCCGAGCTTGCGAACGACGCGAAAGCGTCCGATCTGCTGATCCGCGGAAACCGGCGGTCGCTCGACGGAATCGAGGTCGGACCAAGTGTCCTTGGGCTGCGGCGGAAGGCCGAGCGCGGGGCCTTCGTGGCCCACCGTGGTCTTGTCCGAGGGCCGCGGCACGAGCGGCCGCCATCCTACCTTGGATCGGCCCGCAGGGCCGCTTGGGGAACTTCGTGTCGGGAACGGTGTCGATTGGGCGTGCGCGCGTTGATTCGGACGGTTTCGTCGCTTGGGCTGTTCCTCGTCCCGTCGCTGGGACTCGCGGCGCCTTCAGGCGAGGCGACTGACAACGCGGCGAGCGTGGACAGCATCGCCCCCGCGTCGGAGCTGCACGCGGCGGAACAGTTGGCGACCGAGGCAGCAACGGCGTACCAGTCGAAGGACCGCACGGAGCAGGAGCGGGCGCTGGTGAAGTTCCGTGCCGCAAGCCGTGCATTTCTCCGGGTGCTCGAGCACGAGCCTGACGCCACCCAGGCCGAGGCTGCAGCCCGGGGACAGATGCTCGCGCTCCGCAGCGCGCTCGAGTACCGAGAGGCGAACGGTCGAGCCAAGGCCTGCAGGATCGACTCCGCCGGTGCGTGTGTGTATCGGGAGAAGCGGAAGACGAAAGTGCGTTCGTCGTCGAAGGTCGAACCCAAGGATGCGTTCGAGCCTACGGAGTACTCCGCGGACGAGCGTGCGATGTTGGACGCGTACGACGTCTACGACCGGAACATCGACGACCCGGACGACCCGTTGCGTCCGGGCATCGAGTACCACCGGGCGAAGCTGGCGATGATGCACAGTCGATTCGACGAGGCGGTCCCTCAGCTCGAGTCGGTCCTCCGCGAGCACGATGGAAGCGTGTACGCGGCGTGGTCGGCCGAGATGCTCATCGACGTCCTGGCGATCCGTTGGACCGGCGCCGACACCGAGGAAGGCGTGCTTGCGGCGGAGGAGAAGCTCGAGGCTTGGTGCCGGAAGATCCAGTCGATGCAGGCCTACGAGCACCGTGCCTCGAAGCCGCTACGCAGTGCAGTACCGACTCTTCTGTCGGGGATCGGCTGGAAGAAAGCCGAGCGCTACATGCAGCAGGGGCGAGAGGGCGATCGCGATGCATTCAGCCGGTGCGGGGAGCAGTACCTGTCGGTGTGGCTCGAGTTCGAGGTCCACGACCGGGCGGACATGCTGCTGTTCAATGGTGCACGGTGCTTCGAGGCGGGCTTGAAGCTCGGCAAGGCGATTCGCACGCGCAAGCAGCTGCTCGCGCGCTACCCGGACAGCGCGGTCTACCAGCAGACCCTGCGCGATCTCGCGGAGAACTACAGCTCGATCGCGTCGTACCGCGAGGCGGCAGATCACCTGGAGGAGTACTCGCTCAAGTACGCCAAGGACAGCTACGCGGCGGAGGCGATCGAGCGCGCCGCGCTGTTTCGGGTCGGTCTCGACGAGCCGGACAAGGCGGCGGAGAACCTGGATCGATTCGGGCAGCTGTACCGAAGGAAGAACCCGAAGCTGGCTGCGGAGGCCTTGTGGCGCCGCGGGGAGCTGGCCGGCTCGGACGATGCGAGGCTCGAGCACGCTCGCACGTACCTCGCGCAATACGGCAAGCACGGGGCGGTCGACCGGCGGCTCATTGCGGAGGCGACGATCGGACAGATCCTGTGGCGACAGTCCTGCAAGCACCCCGGGCCTGACGACACGTGCGTCACCGTCGAACCGCGGCGCGCTCGGGGAAAGGCGCGTCACTGTGGCGCGGACTCGGCCCCGACGAATATTCGGGTGCACTCGCGCGACGTGGGCAAGGCGACGCGGGCAAGAGCGCACTTTCAGGCCGCACTCGAGCTCGCGGAGCGCAAGGTCGACATTCCTCGCGATGATGACCAACGCAGGCGCGACTACGACGACGCGATCGCCATGTCGATGGTCTATCTCGCGGATCGATCGTTCGAGGAGTACCTCGCGCTCGAGCCCCCGAAGGATGCGCGCCCAGGCCAGCCGGAGCTGACCGAGTTCGTCTCCCGCAAGGTCGCGCTCGGCCAGACGCTCGCGGACAAGTACGCGAAGGTGAAGGAGGCCGGCAGTGACCCATGGACCGTGACGGCAGCCGCGCGCAAGGCAACGCTGTCTCGACGATTTGCCGACCAGCTACGTCACGCCAGGGTGCCGCGGAGGGTGGAGGCCAAACCGTTCTGCCGCGGGATGGCTGCGCTCGCCGACGATCCGGCCCAACGTGCGGTCGAGGCCTACGCCGAGTGTGTGGACGAGTCGACCAAGCGCGGCTACTTCAATGCGGACTCGCGAAGGTGCGAGCAGGCGCTGCACGAGCTCGCGCCCAACGAGTACCCCGCCACCCACGAGATGTTCGGCGGTCCTCGCTACACCCGGCCCGTGCTCGACGTCGTCGGGGTTCAGACGCACCTGCCCGAATGCTACGGTCGGTGCGACCTCCAATAGCCCGTTGCTACTTGGTGGGCTTGGGACGACTCGAACGGGCCGGCTTACCGGCAACGGGCTTGCCACCGGTGGCTCGACTCCCGGCGGTTCGAGTCGTTGCGCTGCGACGCGCGGCCATGGAAGGCCGGGTCCCGGTCGAGGCCGCCCGCGTGGGTGCAGCTTCGACCTTGGGGCCCTTGACGCGGATTTCGTAGCGCTTGTCCTCGCGCCGCACGACCACGCGCGTCGGGTCTTTCTCGGCGCTCAGCCCCAGGAGCTTGGCGGCAGCCGCTTCGATGTTGCCGTTGGCGATCGTGGTGAAGTGCTTGGGATCGACCGCGATGGTGGCCGCCGCGAAGTCTCCCTTGGTGGCGTTGCCCGCCTTGGCGCTCTGCGTCTGCTCGAGCCAGCGCTTGAGCACGACGTCCGCCGAGGGGCCGACCACGATCATCGCTCCGCCGAGACGCTCGGGGAACGCCATCGCGATGCGAATGTCGCCGCGCTCGCCGATGAGCGAGTGGAACTCCTTGGGCACGACCTTGCGCGCGCTCTCGACCGCCGCGACGGCGATGTTGCTACCCGCGGCGTTGGTCTTCTTCTTGGCCCAGCGCACCTTGGGAATGTCGATGCCGAACTGTCGCGCCATCGAGATGTTGTCGCGCACGCCCTCGATGAGGTGATGCGTCGCGCCGCCCATCTTCTTGGGGTCGCCCGAGCCGAAGCCGAGCAACAGGTGGTTCTTGGGCCCGACGCCCACAGCCATGCGACCGTCCCAGCTGCGCAGCGTGGCGCCGAGCCGCCGGTGTAGCTGCTCGAGGTTGCCGCGCACGAGGAAGTTCTGCTTGCTGACGGTGCGACCGGTGTCGCCCAGCACCTTCTTCACCCACGCAGCGTGGTCCTTGTACTTGCTGCTCGCCGCGATCGCGATCTGCTTGGCCTCGAGCATGCCGGTGAGCGCGCCCTCGGTGAGCTTGGCGAGCTCGGGCGCCTGCGAGACGTCCGTGTCTTCGGTGACGAGCTGAAAGTCGTGCGGTCCGGCGCCGGTGATGTCGAGGCGGGAAAACGGAGCCTGGCCCGCGATGCGGCGCGCGTGCTCGGCGGTGATGGTGACGAAGAAGCCGCCCTTCCTGCCGTACTCGAACGGAATGTGCGGCGCGGTGGCGATGCCCTTTTCGTCGTTGGCGAGGGCGAGGTAACCGGTCTGCTCGTCGAACCACGCGAGCTTGGGCCCGGGGGTGGTGCGCTGCAGGTTCACCGCGCCGAACGAGCCGGCCGGAGGTTTGCCCGCGAGTACGCCTTTGAGCTCGGCAACCTTGGCGGTGGAGATCGGAAGCCAGAGAATGTCCTGGTTTTCGACCCGCACCGCGGCCCACGGCTTGTTGGCGTCGACCCACGCGGCGAGCTTGCGGTCGTCGGTGGTGGGGCTGCTCGACAGAGCGGACGACAGCATCTGCCGACCCTGCGGAAGCATGCG
>Ga0207422_1003645_pt1 | contig 14834 bp, 14 predicted proteins | sample MarCyaLeptolynsp_FD_187757 | JGI IMG/M metagenome (GOLD analysis project Ga0207422, IMG submission 187757) | Marine cyanobacterial communities from Panama - species 1 Leptolyngbya sp. (SPAdes) | ecosystem: Environmental > Aquatic > Marine > Unclassified | place: Panama: Panama City | collected...
GGACGCTCCGTATACGCCGGCGGGCCTTCGGCCCGGCGGCACGTCGGAGCTCGCTCTCCGTTGGCGTCGCGCCTGCGGCGCGAGCACTCCGTGACGCCCGCGGCCTCGACGCACCGCGCGCTCCGCTCGGGCCTACGCTCGACAAAGGCGTTTGCGGCGTCTGCCGGCCTGAGCAGCCGAGCAAACAGAGTGATCTTTCAATCGCGAGGCGCTACTGGAGCCAGAGCCACGAACACGCGACCTGGATGAGGGCGAGATAGTTCGTTGCTGTTTTTTCGTAGCGAGTCGCGAGTGCCCGGAAGCGCTTCAGTTTGTGAAAGAACACCTCTACGAGATATCGGAGTCGATAGAGTGCGCGGTTCTTGGGTAGTTTCCGCTTGCGTTCTGGTTTGGAGGACAGGACCGGTTGAAGGCCACGCTGCCGAATCTCTTCGCGAAACGCGTCAGAGTCGTATCCCGTGTCCCCGATCAGAGCTTTGCCTCGCGCGAAGTCGAGGAGTTCGACTGCCTTGATCATCTCGTGACGCTGCCCAGGTGTAAGGACTACCTGGATCGGTCGCCCTTTCGTGTCGACGACGGCGTGGAGCTTTGTCGAAAAGCCTCCTCGAGAGCGTCCCAGAGCATTGCGCTCGATCCCCCTTTTCCGCCCGATGCGTCCTGGTGCGCGCGAACAACCGATCCGTCAACGATCGACCCCGCTTCGTCGACCTCCACCTGCAGTTCCTTGAAGATGTCGGCCCAATGCCCCTTCGCCGCCCAATTTGCGAACCGGTTGTAGACCGACTTCCAGGGCCCGAATCGCTCGGGGAGGTCACGCCAGGGGATGCCTGTCTTTGCGCGGTACAACACCGCATCAACGAACAGGCGGTCGCCCCTGGCTGATTGGCGTCCGTTCGGTCGCCCGGGCAGCAGCGGCTTCAGTCGCGTCCACTGCTCGTCGGTCAGCGCGTGGCGATGCATGCATCCCTTGGATCACGGATCACCTCTCTCGCCAACTCTTTTCGCTAGCTGCGACGCTAAGTGATCGAAATGATCCGGATCGGATTAGGGACAGCCCCTAGGGCAGAGGGCCCCAGTCGATCTCGGTGGCCGCGCCCTTGTAGACCCGATACTGGCGGCCCGTGCCGTCGGCGCTGGCGATGTAGATGCCGCTGCCGCCCTTGCGCCGGGACGAAAACGCGATGGCCCGGCCGTTGGGCGAAAACGAGGGCTCCTCGTTGTTGCCCTGGCCCTGGGTGATGCGCGTGTACTTGTTGGTGCTGAGGTCCAGGGTCACGATGTCGTAGCGGCCGTTCTCGGCGCGCGTGGTGTACGCGACGACGCGCTGGCCCTTGACCGGCGACCACGTCGGCGTGGTGTTGTAGTCGCCGTTGAGCGATACGCGTCGCACGTTGGAGCCGTCCTCGGCATTCATCACGAAGATCTGGGGGCCGCCCTCGCGGTTGGACACAAAGGCGATTTCGCGGCCGTCGGGCGACCAGGCCGGCGAGGTGTCGATGAAGCGATTGTTGGTCAGGCGCTTGAGCACCCGACCGGTGCGGGCGGAGATGACGTAAATCTCGGGCTGGCCGTCGCGCGATAGAGTCAGCGCGAGGCGCTGGCCGTCGGGCGACCAGGTGGCGCCCGTGTTCATGCCCGGGTGGCGGCTGATGCGCACCGGTCGGCCGCCGCCGGCTTTGCCGATGTACAGGTCCGGGTTGGCCCGCATGTACGACGTGTACGCGACGCGCGAGCCGTCGGGCGACCAGGCCGGCAGGATGTTGATCGAGCGGTTGCGCGACAGCGACCGCAGGCTGGTGCCGTCGAAGCCCATGGCCATGACTTGCTTGCGACCGCGGCCGTTTTTCATGACGAAGGCCAGCTCCGAGCCGAAGAAGCCGTCCTCGCCGGTGAAGTACTTGACGACTTCGTTGGCGAACTGGTGGGTGAGTGCGCGCAACTGGTCGGGGGTGCCCGTGTACGTCTTTTCGAGCACGGGGCGAGCGCCCTTTTCGACTTCGTACAGGGCAAAGTCGAGCTTGACGCTGTTGCCGGTTCGCCGAACCCGCGACTTGACGACGCCGTAGGCGCCGACGTCCTTCCACGGCCCGGGCTCGATCGACATCTCTTCTTTGGCCAGGTTGGCCAAAAACGACTTCGGGTTGAGCACCTTGAACCAGCTCGACACCTGGAGGTCGAAGCTGAGAATCGCGGCCACCTCTTTGGCCAGGGCGCTGTCCGAGGCCACGCCGACCGGGATGGCGACCGGGTAGAGGCTCTTTTGGGCCGACGTAATGTCGATGACGACACGCCCGTCGTCCTGAGCGGCCGCCATGCGCGGCAGCGCGAGAAGCGACAGCATGCTGACGAGCAGCAGGGTTCGCATCATTGGTCTCCTGGAGTGAAGCGAAAGCAAATACCCTTGACCGTCAGCAGCTCCTTGAGGTGCTTGGGCACGGGCTTGTCCATCTGAGTAGCGTTGCGGAGAGCTTCTTCGACCGAGCGATTGAGAGTCGAGTTTTTCGATTTTTGGTCGAGCTGCCGGTCGACGATGCGGCCCTTTGCCGAGAGCGTGACGCAGCCAAAGACCTCGCCTTTGCCGGTGTCGAGCGTCGGCCGGCGCCAGGCCTTTTGAATACGTCCCGCGAGCTCGCCGACGTACGGGTCGCCCTTGGCGTCGGCCATGGTGCCCCATTCACTCCCCTCGTCGGACCCGTCGTCCTCTTCGTCGGGGTCGATGCCCACGTCGGTCGGCTCTTCGTCGATGTCGATGTTTCGGAACTTGTCGAGGGTTGCCGACGGGTCGACGAAATCGGGCGGCGGTGGCTTGCGGTCGTCCTTTTTCTTGGGCGCCGGCTCTTTGTCGGCGTCGCGCGACACACCCACGGTCTCCTTCGGTTTGACCTTGGGGTTCTTTTTCTTCTGGGGCTGGCGCTTCTTCTTCTGGGTCGTCTTTTTGTAGGCCAACCCGGCCTCGATGACCTGGCGCGCGGCCAGGTTGGGCCGCTCGCTGTCGTCGTCGCCACCGGCCGCGTTGATCGCCAGGCCGACGCCCAGGTGCACCACCACCGTCGCGATGATGCCGGCCATATGGAGCTTGCTGTCGGTCACGTGTGTTCGATCACTTGCCGGAGGGCTTGTCGCCCGCGTCGTCCCACTGGGTGATGTCGTCGCGGGCGGCGTTGGGGTCGGTTACCAGCTGCAGCTTTACGACGCCCGAGTTCCTGGCGATTGCCATGGCTTTGACGACGACGCCGTACGGAAGATTCTTGTCGGCTTCGATATAGAGTTCGCGCTCGGTCTGAATGCGCCGATTCGTGCGCAGTTTCTCGGCCAGATCCGCCCAGGGAACCTTGGTTTCGCCCAGAAACAGGGCCCGATCTTTGCCAACCGACAGGATGAGCTTCGAGTCTGGATCTTCGAGGGTCGTCACTTCGCCCTCGGGCAGCTCGAGGTCTACCGCCGAGTTGAGCATGGGCGCGGTGACCATGAAGATGACCAGCAGGACCAGCATGACATCGACCAGCGGCGTGACGTTGATCTCGGCGTTGAGCCCGTCGCTGTCGCTGCCGCCTCCAACTTGCATTCCCATCGGCTCGTTCTCCCGTCTACTTCAAGAAGTGCCGGCGCACGATGTTGAGAAAGTCCGACTCGAACGTTTCCATCTCGGCAAGCTGGATGCGAACGCGCCGCTGAAAGTAGTTGAACGCGATCACCGCGGGAATCGCGGCGACCAGGCCAATGGCGGTCGCGATGAGCGCCTCGGCGATGCCCGGCGCCACCGTGTCGATGCCGGCCTGGCCGGTTGCGCCGATCTCGCGAAACGACGTCATGATGCCCCACACCGTGCCGAACAGGCCGATAAAGGGCGCCGACGAGCCGGTTGTGGCCAAAAACGGGACCATGGCCTCGAGCCGGGTGCGCTGGGCGGTCTGCGCTTTTTGCAGAGCGCGGCGCACGTTGTCGAGGTCGCCCGCCCGGCTGCCTTCGGTGTCGTCGTTGACGAGCTTTGCCAGCTCCGTGTAGCCGCCGAGGAACATGGCGGCGACCGGCGACCGCTGGTACCCCTGCGCCTGCTTGTAGATCTGTTCGATGTCGCGCGACCGCCAAAACGAGTCGAGAAATCTCTCGCTCTCGTCCGCGGCGGCCCGCAGGAAGAACCATTTGTAGGCGGTGATGTACCAGGTCAGCACCGACATCAGTGCCAACAGGGCCATCACGAGCTTTACGACCGGCCCGGCGCCCATGATCAGACCCCAGGTCGACAGGTCCGCTGCCGATGCTACCGCTGGTAAGAACTCTTGCATATTCGTGGCTTAGGAGTGTACACAGCCGTATCGGCAGGTCAAAGGCCGGTACCAACCGGCTGCGCAAAAACGGCGGGTGCGGTGAATACGAACGCACGAACACGGGTCGAAGGTTTGTTGGCGGCTGCTTCTGCCGCCGCAATGATTGGGCTTTCTGGACTGTGCGCGTGTGTGGAAATAAACGGCGGCGCCGCCGAGTTCTCCTGGAGCATCCGGTCGCCGGCCGGCACGGCGTCGGCGTGCGACCTGCGGGAGACGGACAGTGGCGCCGATCGCCCGGATATTCTTTCGGTCCAGCTGTGCTGGGAGGCGGTGCCCGACGCGGGCTCACCGTCGCTGGTGTGCAACCGCGGCCGCCGGGCGGTGTTCGACTGCACCCTGTCGCGGGGTGCAACGGACTTCGTGATCGCGGGGGGGCGAACCGCATTTTGGGTCGAGCCCCTGTGCTTCGACGGCGAGCCCCTCGAAGCGGGAGCTGTCGATGTGCCGGCGCCCATCGTGCGCGACGTCATCCGGGGCCAGGTTGCGACATTGGACGCCTTGCTGATCGTCGCCGACGCCCAGGCGTGCGTGCGCGACACGCCGGTGCCGCTGGCTCAATAAGTTCGCCCGGCACCCGCTGTACCCGTGCGCAGGTAGCGACGATTCCTACAAAGCGTGACCGGCTCCACGTGCGCGAGCGGGTGGGTTTTGCCACCCTGTAACAAGCGCCCGGGGCCGTCCGCGTCGTACACTTTTGGTTAGGGCACCGTCGAAGGAACCCTCGGAGGAAAACAGGATGAAGAAACTAGTTTGGGCCGTTGCTCTCGTTGTCGGATTGTCGTCTGCGTCCGGTTGCATCATCACCACCGATGACGACGACGAAGGAGCCATCGGGCTCGACTGGCAGCTCACTGCCGGTGACGCGGACATCACCTGTCGCGACGCCGAAGCCGACACCATCGAGGTGATTTCGGACCTGGTTGGCAGCACGCTGACGCTCACCGATCTCTTCGATTGCGTCGACCTCACCGGCGTCACCGCCGACATGCCGAGCGGTCTTTACGACGTCGAGGTGTTCGCTCGCGACGAGTTCACCGGCGACGCCCTCGACCCGGCGGTCATCACCCGCAACGTCGATGTCTTCGACAACACCATCACCGAAATCGGGCTGGTTTTTCTCGACGTCGGCCTGCCGGCGTTCCGCTAAGCGACACAGTCTTTGGCGCGCCGCCGCGGTCATCCCGGCGGTGCGCTTTTTCGTTTCGGCAACCCGTGCATCGGCGCGACATAGGACCGCTAGCGGTGGTGCTCGCACTGGCCGCCGGCTGCAGTCTCGATCCGACCGACTCGGTGGCCAGCCGGTTCGACGTGCAGTGGCGCTTGCTGGCGGCCGGGCAGGAGCCGTCCTGTGAGGCGGTGGGCGCGGGCGAGATCGAGGTGGTGAGCGAACTCGTCGGGGCGATTGGCGCTGCCGACGGCGGCGCTGGCCCCACCACGGGGGCCGACGCCGGCCCCGTCGAGCGACTCGACCGGCTCGCGTGCGCGGCCGGCCGGGGCCGCACCCGGCCCCTCGAGCCGGGACGGTACAGGGTCTTCGTGCGCGCGCTGAGCGAAACCGGAGCGATCCTGGGCGCCTCGGGCCCGGTTAACGCCGAGGTCGGGGCCCGGCAGACCCTCGAGCTCGACCGGTTCGATATCGACGTGGGCGACGGCTCGGCGCCGGGCGCCTTGCCGGCTGGCTTGCCGGCCCCTACATTTTAGTCGTGGCGTTTCAAACGCAGCCTGGCGGCGGTCGGCCGCGCATCACCAAAGGTGCGCTCTACCTGCTTCTCGCCGAGACGGCTTTTTTCGTCGTGCTCATCTTCGGCCAGAAGGCCGGGGTCGGGGAGTTCTACCGGGACTACCTGATGGCTTCGGGCCAGACGTTCTGGTTCGAGGGCAAGGTCTGGACCGCGCTCACGTCGCCGCTGGTGCTCCTGCCGACCGACTTCGTCAAGCTGCTGTTTCACGGGCTGATCCTGTGGATGTTCATCCCCGCGCTCGAGCGCTGGTGGGGGATGAAGAGGCTGCTGACCTTTGCCGCGTGGACCTCGGCGACGGCGGTGGTCGTCGGCACGCTGGCCTCGTCGTTCATGGGCGGTGAGCAGGTCGTTCTTGGTCTAGACGCGTTCATCTACTCGAGCACCGTGGCCTTCGGCGTGGTCTACGCCCGCCATCCGGTGAGCTTCTTCGGGGTTCTGCCCCTCACGGGGCGCCAGCTTGCCATCGGCTTTTGCGGCCTGGCCGCGGCCTTCGTTCTCTTCACCAGGCAGTGGCACCTGGGCGCCGGCTGGGGCGCGGCCATGGGGCTGACCTGGCTGGTTTGCACAGACCGGCTGAACCCAAAGCTGTCGTACCTGCGCTGGAAGCAGAAGCGCCTGCGCCGGCACCTGAAGATCGTCCGCGAAGAGAACGAAAAGAAGTGGATCAACTAGCGGGCCGGCCAACGGCGTCGGAGCGGCGCGCGGTTGCGCGGGTCTGTTAGGATGGCGTTATGTCGGAGCTTCTTCCCGACGAGTCGGCATCGGGCCTGACCACCATCTTCGAAGGCCAGCGGGCCACCGTGCGCCGCCTGCGCAAGGCCAAGCTCGTGGTTACGTCGGGGCCCGACAAGGGCAAAGAGGTCGACATGGAGACGGCCCGGGTGACCATCGGCCGCAGCATCATCAACGAGCTGGTGTTGACCGACAAGGCCGTTTCGGGAACGCACCTCGAGGTGCTGGCCCGCGACGACGGCTACCGCCTGTCGGACCTCGACTCGCGCAACGGGACCTTTGTCGGCGACCTGCGCATCAAGGATGTCTACTTGCGGCCGGGCACGGTGTTTACGCTGGGCCAATCGTCGGTGCAGTTTCAGACCACGGACGACGTGGTCGAGATCGAGCTGTCCGAGCGGGACATGTTCGATCAGGTCATCGGGTCGAGCGCGAACATGCGCGAGATCTTTGCCACCCTCGAAAAGGTCGCGCCGTCGGATCTCACCGTCATGGTGACCGGCGAGACCGGCACGGGCAAAGAGCTGATCGCCCGTGCGATTCACAACGCGTCGCACCGCAAGGACAAGCCGTTCATCGTCCTGGACTGTGGCTCGATTCCCCGAGAGCTCATCGAGTCGACGCTTTTCGGCCACGAGAAGGGGTCGTTTACCGGCGCCGTGGGCCAGCATCGCGGGTGTTTCGAGCAGGCCAACGGCGGCACCATTTTTCTCGACGAGATCGGCGAGCTCGACATTACGCTGCAGCCGAAGCTTCTTCGCGTGCTCGAGCAGCGCGAGATCAAGCGCGTCGGCGGCGACAAGACCATGGCCATCGACGTGCGGGTGGTGGCGGCGACCAACCGGGACCTGCGCGCCGAGGTCAACGCGGGCAACTTTCGCGAGGATTTGTTCTTCCGCCTGTCGGTGGTCCACGTAGAAATGCCGCCCCTGCGCGAACGCCGGGAGGACATTCCCCGTATCTCGCAGGTCTTTCTCGCCGACGTCGCTTCGCGCCGGGGCATGACCATGTCGTTTTCCGACGATGCCAACGAGGCCCTGGCCAATCACCTCTGGCCGGGAAACGTGCGCGAGCTGCGCAACGTCGTCGAGCGGGCGGCCGCGCTGGCCGACGGCCCGGTCATCGGTCGCGACGATCTGATTTTGCGCGGCGACGGCGCACCGAGCATCATCGTGTCCCACGACTTGATGCAGGCGGGCGCCCAGGCCGCGGAAAAGGCCGTGTCAGAGATGGTCGGCGTGGTGCCGAGCGGCGATCAGCCGGCGTCTTTCAACCCGGCTTTGATGCGGCCCGGGCTGGATTTTAAAGAGGCGAAGCAGGCGGTGGTGGATGCGTTCGAGCGGGCGTACCTCGACAAGCTGCTGCGCCGCAATGAGCGCAACATTACGCGCTCGGCCCAGGAAGCGGGGCTGACGCGCTATCACTTGCGCGAGTTGCTCAAGCGTCACGGCTTGAACAATAGCTAGCTCCGGCGTTCTCGGGCGCGCCTGGCGCGAATGCTGCTCGCGGTGCGTCGTGCTGCTTGAACGCTGCGCTCGCGGTGCGCGTCTTGCTGCTTGGACGCTACGCGCGCGGTGCGTCGTTGCTGCGGGACGCTCCGTATACGCCGGCGGGCCTTTGGCCCGGCGGCACGTCGGAGCTCGCTCTCCGTTGGCGTCGCGACGTTGTCGCGAGCACTCCGTGACGCCCGCCGCCTCGACGCACCGCGCGCTCCGCTCGCTTTGGCGCGGTGCGGGGGGCCGGGTGCGCTTGGCTCGGGGGGATGGGGGGATTGCTGAAGGTGCCGGCCCGTGGGCCGGCAGATCGTTGTTACTGGGGCGTTGTGGCGGAGGGCATCGAGCGTCCTGGTGGGCATCGAGTGTCCTTCGGCGCATCGAGTGGCCTGGCGGGCATCGATTCGGCGCATCGAGTTGCCCTGGGCATCGAGTGGCCTGGCGGGCGTCGAGTGGCCTGGCGGGCATCGAGCCTGGGGGGGGGATCGATTGTCCTGGTGGGCATCGAGTGTCCTTCGACGCATCGAGTTGCCCCGGGCATCGAGTGGCCTGGCGGGCGTCGAGTGGCCTGGAGGGCATCGATTGTCCTTCGGCGCATCGAGTTGCCCTGGGCATCGAGTGGCCTGGAGGGTATCGAGTGGCCTTTCTAGCGGCGGCGGGAGCGGGTGGTGGGTCTTCGCGCGGGTTGCCGCGTGCGCGAGCTCGGTCGGTTGACCCGCGGGGTTCGGTTGCCGCGGGAAGGTGCCGCGTTTGGCTGGGGCCGGACGGCCCTGCCGCGCGAGGTCGGCGGTCCTGCCGGGGCGCGGTTTACGGCGCTCGGGGGGATTGTGGACCGCGGTCGCGTGGTCGCGCGCGGGTTGCGCGAGGCCGGGCGATTGCCGGCCTCCGCGCCGGGCGCGGGCTGTCGCGGCAGGTTGCGGTCCACCGGTCGATTGCCCACGGGAACGCGCGGCGTGCGCGAGGTCGGTCGCTGGGTCGGGCGCTGGTTGACCACCGGGCGGTCGCCCACGGGGACCCGAGGCGTGCGCGTAGCCGGGCGGGGAGCCGGGCGCCGGTCGAACACGGGCCGGTCCGACGTGGGCACCGAGGGCGTTCGGGTAACCGGGCCCGGCCGGGGGCCGGGGCGGCGGTCAAAGACCGGGCGGTCGGGGGCCGGGGTTGCCGGCGTTCGGGTGACCGGGCCGGGCACCGGCCGGGGATTGCGCGTCACCGGCCGGTCCGACGTTCCCGGCGTGCGCGGGCGCGACTCGGGCCAGGGCTGGGGCGCCGGCTGCGGGTTGCGCGTTGCCGGGCGGTTCGGCACGCGAACCACGGGGCGGTTGCGGGGGCCGGGCCTGGGCACCGGGCGATTGTCGCGCACGACCGGCCGGTCGGGCGCCGGCACGGTCGGGGTGCGCGGAATGCGATCGCGGTCGCGCGGATCGCGGTGGTCGCGGGGCGGCCGCGGCTTGCCCCAGGGCCGATTGCCGCTGCGGGGGTCGCGGGCCGTCGGCGGCCGTCCGTCGCGGTGGTCGCGGACGATGACCGTGCGCGGAACCCGGCGCCGGTGCACCCAGTGACCGGGGCGGTACACGGTGTAGCCCGCGCTGTTGTCGAAGAAGTAGTACGGCTGCATGTACACGTAGCCGACGCGCTCGTTGACCCAGCGACCGCCGACCCAGACCCACTCGAGGCCGTTCCAGTGCCAGTAGCCGTCGAGCCACACGTAGCCGTAGCCCGGCGAGGCGATTTGCTCTTCGTACAGCGGCTCGGGGGGATAGTCCGTGGCGTACGCCGCGGCGGGTTCACCGATGGCAACGGTGCCCGGCGCGCCGCTCGCGGCATAGGTAGGGGCCAGCGGTTCCGAGCGAACCTCTCGGACCACGCAGCCTCCCAGAAGCATCGAGGCCGCGGCCAGCGCAGCCACCGTCAAAGTCGCTCTCTGTTGTCGTTGCCTCGCTTGATCCACGGCTCTTCTCCTGGGATTGTGACGTCGCCGCGTGGCGTGAAAATTCACACTGTGAACAGTGTGCTTCACTGCTTCGGTCCGCGTGGCTTGTCTGATCATAACGCTAATTACCTATGAAGACTGTATTTTCTGGGATTCAGCCGTCCGGTGAGCTGCACCTTGGCAACTACCTTGGAGCGGTTCGCAATTGGGTCCAGTTGCAAGACGAATACCGATGCTTCTTCTGCATCGTGGACTATCACGCGATCACCCAGCCCTACGAACGTAAGGACATGAAACCGCGGGTGTTCGACATGGCCGTCGACCTGCTCGCGTGCGGCATCGACCCGGAACGGTCGATTTTGTTCGTGCAGTCTTCGGTTCCAGAGCACACCGAGCTTTGCTGGGTGCTCAACGCCGTCGCCCAGTTTGGCGACCTGGCGCGCATGACCCAGTTCAAAGACAAGTCACAGCGCCAGGAAGACAACATCAACGTTGGCCTGTTCGACTATCCGGTCCTGCAGACGGCCGACATCGTGCTCTACCGGGCCCAGGCCGTACCGGTTGGGGCCGACCAGGTGCAACACCTCGAGCTGGCCCGGCGCATCGCCCGGGCGTTCAACCGCCGCTGGGGCAAGGTGTTTCCCGAGCCCGAGCCCCTGTTGTCCTCGGTGCCCAAGCTCCTCGGGCTGGACGGCAAGGCCAAGATGTCCAAGTCGATGGGCAACACCATTCCGCTCGGCGCCGAAGACAAAAAGATCCGCAAGCTGCTCGCGCGGGCGGCGACCGACCCGAAACGCGAACGCCGCGAAGACGTGGGCAACCCCGACGACTGCAACGTGTTTTCGCTGCACAAGTTCTTTTCGGACGAGGGCAAGCAGCAGTGGGTGCGCGAGGGCTGCACCACGGCGGGCATCGGCTGCGTCGACTGCAAGGGCGCTTTGGCCGACAACATCATCGACCACCTCGGCCCGATTCGCGAGCGGCGCGAGCATCTGCGAGCCAACCCCGACGAGGTGCACGAGATCCTGCGCGCCGGGGGCGAGCGAGCCCGCCAGGTGGCCGCGCGCACCATGGAGCAGGTGCGCGGCAAGCTCGGCCTCTGGCAGTAGCCGACGCGAACGAACGGTACGGCGGTGTCGGGGCCAAAGAATCCAGAGGTAGTCGGTTCGAGAAAGCGCGCGGCCGCCGCCATGGCGAGCGCGCTGTTGGCGGCGGCCCTGGCGGTGGCGGCTGCCGGTCGCGGCTGCAGCGCCGACGACGATTCGCCGGCGGGCGTGGTAGCGGCGCTCGTCGAGGCGACCCGCGCCGGGGACCAGACTGCCGTGTACGAGCTTCTCGGCCCGCGCACCCGCGCGTCCCTCGAGCAACAGGCGCGGCGGGCCACCGAACTCGTCGGTGGCGACCGGCGCTACCGGCCGGTGGAAATGCTGGCCCTGGGGCCGCCGCCGGACGACGCCGTCGCACCCCACATCGACGTCGTGTCGCAAGAAGACGAACGCGCGGTTGTGCAGCTCGACCAGGGGGGCGGCAAGGCGCGTCTCGACGTGGTTCTTATCGACGGCCGTTGGCGCGTCGAGCTCGCGCCCGCGCCGGCCGGCCCCTGAGCGGTCAAAGGGCCCGCGCAGCCGTGAGGGCCGGCGGCAAGGCCCGGCGCTAGGGCCAGGCCCAGTCGACGATGCGCTCGAGGTTGACGACGCCTTCGCGGTCGCGCCAGGCCTCGACGGGCGCTCGCAGCTCCTCGGCTTCCGAGCCGCCGACCAGGGCCGCCAGTCGCCAGCGCGCGGGCAAGTGCCAGGTGTCGGCGCCGATGCGCCCGAGGGCGTCGGTCGCCGTGCGCAAATGCGCGATTGCCTCGTCTTCGCGACCGTGCGCGCGAGCGACCTGGGCGCGAATTCCCGCGGCCAGCCCGTTGCACCAGTCGGGCTGGTAGCGCCGCCGACGGGCGATATGGCGCGCCCAGTACAGCGCGCGGCGCAGGTGTCGGTCGCGATTCGCGCGGTCTTGCCGGGCCGCCGCTAGGGCGACGCGGGCGATGGCCTGCGCCGTCCACACGAACATGCCGGGCACTTTCGACGTGGAGCTCTTGCGGTGGCGAGCCCAGAAGCCCTCGATGGTCTCGAGGGCTTCGGTCGCCGTCCCCGCGTAGTTTCCGGCCTCGGCGGAAATGACCTCGACGTAGAAGTGCTCGAGGGATGGCCGGTTGCTATCCGGCGGGCGCGAGCGCGCGACCAGACTCAGCGCCTCGTGCGCCCGATCCTGGGCGAGCCACAGGTAGAGCCCTGCCTGCCGCCCGGCGCTGCTCGCCAAAAACTCGTTGCCGCGTTCGCGCGCGCGCTTGAGCATGGCCGGCAGCTCGAGGCGAAGCGTATTGAACTGCCCGCAAAAGGCCATGCCCATCATCGAATACTGGCGAAACACGTCGGCGCGCCACGACAGGGTCGCGTCTTCGTCTGCGCCGTCGGCGGCGTCGAGCATGCGCCGGGAGGCATCGGCGCACTCGTGATAGACGAGGTAGTCACAAAAGGCCCGCCAGCCGCGGACCAGGTGCGAGTAGCCGGGCGCGGCGTAGTTGCCGGCGAGCGCTTCGGCATCCGCGAGCATGGCCAGCGCTTTTTTGCGCGCCGGCACCCCCTTGAGGGCCACGGTGAATGCCGACTCGACGCACAGAACGCGGATCAGGCGCTCGGGTTCCCCGGCGTTGAGCGCTTCGAGCAGGGAGCGCGAGTGCACGGCAAACCCCGGAAGTGTGTCGGTGAGTCCCAGAGCCGTCGCGATGTCGTCGAACGCGTCGAGCCGAACCAGGATGTTTCGCGGCTGCTTCGAGGCTTCGACGATGCGCTTGACCCGGGTGCCGCGCAGCGCCAGGCGCGCCCGCCGCGTGAGGATCTGCCACAGCGACCCTCGCACGGTCGTCGGCACGCGAATGCCCACGGTGGTCGAGAGTTCGTAGGCCACCGCGGTGGCCGCCTCCATGTTCGACGCCCGCAGCAGGCAAATCAGCGCCAGACTGAGCAGTTCCCCCGCCGCGCCCCCGGACGCGCTGGCAGCCGCTTCGCGGTAGGCGGCGGCCGCCTCCACCACGCTGCCTGCAACGCGCAGGGCGTCGGCCCGGGCGGTGGCGAGCGCGATGCGCTGGTCGGCGGGGAGGTTGCCGACGGCCAGAGCGGTTTCGTAGTGCCGGGCCGCCTGCTGATACGCGTGGCTCCGCATGGCCCGGTCGGCCGCCTCGAGCGCGTAGTGCCCGGCGCGCGCCGTGTCGCCGGCGCCCAGCCAGTGTTCGACCAGGGCGTCGAGGTCGCGGTCGCGGTCGGTCTCGAGGGCGCGGGCCAGACGGCGGTGCAGAGCGCGCCGCTCGCGTTGGTCGAGCCTCGCGATCGCGGTTTCGCGAATGCGATCGTGGTAGGGCGCGACCAGCTCGCCGTGGAGCGTGTGCTCGGTCCGGGTCATGCGAGAGGCCGCGAGTGCGGTCAGCACCTGGGCCTCGTTGGCAACCCGGGCCGCGCGGGCCAACAGCGCGACCGGCCGCGGGCGACCGGCCAGCGCGGCCAGCGTCAGCAGCTCACGCGCAGGTCCCGACAGCGCGGCAATGCGCCGGCGGAGCAGGCCGTCGAGTCCGCTGGTCTGGGCTGCCCCGAGCTCGCCACTTGCCGAGGCGTAGGCGAGTTCAGCCACGTACAGCGGACTGCCCCCGGCGTCGCGCGAAATGGCGGCGGCGTCGCAGCTGGCGCCGGCAATCGAGCGAGCGAGTTTCTCGGCTGCCTCGCCGGGGAGGGGCTCGAGCGCGAGCTCGCGCAGGTCCCGGCGGCGGCCGGTCTCGTCGGTACCCCGCAGAAGCCGGCGAACGAGCTCGGGCTCCGCGGGGCCGTCGTCGCGATAGGTTGCCAGCAATAGCAGGCCGGGGCGCGCTTCGCCGTCGGCCAGCTCGCGCAAGAAGATCTCGCTGTCGACGTCGCCCCACTGCAGGTCGTCGATGGCGATGACCGTCGGGCGACCGCGGGCGAGTTTGGCCAGGATGCGCGCGAGGCACTCCGCCGCTCGCCCGCGCATAGCAGTTGGATCGGCGACGCGCGTCTGCCGGGCCTTCGCCGAGATCGCCGGTACCCGGCGCAGCACCGGAAACAGCGTCGCCAGGTCATTGACCCCGCCGTCGATAAGGCCTTCGACGTCGTCGTCCGGCAGGTCGAGCAGGTGCGCGGCGATGGAGTCGATGACTCCATCAACGGCCTTGAAGGCCAACAGCTCGTTTTCGTAGCAGCGCGACGACAGCACCAGCGCTCGTCGGTTGCGGGTCCACGACTCGAGTACGTGGCTCACCAGGCTGCTTTTGCCCTGGCCGGAAGGGCCGCGGACGACTGCGATCACGGTGCCGCCGGCTCTGGCGTCGTCGAAGGCGCCGTCGAGTTGCGCGATCTCATCCTCGCGGCCCACGAAGGTCGTGGCCGCGTTTCCGTGCACGACGGCGGCGGTTTGGCTCGTTGGGCTCGAGCCGATGCGTTGGCGGATGGCGGCGACGCCCGGGCGCCTCGCCGGGTCGACCTCGAGCAGGTCCATAGCCAGGGCGGCGAGGACCGGATCCGCGTCGGGCGCGCGGGTGTCGGGCGGCGCGACC
>Ga0207422_1003648_pt1 | contig 14823 bp, 15 predicted proteins | sample MarCyaLeptolynsp_FD_187757 | JGI IMG/M metagenome (GOLD analysis project Ga0207422, IMG submission 187757) | Marine cyanobacterial communities from Panama - species 1 Leptolyngbya sp. (SPAdes) | ecosystem: Environmental > Aquatic > Marine > Unclassified | place: Panama: Panama City | collected...
CTGGTTCAGCACGGACATGCGGTAAAGTCTTTGCCAAATCCGATCTGTTCTCATAAGAGAGCGGTCCATTGCTTTCAATCCCGGGATCCGCCTGACCATGTCATCCCTGTCCGACGCCCCTTTTGATCTAGCGGTTGCCGGTGCCGGTATTTTCGGTCTTTCGATCGCGCATCGCGCGATCAAGAAAGGGCTGCGAACGATCGTCCTCGAAGCTGCGCATGTCGGCGCCGGGTCAAGCGGCGGCGTCCTTGGCGCCCTGATGCCGCATATGCCGGCGCGCTGGAACCCCAAGAAGGAATTTCAATTTCAGGCTCTGCGTTCGCTCGAGGGCCACATCCGCCATCTTGAGGAGGAGACCGGCCTGCGCTGCGGATATACGCGCTGCGGCCGCATCCTGCCGCTGACCACGCAGGACAAGCTGGACCACCACCTGGAACGCGCCGAGGAAAGCAGGCTGCGCTGGCATCCGGAACTGACCGGGTTCACCTACAAGGTCGAACCGGCGGGCAGCCGGTCGGACTGGCTGGAGGCATCCGCGGCTCCCTTTGGTATCGTTTATGAAACACTCGCGGCGCGTACTTCTCCGCGCGGCTATCTTGCAACGCTCGCAGCCTTTGTCCGCCGTCATGGGTCCCTGATCGAGAATGCAGAGGTCCTCTCCCACGACGAAGCATCGTCAACGGTGCGCCTTGCCGATGGTGAAACCATTTCGTGCAGCAGCCTGGTTCTGGCGGGCGGATTCTCCGCATTCGACCTGATCGAACGCTTTACCGGCGAACGAATCGGCCGGGGAGAAAAGGGACAGGCCTTGCTGATGGACGGCAAAGGCCTGGAGGACAGGCCGGCGATCTATTGCGACGGGCTGTACGTTGTGCCGCATGGAGACGGAACAATCGCCATCGGCAGCACATCCGACAGGGAATTCGCCGATGCGGCCCCCTCGCTTGCGCGCAGCGCCGAACTTGTCGAGCGGGCGACCCGTTTCTGCCCGCAGCTCGCTGGCAGGGAAGTGCTGTCGGACTGGGCAGGCATCAGGCCGCGTTGCCACAAACGGGACCCTCTCGTGGGCCGTCTGCCCGGCTCTCGTTCCCTCTATGCGGCCACAGGCGGATACAAGATTTCCTTTGGCATCGCCCATCTCGTCGCGGAGTGTCTTATTGCCGAGATCATGCAGGAAGGTGCCGGTCTGGAACTCCCACAAACCTTCGCGCCGAAACATCATTTCGGTGAAAACCGTCTGGAAGACGACGGCTTTTGAGTGTCGATTGCAAGGAATTTGCTGCGTGGCGGGCGCACGCCGGTCGTCATACACAAGCAAAAGCAGATTGTCTGGCCGGTTCCACTCGGGAACCTATTTCGAGGTCACAGAAGCGTCACCGCCGTGTAGAGGCCGTACAGGCTCAGGGAAATCGAACCCCAGAAAAGGAGGTTTTTCGCAAGCAGGAACGGAAGGGCTGCAACTCCACCGCGATCCTTCAAAACGGCAGCCTTTTCACGCCCACCCAATTTTGGGTTGTGAATTTCTCCGGCAGCTGTCATCGCTCTGGCCATATGGGCGTTCCTCGAACCTTTGCGCCTTCAAGACGCTCTTCCGTATTTCTCCGTCACATTACCAATAAGCATTATGGAGCAAGTGTTTAACTCTCGTTTAAATTCAGTATGAACGCTTTGTTAATTTCGAACAGGTGAATTTTAATTTAATTCACAAGTAGTTTTCGCGCCTGTTGATTGTTCTTAAGCCTGAATAGTGTCAATTTTTACGATCTCGTTACTAACAATGGATGCCTGAAACAAATGAGCCTTGCCAGCGTACGCCGACACCTTGAAATTGCAGCGCCGGAGCTGACCATCATCGAAACGGACCAAAGCAGCGCAACCGTGGAGCTGGCGGCCGCCGCCCATGGCGTTGCTCCCGGCCAGATTGCAAAGACGCTGTCATTTCAGCTGAAGGACAAGGTCTTTCTTGTCGTGGCGCGCGGGGATGCCCGCATGGACAACAAGAAAGCGAAGGCGGCCTTCGGAGGAAAGATAAAGATGCTCGGGCTCGAAGACGTTGAGAAGCTGACCGGGCACCCCGTTGGCGGCGTCTGCCCGTTCGGCCTTGCACAACCGCTTCAGGTCTACTGCGACGTTTCCTTGAAGGCGTTTGACATCGTCATCCCGGCAGCAGGAGCGACCAACGCTGCCGTCAGGATCAGTCCCGAGCGTCTCGCGGATATCACGGATGCACAGTGGGTCGATGTGTGCCAGCCGCCACCGGAAGAAGGCTGAAACCTAGGGTCCGGACCCTAGACCTGATAATAGTCGCGGTACCAGGCAACAAATTTGGCAATGCCCTCGCGCACGGAGGTTTTCGGCGTGTATCCGGTGAGCCTTTGCAGCAGATCGGCATCCGCCCATGTCGCAACAACATCGCCGGGCTGCATCGGCATCAGGTTGCGCTCGGCGGTCTTTCCGGTCGCTTCTTCGATTGCATCGATGAACTCGGTCAGTTGAACACAGGTCGAGTTGCCGATATTGACGATGCGCCATGGGGCAACCGGTGACAGGCTGTCTCCCTCGGGAACTGCTTCCCCTTCGGCCGGGCGAACCGGAACCGCGTCCATGAGCAGGCGGATGCCTTCAACGAGGTCTTCGACATAGGTGAAGTCCCGCTTCATGTCGCCATAATTATAGACGTCGATCGGCCGTCCCTCGAGAATAGCCTTTGCAAACTTGTGATGCGCCATGTCAGGCCGGGCCCAGGGCCCGTAGACGGTGAAAAAGCGGAACATGGTGATCGGAAGATCGTAAAGATGGGCATAGGAATGCGCCATCGACTCCGTGGCCTTCTTGGTCGCGGCATAGAACGACACCTGATGATCGGCCTTGTCCGTCTCCCTGTAGGGCATCGCTTCATTGGCACCGTAAGCGGACGAGGTCGACGCCAGCAGCATGTGCTCGGGCGGATACGCTCTTGCTGCTTCAAGCAGTTCGAACGTGCCGCAAATGTTGCTTTCCAGGTAGGAGCGCGGGTTTTCAATCGAGTAGCGAACCCCGGCCTGCGCTGCCAGGTGAATGACGAAATCGGGCATTTCAGTCCGGAACAGCGACATCAGCAGGTCTGCCGTCTCGACCCGGTCATTCAACGCTTCAAAATGCTCGTGCTGAAGCAGCATCTGCTGCCTGCGCTCCTTCAGCCGGACATCGTAGTAGTCGGTCATGGCGTCCAGACCGATGACCCGGAAACCATCCTTCAACAGACGTGTGCACAAGAAATATCCGATAAACCCGGCTGAACCGGTTACCAAAACGGTTTTCATCTGCGCGCGTCGCCCTTTAGCCGAGAGGGAATGATTGTTGCTCGCGTCTTATAGGGCTTCTGCGTTGCGGGCAACGGCAAACTCCTGTTCGGCGGGCCATCCTGGCACGTCGCAAAAAACGCGGCCCCACAGGGTGAGGCCGCGTCTTTGTGTTTTCGTCCTGCATTCACGCTGAATGACGATCAGGTGCCCAGGAAGCCGTTCTCCCTGAGGTAACCGATAATCTCCTCGGCAACGTCCTCCGGGTCCCGGTCGACGTTGCGAATATGGATTTCCGGGTTTTCCGGTGCTTCATACGGGCTGTCGATGCCGGTGAAGTTCTTGATCTCGCCCCGGTCCACCTTTTCATAAAGGCCCTTCGGATCACGCTGGCGGCAGACTTCGATCGGCGTATCGACAAAAACTTCCACGAATTCCCCCTCGCCTAACAAGTCGCGTGCCATCCGGCGCTCGGAGATGAACGGCGAGATGAACGATACGAGCGTGATCAGGCCCGCATCGGTAAAGAGCTTCGCGACCTCGCCCACGCGGCGGATGTTTTCCACACGATCCGCGTCGGTGAAACCCAGGTCCTTGTTGAGACCGTGGCGCACATTGTCCCCGTCAAGCGTGTAGGTGTGTTTGCCGTCGATATGCAGTTTCTTCTCCACGATCGAGGCGATGGTCGATTTGCCCGATCCGGACAGGCCGGTGAACCACAAAACGGCGGGTTTCTGACCCAGCTTTTGCGAGCGTGCCGTCTTGTCGACTTCCAGTGCCTGCCAGTGAATGTTGCTGGCGCGCCTGAGCGCAAACCAGACCATACCGGCACCGACTGTGGCGTTGGACATGCGGTCGATCAGAATAAAGGACCCTGTTGAACGGTTGACTTCATACGGATCAAAGGGAACGGATGCAGACAAGGCGAAGTTACAAAACGCGATCTCGTTCAGCTCCAGCGTTTTGCCCGCCGTATGCTCGAATGTGTTCACGTTGATCTTGTGTTTGATCTCCGACACGGTGGCCGTGACCGTGCGCGTTCCGATCTTCAGAAGATACGGGCGCCCGGGCAGCAGCGGTTCGTCACTCATCCAGATGACATGCGCGGCAAACTGATCCGCAACATCCGGACGGTGGGCCGCGGACGAGAGAAGATCACCGCGCGAGATATCGATTTCATCTTCGAGCGTCAGCGTCACAGCCTCGCCCGCGCGGGCTTCTGCGACGTCTCCTCCCGCACCGATAATGCTCTTGACCCTGGACGACTTTGCCGGGCCCGCGACAACGAGTTCCTCACCCACCGAAACGCGGCCGCTGGCGACCGTTCCGGAGTAACCCCGGAAATCCAGATTGGGCCGGTTGACCCATTGCACCGGAAACCGGAACGGCGCCTCGAGCGCATGCTCGCCGACCTCGACACTTTCCAGATGCTCCAGAAGGGTCGGGCCGGTGTACCAGTCCATGTGTTCGCCCTTGGCGGTGACATTGTCGCCAAAACGCGCGGACATCGGGATCGCTTCAAGGGTCTCAAAATCAAACCCGTTCGCGAACACCTGGAATTCCTTGCGGATTTCTTCAAACCGGGTCTGGGAGTATTCGACCAGATCAATCTTGTTGACGGCCAGCACCACGTGACGAATGCCGAGCAGCGACGCAATGAAGGCGTGCCGGCGGGTCTGCACCAGAAGTCCGTTGCGGGCATCCACAAGAAGCACGGCCAGGTCTGCGGTGGACGCGCCGGTCGCCATGTTGCGCGTATACTGTTCGTGCCCCGGCGTGTCGGCCACGATGAACTTGCGCTTGTCGGTGGCAAAGAAACGATAGGCGACGTCGATGGTGATGCCCTGCTCGCGCTCGGCCTCAAGGCCGTCGACCAGAAGCGCAAGATCGATGTCCTCACCAACGGTGCCGTGTTTCTTGGAGTCCCGTTCCAGGGCTGCAAGCTGATCTTCGAAGATCAGCTTGGTGTCGTAAAGCAGACGGCCGATCAGCGTCGACTTGCCGTCATCCACAGAACCGCATGTGAGAAAGCGGAGCTGATCCTTGGTTTCCTGCGCAAGGATATAGTCCGTGACCGCTGCTTCTGCAGCTTCTTTGACATCTGCCGTCATCTTAGAAATACCCTTCCCGCTTCTTCTTCTCCATGGACGCGCTTTCGTCCTTGTCGATCAGGCGCCCCTGCCGCTCGGATGTGCGGGCGATCAGCATTTCGCGGACAATCGCAGGAAGCGTGTCGGCGTCCGATTCAATGGCTCCGGTCAGCGGGTAACAACCGAGCGTGCGGAACCTCACGTTCATTTCCTGGATGATTTCACCGGGCTGAAGTTTCATGCGCTCGTCGTCGACCATGATCAGCATACCGTCCCGTTCGACCACCGGCCGTTTGGCGGCGAGATAGAGTGGCACCATCGGGATATTCTCCGTCAGGATGTATTGCCAGATATCCAGTTCCGTCCAATTGGACAGCGGAAATGCGCGGATGCTCTCGCCTTTCGCGACGCGCGCATTGTAGAGGTTCCAGAGTTCGGGACGCTGGTTTTTCGGGTCCCAGCCGTGATTGGCATTGCGGAAGGAGAAAACGCGCTCCTTGGCACGGGACTTTTCCTCGTCGCGGCGCGCGCCGCCGAAGGCGGCATCAAAGCCGTATTTGTCGAGTGCCTGCTTCAGGGCCTCGGTCTTCATGATGTGGGTGTGAACGGATGACCCGTGATCAAACGGATTGATGTTCTTCTGGACGCCTTCCGGGTTGGTATAGACAAGAAGGTCCAGCCCGAGGCGCTTCGCGGTTTCGTCCCGAAACCGGATCATGTCCTGAAACTTCCAGGTCGTATCCACGTGCAGAAGCGGAAACGGCGGCTTGGAAGGATAAAACGCCTTCATCGCAAGATGAAGCATGACACCGGAGTCCTTGCCGATGGAATAAAGCATCACCGGATTCGAAAACTCCGCTGCCACTTCCCTGATGATGTGGATGCTTTCCGCCTCAAGGCGTTTCAGATTGCTGAGACGCTCCGGCGTGATCCCGTGAGATTGCATGTTCATGTTCGCTTTTCCGTTCTGACCGGCGAACCGGCTTTATCTGGATGTGTCCTGTCTTTTTTGTGGCAGAAGATCTTCAGGCCGCTGTCGGCTCCGGCAACAGCGCTCTGGAAGTCACGGCGATGAAGTGCGGATTGCGCAGATCGTCTTTGGTGGCATTTTCGGGAACTGAATACACAAAATCAGTCCCGTCCGAGGCCAGGACGACAGCACCACCCGCCGCGCGCACAACGGCATCTCCGGCAGCAATGTCCCACTGCATGGTCGGTGCAAGGCGCGGGTAGAGGTCCGCCTTGCCTGCCGCCACCCAGCACAGCTTCAGCGACGAGCCCACCGACAGTCGTTCTGCAACATTCATCCGATCGATCAGGGCCGTCGTCTCTTCAGACAGATGAGAGCGGCTCGCAAGCACGCTCAATCCAATTGCCGGCGGCGTTCGCACCTTCACCGGTTTTATGTCTGCCACGATCCCGTTTTCGACCCGTCCCTTGAACGCGCCGACGCTCGAACCATCGGGAGACCCACCCCAGTAGATCTCGCCAAGCGCGGGTGCGGAGACCACGCCGAATACGGGAACACCCTTTTGTATCAGTGCGATGTTGACGGTGAACTCTCCATTCTTCTTGAGAAATTCCTTTGTCCCATCAAGCGGATCCACCAGAAAGTAGACGTCACCGACCTCGGGCAGATTACCGGCTTCGACGGATTCCTCGGCAACTACCGGGACGTTAGGAAAGGCGTCGGCAAGACCGGCGAGAATGATCCTTTCGGCGGCGGCATCCGCCTTCGTCACCGGAGATCCGTCCGCCTTGTTCTCCACTTCGAATGGCTCGGAATAAATTTTCAGGATCTCCTCGCCGGCCTGCACCGCCAAATGGCACAAAAAGGATATCTGCTCTTCTGTCATCAACGCCTCGAATTCGCCAAAACCTATCAGTTTCAGCCGGGTTTCACCGGTTCTCCCGGCTGGTAGATAAAGGAAACACATGCATCAATTCAAGAAATGGCGTTCCACGGATTCACCTGTTGGGGGAATGCCTCAACCTGCCATTTGTGACTTGTGGGTGTTTATTGCGCGCGTGGCATCCGATTTCCAATTCGACCTGAAACTCGCCTGATTTGTCTGTTGGCCAGGTCCCCCTCAAATTGATAGATGATCGGACCTGAGCCTTTGTCGCACTGCAAAACACACTGCGATCGCACTCTAGTTTCCGCTGGCGCATTCCGCAACAAATCTCTTCGAGAAATTGCAAGGCGGCGCGCCAATTCAACTGAAAATTACAATCAATTTAAATACATTTTTATGTTTTTACGTTAATTTCGAATTCTTTCCGAACTTTTTACATCCAAGAATTGCAGCAACTTGTTATTTGAACTTGAAAAACATTCCTCAAGGCTACTTTTCGCTGTTTATCTGATCAAATTCACTTCTTGGAAACAGCTTTAAACTAGGCTTAAAATTCAATAAGGCCAAAACCTTTGCGAGCCTGCGCGAGATGACCATGACGAATGTCAATCCTGCACCGCAGCAAGATGCGGACAACAAAGACAACGAGGATTTCACGCCGCGTGCGCGCCGTGCGCGCGTTTACAAGAAAGGCAAGATGGTTTTTCAAAATGGTCTGAGATCCATTCCCTGCGTCGTCCGGAACATTTCGGACGGGGGCGCAATGCTCGAATTCGATCAACCCTACATCCTGCCCAAGGACTTTGAACTCTATATCGACCTGGAAGACTATGAGGTCACCTGCGAGCGGAGGTGGGAGACCGGATTGAAATGTGGCGTGATGTTCACGAGTGAGAGACGCCACGTTCCACAGAAGCGCTACCAGACACTCAACCCGTCTGACGCCGTCCTGCAAAACGGATTTGATGCCTTTCATGCGGATCAGGGAGAAACGGAGCAAGAAGCCGAAAGCGAAGAGCAAACCGGATCGGCAGATGCTTCGCAAAACGTTCCAGGCGGCGGCAAACCGTCCTTCGGGCGGCGGCGTTGACATCAGCGTCCCGATTCACGGAATGACAAGGACTTTCTGATAAAACCGGCATGTTTCAGGGTGTCTTGCACACCCTTCTGAACACGAGAAGCGACACAGACATGCCCGATACCGAAAACGCCGCCCAATCCACCTCCGATGATCTTGATACCGAGCAGATCGATCGCGCTCGCAGGTCACGCGCCCTCAAGAAGGGCAAATTGATCTTCAACCGGGGTCTGCGCTCGGTTCCCTGTATTGTCCGCAATCTGTCCGAAACCGGTGCAAAGCTGGAATTCGAACAGGCCTACCTTCTGCCCCAGGAATTCGTGCTCCAGATCGACCTGGAAGACTTTGAGGTGACCTGCCAAAGACGGTGGGAAGACGGGCTGCGCTGCGGCGTTGAATTCATTTCCGGAAAACGCGCCGTCGGTCAGTTGCGTTCCCAGACGCTGAAATCGTCGGACGATGCGCTGACGGAAGAAATCGACGAACTGAGGGATTCTCCGGACAATTTCTTTTCGCGCAAGCGGGTGCAGGACGAAAAGCGCAGGGACGAGGCTGAACAACCATCACGGGGCGCCCGCCGGACGGCAAACACCACCAAGGGTTTCGGCCGCCGCCGCTGACACAGCACGGCCTCCTGGTGCTTGCCAGGTTTCGATGCCGACTGCAATTCTGGAAAACTGGCTGGGGTGGCTGGATTCGAACCAGCGCATGGCGGTACCAAAAACCGCTGCCTTACCGCTTGGCTACACCCCAAGGCCGTGGGAACGCTGTATAGCGAGGAGATTTCGGAAGCGCAAGCCTCCCGGCCGCCTATCTTTCCGATCCGTGACCGGGTTTTCCCCAAGCTCTTGAAATCAGGTCTGTTACCAACTGTGCAACGGCGGTTCCAGGGCCCGGATCTTCGTGATCCCGCGCCCGTTTTCTGTCTTTCATCCGGCCAGGCCCAAAGCCTCAAGTCACCGCGACAAAAAAAGCGTCCGATCCTTTTCAAATCGCTTGCGGGATCAGCCGAGCTTTGCTAAACGACCCTCCACGCAGCGGGACCTTGTCGCGCTGTTCCCGATGGGTTTATTCTTAGGCCCAGAAAGAGTGTCGGAGTGTAGCGCAGCCTGGTAGCGCACCTCGTTCGGGACGAGGGGGTCGGAGGTTCGAATCCTCTCACTCCGACCATTTTTTCCTTCCAGATCGTTGAATTCAAAACGTTTCCAATAGTGGCCTGAATTGCATCGGATGACCGATGGCCGCTCTCTTCAAACTGCCCGGATACGATTGTTTCTGGCGTTGTGTTCGAGCTCCGCCAGCCCCAGCAACTCCAATGTAGGGCCGACGTAGTTGGCAAAGCGCCCCCTGTACCCCTTGCGCAAACCATAATACCCGCCGACCGGGTTCGCGTCCGAACGCGCCCAGTCCTCCAGCGTACCCGGCTTCGTGGGTTTGCCTTCGTCCGCGTTACCGAGCGGCATCCAGTCGCCATGGGCCTTCAGCATTGCGTGTGCGTCCTCTATGGCGCGCAGCTGGTAGGACAATCGGGTCTTGCCTACTTGAACAACCAGTGCAGGCGGATCATTCGCAACGTCCTTCCAAACTTGAAATTCGGAGGTCAGCGGTGGGGTTTTCAAAAGCCAGGGATCTTCTTCAATGCCAGACCCGTAGACAACGTCATTCATTTCCTTCCGCCCTTTCTTTCAACGCCTTTGCGAACTTTTCAAAACTTGGTTTCAGGTCGGGGATCGTCTTTACGATCAACCTTGACATGACACCGCTATAGACCTCTTCCATATCAAAGGCTGTCTTGTCACCGATCGAAGAAAGCGTGAATGTCCGCGTACCTGTGAACAATCCCAATGGCATTCCACCTTGCCAGACCATCTTTCCGGGTGCCTGAAACGTCTTAACGCGCAGTGTGAAGGCCCGTTTGGGATCGACCTCCGACCAAAGCTTGATCCGGCTGTTCAACGAAAGCTTGCCCTCAATCTTCAGAATGCCAAATGGGACAGGATCCTGTTGCAAGTCCCGGGTCAATGCAGACCAAACCTGATCGGTCGTGGCCGAGATTTCGATGGATGTGTTGTAGGTTTTCATTTCCGTCCCTTCCTTGCAATGGTAGGGATAAAGCAAGTAACATGACATCTTCTGTCATGTTTGGTTGAGCCTTATGCGTGCAGCGCGCCTGCTTCAAATTCTCCTTCTTCTGCAAAATCGCGGCCGCCAGACTTCGGTCCAGCTGGCTCAAGAACTGGAGGTCTCCACCCGGACAATCCTCCGCGATGTCGACGCCATGACGGAGGCAGGTCTGCCGATCATTGTTCACCAGGGGAACGGTGGCGGGATTGAACTGGGGTTCAACTACCGGACACGGTTGACTGGCCTTGCGAGAGACGAGGCCGCCGCACTTGCGCTCATCCTCTCGGCAGAAAATCCAATGGTGTCAGCTTTGGGCCTTGAGAACGCCGCAAAACGCGCGCAGGCAAAGCTGATTGAAAGTCTTCCGGACAAGACGAGGCTAGAAACGAAGACAACGGCAGTCAGGTTCATTCTGAATGAACGTGAACCCGTCCACGACAAAAGGATCCGCGCGATGGCGCGGGCGGTTCAAGCAGAAACAATCGTGCGCGTTCGTTTCGCGACAAAGACCGAACAATTGATCTATCCAGTCCGATTGGAAAAGGACGAAATGACATGGCGCGTGCATGACAGCTTCTCCGAAACCACTCTGCCCATCGAGAATTGGGGAAGATTGAACGTTTCGTCGTTGCGTATTCCCGAGGCCAAGAGAAGCGGATACCCCGAAAACGAACAATAATGGCACCCAGGCGGGCACTCCACGGCAATTGGACAGCTGCACCCGATCCGTCTTTCCCGCAGCGCTGTTGCGGTTCCAACATTTGTCCACGAGTAGGCTCCCGGCTGCCTTGCGAACACGAAACAGACGCTCGCCATGCGCCCGGCAATGCGGCCTGCTACCTGACCTCGATTGCCTCCAGGATCAGCGGAAGACGCTGGCCTTGCAGCATCATATGGTCCCGCATCAGCTGGTCAGCCTGGAGGCCGTCATTGGCGAGGATCGCCTCCAGTATCCGGGTGTGTTCCTCGGTCGATTTTTCCAGACGGCCACGCATGCTGTAAGGCAGGGCACGATATGGGTTGATGTGCCCGGAAAGCTGTTCGATCTGTTCGATGAGGCGATTGTTGCCCGCGGCCTGATGAATGGCGCCGTGGAATGCCAGGTTTGCTCTCGCGTAGGCGTTCGGGTCGTTTGCTTTGGCTGCCTTTTCGCATTCGGCCAGTCTGTCCTGCATCATGTCCGCCTTTTGCGACGTCAGGCGCTCGGCAGCCAGTCTGCAGGCCATGCCCTCCAGCTCCGCTGCGACTTCAAACAGGTCAATAATTTCCTTGGCGGTTAGCGTGCGAACCAATGCCCCCTTGCGAGGCCTTGTCTCCAGGAGACCGCTGTCGACAAGCGAACGAACGGCCTCCCGAACAGGGGTGCGCGACACGCCAAACCGCTCCGCCAGGGCTGCTTCCTCCAGCTGATCGCCGGGACGCAAAACACCGGACCGGATGTCGTTTCGCAGTGTTTCGATCAGTTGGTCAGCAACACGAGCCATCTTCAATCCCCTGATTTGACACCTCTTTTACTCCGCAACACCAACGTTGTCGATACACATGTTGACTTATGTTAATTTTTATATTTCTTATATGTATACATATAGATTATATATGTACCCATTTGAGGAGGAAGACATGAAAAACACTCTGCTGACATTCGCGGCCGCAGCCGCGCTGCTATCCGCGCAAGCGGCCCAGGCCACAGAACTGCGGCTGTCGCATCAATGGTCCACACAAGATGTCAGGCACGCGGTCGCCGAGATTGTCGCCAACGAAGTCGCAGCCGCTGATGTCGACCTGAGCATCAAGATTTTTCCCTCAAAGTCGCTGTTCAAACCGCGTGAACAATACCGGCCGTTGAGCCGCGGCCAGCTCGACATGACCGTGTTTCCGCTCAGCTATGCCGGTGGACAGCAACCGGCTTTCAACCTCACCTTGATGCCGGGACTGGTGAAGAACCATGATCATGCGTCGCGGCTCTCCAAATCGCCGTTCATGGATGCGCTGGAAGCCAAGATGGCCGAGGATGACGTCATGGTGCTTGTCCACGGCTACCTGGCAGGCGGCTTTGTCGGCAAGAACAAGTGCATCACCAAGCCGGCGGATGTGGAAGGTCTGCAAACGCGAGCAGCCGGCAAATCCTTTGAAGAAATGCTGGTGGGTGCCGGGGCCTCCATTGCCTCGATGGCCTCTTCGGAAATTTACAGCGCGATGCAAACAGGCGTGCTCGATGCGGCGAACACCTCGTCATCGTCCTTCGTCTCCTACCGCATCTTTGAACAGGTCGCGTGCTATACGCCTGCCGGCGACGTTGCACTCTGGTTCCTCTACCAGCCGCTGCTGATGAACAAGACCACATTCGAACGCCTGTCGGAGACGCAACAGTCGGCACTTCTGGCTGCGGCGGCCAAGGCCGAAGCCTTCTATCTGGAAGAGGCCAAGAAACAGGACGCGCTGTCCGTCGATGTCTTCAAGGAAGCCGGCGTCGAAATTGCCGAGATGTCGCCCGAGGACTTCGCCGCCTGGCAAGCCCTTGCAAAGGAAACCTCCTACAAATCCTTCGTCGAGAGCGTGCCAAACGGGCAAGAGCTCCTTGATATGGCGCTTTCCGTGGAGTGATGGCCAGTGCGGGGGGAGGCTGTTCCGCCCCCTCCCGTCCGCATTCGGAAACTATCGGAGACAAAACCAATGGAAACCACCATACCCGCCCGCCCGGTCAAGCCGCGCGTCTTCCAGCAAGCTGTGGGCTGGATCTCGGAAGTTTCAGGCTGGACCGCGGCTGCGATGATCCTTGGCGCCGTCTTCCTGACGTGCCAGATGATCTTCGTCAGATTTGTGCTGAACGCTTCAACTGTCTGGCAAACCGAAGTCGTTGTTTACCTGATGGTCGGTGCCACGCTAGTTGGTCTGGCTTTCGTTCAGAAACACAAGGGACACGTCAATGTTGACCTTCTGAAGCTGTGGCTGAGCCCGAATGCAGGCCGTATTCTCGAGATCGCGACGCATACGGCTGCGATCATCGTGATCGGCGTCTGCCTCTTCTACGGCTACGAGTTCTGGCATCTGGCGCAGTCGCGCGGCTGGACGTCGGACACCGTTACCGCCGTTCCTCTCTGGATTCCCTATCTGGCGCTGCCTGTCGGACTGGGGCTCATGCTGCTGCAACTCATTGCCGACCTTCTGGATGTTCTGTCCAACTCACTTGCCGGGGAGGCGTTGTAATGGATCCTCTCCTGCTTGGCACGATCATCGGGCTCGCAACGATCTTCATTCTGTTTTCAGGAATTTCAGTCGCCGTCGGCCTGCTGCTGGTGTCTGCTGTGTTTCTTCTGGCGTTCGACGGTCTGCGCTCGCTGGAACTCATGCCTGAGATTCTCTTTGGAAAGCTCGACAGTTTCGCACTTCTTTCCATCCCCATGTTCATCATAATGGGCGCATCGATCGCCTCGACCCGGGCCGGTGCCGATCTCTACGAAGCTCTTGAACGTTGGCTGACCCGGGTTCCCGGAGGTCTGGTCGTCTCCAATCTTGGAGCCTGCGCCCTTTTCTCTGCAATGTCCGGATCGAGCCCGGCGACCTGCGCAGCCATTGGCAAGATGGGCATTCCGGAAATGCGCAAACGCGGCTATTCGGAGGAAATCGCCACCGGTTCGATCGCTGCCGGCGGGACCCTCGGGATTCTGATCCCGCCGTCCATAACCATGATCGTCTATGGCATTGCCACCGAGACCTCGATAGGCCGCCTGTTCCTGGCGGGCGTCGTGCCAGGATTGTTGCTGGTCGGGCTCTTCATGGCCTGGTCGATCTACGCCACATGGGCTTCCGGGGAGCGTGCGAGCCTCGGCCGCGTGACCTATAGCTGGCGCCAGCGGTTTGAAATCATGCCGAGGGTTCTGCCCTTCATCGCGATCATCGTCGGCGTGCTCTATGCCATGTATGGCGGTGTCGCAACCCCGTCGGAAACCGCGGCTGTCGGCGCTCTGCTGTGCCTTGTCGTTGCGATGATCGTCTACAAGCTTGTTCGGCCTTCGGCACTGTGGACGGTGCTGCGGGACAGCACCAAGGAAAGCGTGATGATCCTCTTCATCATCGCTGCGGCCGGGGTGTTTTCCTACATGCTGTCGAGCCTGTTCATCACCCAGGCGATCGCCGCGTGGATCAGCGAGCTGGACGTCAACCGCTGGGTCCTGCTGGGCGCGATCAACGTGTTCCTGATCGTTGCGGGTTTCTTCCTTCCGCCTGTTGCCGTGATTCTGATGACAGCACCGATCCTGCTGCCGGTCATCACCGGTGCCGGGTTCGATCCGATCTGGTTCGCCGTGGTCCTGACCATCAACATGGATGATCTGCGCCTGAATGGTCACGTCGAGCGCCGTTGTCGGCTCATCGGCGATGATGAGATCGGGTTT
>Ga0207422_1003650_pt1 | contig 14806 bp, 13 predicted proteins | sample MarCyaLeptolynsp_FD_187757 | JGI IMG/M metagenome (GOLD analysis project Ga0207422, IMG submission 187757) | Marine cyanobacterial communities from Panama - species 1 Leptolyngbya sp. (SPAdes) | ecosystem: Environmental > Aquatic > Marine > Unclassified | place: Panama: Panama City | collected...
CGGTGCTGGGCGATTACGAGGCACCCGGCGGCGGCAAAAATTCCGAAATGCTCGAATTGCTGAGCGCGCTTTACAATGGCGAGATGCGCCCCGTGCGCAAGCCCAGCGATGACACCGATATTGGCCACATGCTGCCCTATCGCCGCGCCAGCTTTGGCCTGGATGCGATGGAACAGCGCGGCTCGGCTGATCCGGATTTCTCGACCATTATCGGGCTCAAGGACTATCCCGAGGCGACATCGCCAGGACTGCTCGATGGCCTGTTGCGGCTGCCCTATGAGATGATCCTGACCGAGAGCTATGCTCCCAATGAACGCACGACCGCGCGCGAGCGGATCGATCTTGCGTTGCGCCGCTCACGCTCGGTTGACGAAGAGGCTGCGGCTGAACGCGCAGACATGATGGCGGCGCGCGATGCCTTGGGCAATGGCGCGGTCGGCTTTGGTGATCACCATCTGACGGTGCTGGTGCGCGAACGCTCGCTGGATCGTTTGGATGACGCAGCGGCTGCGTGCTCAGCGGCGCTGGCTGATTGCGGGGCCATCGCTGTGCGCGAAGACACCAATCTGGAACCGTCCTTCTGGGCGCAATTCCCGGGTAACGAAGAATATGTCGTACGCCGCGCGCTGATCTCGTCAGCCAATATGGCGAGCTTTGGCAGCTTCCATGGTTTCGCGCTCGGCTCAGCCAGTGGCAATCATTGGGGTGATGCTGTCACGCTGCTTGAGACGACCAGCGCGACGCCATTCTTCTTCAATTTCCACCATGGCGATCTGGGCAATTTCTCAGTCATTGGTCCGTCCGGTTCGGGCAAGACTGTGGTGATGAATTTCCTCGCCGCACAGGCGCAAAAATTCAGCCCGCGCACGATCCTGTTCGACAAGGATCGCGGGGCCGAATTGTTCGTGCGCGGGATTGGCGGTCGCTATGATCGGATCAGCGCGGGTGAGCCGACCGGGTTCAATCCGTTGGCGCTGCCCGATACGCCAACCAACAAGGCATTTCTGCGCGATTGGCTTGCGGTTCTGCTCGAAGCCGATGGGCCAGAGGAGTTCGCGACGATCAGCGCTGCAGTCGATGCGGCTTATGCCAATGACGCCAATCTGCGCCGGCTGCGCCACTTCAAGGAATTGCTCGCCGGCGCTCGTCGACCTGAGCCTGGCGATCTCGCAGACCGGCTTTCTGCCTGGATCGGCAATGCCTCTGCCGATGGCGGCGAACATGCCTGGCTGTTCGACAATGAGCATGATCGGCTGGATCTGGAGCAGCGCGTCCTGGGCTTTGACATGACGGCCCTGCTTGAAAACCCGCGCCTGCGCACGCCGGTGATGATGTATCTGTTCCATCGCATCGACGAACGGCTTGATGGTCAGCCGACCATGATCCTGATTGATGAGGGCTGGAAGGCGCTGGATGACGAAGTGTTTGCCGCGCGTATCCGCGATTGGCTGAAGACATTGCGTAAGCGCAACGCGCTGGTCGGCTTCGCGACGCAGAGCGCCAAGGATGCGCTCGAAAGCCGGATCTCCACTGCTCTGGTCGAGCAGACCGCGACCATGGTGTTCATGCCCAACAGCCGGGCGCGGCCGGAAGATTACTGCGATGGGTTTGGCCTGACCGAGCACGAGCTGGCGCTGATCCGCTCGCTGCCCGCGCATTCGCGCTGTTTCCTGGTTCGCCAACCTGACGCAAGCGTGGTCGTGCGGCTCGATCTGTCTGGCGCTCCTGAGGTTTTGACGGTGCTGTCTGGCCGCGAGAGCGCGGTGCGGCGGCTTGACCTTCTGCGCGAAGCCGTGGGCGACAATCCGGCTGAATGGTATCCGGCTTTGACCGGTCGAGCCTGGCCCGATGGCAGCGGCGAAGCCGGTGAAGAACTATGGCAGGCGGCTGAATAGTGGCGACGACCTGCGATCTTGCCGCCCAGGAAATGGGCACCGGCGTGGCCTCCGCACTGAGTGCGGTGGATTGCATCGCCTCCGAAGTCAGCGAACAGGCCTTTTCACGCCTGTTTGCCGATGGCGGATCGCTCCAGCTTGCCTTCACGATTCTGCTGATCTTGTTCGTCGCTTTCTTTGGCATCAGCCTGATGCTCGGCAGATCGAACCTCTCAATCAGAGCTTTGCTGCCCAAGGTCATCACCGTGGGTTTGGTGATGTCATTCGCGACCAGTTTCGCGATGTTCCAGATCGTGTTTTACAACCTCTTCGTTTACACACCGGACTATCTTGCCAGCATTCTGACCGGCACTGACGGTTCAGCCACAGCGACCTTTGCGACCAAGCTCGATATCGTCTTTCTGGCCATTCAGGAGGCCAGCACCGGCCAGACTGACATCAACGCATTCTCACCTCCGGGCATGATGTGGCTCGGCGCGATGCTCTTGCTGCTGGGAACGGTAGGTCTGCTGGTCACCGCCCGGATCGGCCTGGCATTGCTGCTTGCGGTCGGGCCGATCTTTGTCGTCCTGGCGCTGTTTGACAGCACGCGCGGCCTGTTTGTCGGCTGGCTCAAAGGACTGGTGATGCTTGGCCTAGCCCCTTTGTTTGCGGTTGTTGGCGGATCGATCATGCTCGAAATGGCCGTCCCGATCCTGGCCGCATTGGTGGCGGTGCCGGGCCAGATCGATCAACAGGCAGCGATGGCATTCTTCCTGGTCGGCGCGGTTCACGTCGCGCTGATGCTGATGGTTTTGAAGGTATCCGCGACGATGGTTGCCGGCTGGCAGGTGTTCGGCTTTGCAAGACCCGCTGAGGGCGCTGAGAATGGCGTTCAGACAGCGAAAATGGATTCCCGCACGCCAACCCCCACTACGGCGCCGCAACCCTCTCAGACGGCTCCAATGGGCGCCACAGGGCAACGCCGTATTGAGGTGGCAAATATCCCCACAACCAGCGCTGCCAATGACACGACAGGCGGCTCAAGCGGGACGAGCGTTCGCGAAACCAAAGTGTTCGCGACGTCTTCAGGCAATGGCCAGGTTGCCCCGCTTAATCCCTCGCAATCGCGCACGCGCGGCATCGGCAATCGCTTCCGCTCGGTCGGAGCTGGCAAGCCGCCGCGCAAATCGGAGAACACCAAATGATCCGCGCTGCTCGCCTTGGGCTGCCTCTATTCGCTATCGCTATGGCTGTTTCGATCCCCGGCAATGCCAATGATCCACGGCTGATCACGCTTGAATATGATGAGAACGCCGTGGTCCAGGTCAATGGCGTTGCCAATGTCCAGGCGACGATCAAGTTTGCCGAGGATGAATCGATCGAGAATGTCGCGATTGGTGACAGCTCATCCTGGCAAGTGACGCCCAACAAGCGCGCCAGCTTGTTGTTTGTGAAACCGCTCGCGGAGACAGCAGCGACCAATATGACTGTGGTCACCAATCGTCGGACCTATCTGTTCGATCTGGTCGCCAGTCCCAAGAACAAGCCGGTCTATGTGCTGCAATTCCACTATCCTGAGCTTGAGGCTCAGAAAGAGGAAGCGCGCCTCGCTGCAGAGGCCGCGGCTGCGCGTGAGCAAGCCAATGCGCTTGAACTGCAAGCCGCAAATGATCCGCTGGCTGTGTCCGACCCGGCCGATCTCAACTTTGCCTGGCAGAGTGATGGCGATCGCGATCTGTTTCCCGCACGCGCCTATGACAATGGCGAGGCGACATTCCTGACCTGGCCCGAAGGCACGCCGATCCCGGCGATCCTGGTCACCAATCACGAGGGCGATGAAGGCCCGGTCAATTTCACCGTCCGCGGTGACACCGTCGTTGTCGAAGGCGTCCCGCGCGAGATCATTCTGCGATCTGGTCGCGACACGGCGACTCTGACCAATACCGGCCCCGAGCGTTCAAACTCTGACCGCGCGGCAACCACGATTTTCAGCGCGCCGCAAATGGCGCTGGTGAAATGATGCGTCCAACCTCAATCACGGAGATGCAGTGATGCGCTTGGCAATGCGACTGCCCAACAAGAAGGGCGATGGCGGTTCTGGAGACGGCGGCGATCCACGCGAGAACGAATCCGCCGAGATTATCGATCTGGCCAGCCGTAATGGCTTTCCGGCGGTGTCCGAGCGCAAAGCCAAAGGCGATGGTCTCGGCCTGGCTGCCGGTTTCCTGCTGGTCGGCGGGATCGGCGCGTTGACCTGGTGGAGCATGAACGCTGCACAGACGCCCGAGCCAGACGCTGGACAAGCAGCCGCCTCACCCCAGCAAACGACGGTTCCGGCGCCGCAAACTATTGCCGCGCCTGCGCCGCAGCCGGTTCGCGCGCCTATGCCGCGGCCTGACCCGGCCCCTGCGCCCATTTTGGCCAACAACCCCAATCAGGCACCTGCGGTCAATCCCTATGCCAGCCCCACCATGGTGTTCGACGCCAGCGCGTCGCCGGCGCAAGCCGACACGATGGCGGCGGTGGAAGCGGCCACGGCGGCCGCCGTCAATCCCAGCGGCGGTCTAGGCTCAGCGGGTGACTTTGCGGCGCGGATCGGCGGTGTCGGTGGCGCTCCGGCGCGCGCTCAGCCGATGACCAACCCGTCCACTACGGTGACACAGGGCACGCTGATCCCGGCCATACTGGAAACCGCGATCAACACCGATGTTCCGGGCTATGTCCGCGCTGTCGTGAGCCAGGACGTGCGCAGCTTTGACGGCAAGAATGTTCTCGTTCCGCGTTCCTCGCGTCTGATCGGGCAATACCAATCAGGCGTCCAGAATGGGCAGAAACGCGCCTATGTCATCTGGACGCGCTTGATTCGTCCGGATGGGGCTTCGGTCAATATCGCGTCTCCCGCTGTCGGCTTTGACGGCACAACAGGACTTGCTGGCGATGTCGACAATCACTTCTTCCGCAGGTTCGGCTCCGCGATGTTGCTGTCGGTCATTGGTGGCCTTGGCGCGATCGCGTCGGGCGGCACGACACTGATCACCGGTGCCGGTCAAAGTGCTGCCAGCACGGCCTTGCAACAGGACGGCCAGATCAGCCCGACCATTCGCGTCAGTATGGGGGAGCCGATCCGCGTGTTCACCGCGCGCGACCTCGATTTCACCGAAGTCGCTGAATAATCGAGCGTCTGGATCACCGAATATGAGCGCTGATATCCACGAATTGCCAAATGAAGGTGGCGGCTCGCAAAGCGATATCGCGCGCGAGCACAGCGTCTATCTCGACGCCTATCTGGCACCGTTCAGGCGCTGGCTTGATCTCGACACGGTGACAGAAATCATGGTCAACCAGCCGGGGGAAGTGTGGATCGAAGACTCCACTGACCCCGGGATGAAGAAGATCGAATCTCCCGAGATTGATGATCGTCTGGTCCAGCGTCTGGCTGAGCAGGTCGCGCGGGTCAGTCACCAGGGCATCAATCGCGAGCATCCACTGCTGGGCGCAACCTTGCCCGATGGCGCGCGGATCCAGTTCTGCGGACCGCCTGCCTCGCGCAAACATTGGGTGATGGCAATCCGTCGCCATCGACGGCTCGATCTGCCACTCGATGCCTATGACACCGGCCCCTTGCGCGGCGAAACTGCTGTCGCGATGCCTGATCCGCAGAGTGAGCCGATCGCCTTCTTGCGCGAAGCCATTCGCAATCGTCAGACGATCCTGATCTCGGGCGGGACCAGTACGGGTAAGACAACCTTCCTCAACGCGATGCTGGGCGAAATCCCCCAGCAGGAACGCGTTGTCCTGGTTGAAGACACGCCAGAGCTGCGTTTCCCCGGCGAGAATTCGGTTGGGCTGGTCGCGGTCAAAGGTGAGCTGGGGGAGGCCAAGGTTACCCCAAACGAGCTGCTGCAATCCGCGCTGCGTCTGAGGCCAGACCGGATTGTTCTGGGCGAATTGCGGGGCGCCGAAAGCGTCTCCTTCCTGCGCGCGATCAACACAGGCCACCCTGGCAGTTTTTCGACCATTCACGCGAATTCGCTGCGCGGAGCTCTGGAACAGCTCTCGCTGATGGTGATGCAGACCGGGATCGGCCTCTCGCGCTCTGACACGATCGCCTATGCGGCCAACGTGATCGACGTGATCGTCCAACTCGGCAGGGACGCCAATGGCAAGCGCGGCATCACCCAGATCGCCGACAGCCGCTCGCTCGTCTGAGCCCTGTTCCCTCACGACGGCTGCCAATCTGACAACGATGTGACAATGCCTGCTTGGTGATTTACACCTGCAGGAATGCGGCACATGGCGCCGATCGAGCGCTCGTCATATGCTTTTCGAACAAGGTAGTGGAGACATTAACCGAGTTTCGGCTAAGCAGCTGCAAAGAACAGGAATCCTATGGGCAATCAATCGTCGATCAGCGCTGACAAAGCCGCCGGTGGTGGTCCGCTGGGCTTTCACGATTCTGCGCCCTATTTTAACCGGGAACTGTCCTGGCTTTCGTTCAACGAACGCGTGCTGGCCGAAGCCAGCAACGAGAAATATCCGCTGCTCGAACGACTGCGCTTCCTGTCCATATCTGGCAGCAATCTCGACGAATTCATGATGATCCGCGTGGCTGGCCTGGTGGGTCAGGTTCAGCGCGGCATTGATCGCCCCGCCATCGATGGCCGGACTCCCTTGCAGCAGCTCGCGGCGATCCGTGAGCAGCTCGAGATGTTGTCGCTGTGGCAGCAGGATATCTGGCGCGATCTGCACGATCAGCTGGCGGCGACAGACATTCACATTGCGGATGAGCGCAGAGTCAGCCCGGCTGCATACAAGTGGTTAGAATCCTACTTCCTTGACGAGATCCTGCCCATTATCACGCCGCAAGCGCTCGATCCGGCGCACCCCTTTCCCTTCGTTGCGAACGAAGGGATGGGCATGCTGTTCACGCTGACGCGGGATGCTGACGAGGAGCAGATCATCGAGATGATCTTGATCCCCAGCGCTTTGCCACGCTTTGTCCGGGTTCCGGGCGAAGAGGCGATCTACATTTCAATCGCCAGCCTGATCCACCGCTTTGCCGGGCGGTTGTTCCCCGGCTTCACGATCGTCGGCGACGGACTGTTCCGCGTGTTGCGAGACAGCGATATCGAAGTCGAGGAAGAGGCTGAAGATCTGGTCCGGTTCTTCCGCAGCGCGATTCAGCGGCGCCGCCGCGGCCAGGTGATCCAGCTCGAAATCGAAGAGGATTTTGATCCGCAAGCTGAAGCGATCCTGCTCGAACAATTGGGCGTCCACGAGGCTGCGGTGATCAAGACCGACGGCATGATCGGCATCGACGGCCTGTCAGAAATTGTCGATGAAGATCGCCCCGATCTGAAGTTCGATTCCTATTCGCCACGCTATCCTGAGCGTATTCGCGAGCATGATGGGGACGCCTTCTCAGCGATCCGCGAGAAGGACATCATCATCCATCACCCCTATGAGAGTTTCGAGGTGGTGGTCGATTTTATCCGTCAGGCGGCGGCCGATCCCGACGTCGTAGCGATCAAGCAGACCCTGTATCGTGCGGGTTCACAGTCAGCCGTTATCAACGCCTTGATTGCAGCGGCCGAGGCCGGGAAATCCGTCACCGCGGTGGTCGAGCTCAAGGCGCGATTTGACGAAGAGCAGAACCTGATGTGGGCGAACAAGCTCGAGCGCGCGGGCGTCCAGGTGATCTATGGTTTCGTCGATTGGAAGACGCACGCCAAGGTCGCCATGGTGGTGCGCCGCGAAGAGGATGGCTTCCGCACCTATTGCCACTTCGGCACTGGCAACTACCACCCTGTGACCGCCAAGATTTACACCGATCTGAGCTTTTTCACCGCCGATCCCAAGCTGGGGCGCGATGCCGCCAAGATGTTCAATTTCGTGACCGGCTATGTCGAGCCGAGCGACCTTGAATTGGTCTCGATCGCCCCGCTCGATCTGCGCGAAGAGATCTATCGGCTGATTGACATCGAAATCGCCAATGCCAGTCGCGGCAAACCCGCTGCGATCTGGATGAAATGCAACCAGATTACCGATGAGGGCATGATTGATCGTTTTTACGCCGCCAGCGATGCCGGCGTGAAAGTGGAACTGGTCTGCCGCGGTATCTGCTGCCTCAAACCGGGCGTTCCGGGACTGAGCGAGAACATCCGCGTCAAATCTATCATAGGCCGTTTCCTTGAGCACAGTCGGATCTATGCCTTTGCCAATGGTCACGCTATGCCCAGCGCCGATGCCAAAGTGTTTATTTCATCGGCCGATTTGATGGGACGGAATCTGGATCGCCGGGTGGAATCATTGATTCCAATCATGAATCGCACCGTGCACGATCAGATCCTGCAGCAAGTGCTGCTCGCCAATATGCTCGATACCGAACAAAGCTGGTGGCTCAATGCCGATGGCACCTATGATCGGGTTGAGACCGACGGCAAGCCGTTCAACTGCCACCGCTATTTCATGACCAATCCGTCTCTCTCGGGACGGGGCGGATCATTGGAAGCCGGCGCGGTGCCCAAACTATCCTTGCGCAAGGGACGCTCTGGATGAGTTTGCGCGCAAGGCGGCCGGACCGCGAGGGCACTTTTTCTGGCAACAAGGCCGAACGCGCGATCATCGATATCGGTTCGAACACGGTGCGCATGGTCATTTATGGCGGGACGATGCGCGCGCCAACGACCCTGCTCAACGAAAAGGTCACCGCGCGTTTGGGGCGGGCAATCTCCGAGACTGGCCGTCTGTCTGACGAGGCGGTCGACCTCGCTTTGCGTGGCCTCAAACGGTTTGTGCTGCTGCTCGACGATCTCGGGATCACAGATGTTGAAACGGTCGCGACGGCGGCTGTTCGCGAAGCGGAAAACGGCGACGAGTTTGTCGGTCAGGTGACATCGCTCGGGCTCAATCCCAGAGTCATTTCAGGTGATGAAGAGGCGCGATTGAGCGCTTCAGGGGTCTCGGGGGCGTTTCCCGGCGCTGACGGCGTTGTCGCTGACCTTGGCGGGGGTAGCCTGGAACTGGTCCGACTCAGCGAAGAGGGGCCCGGCGACGCGATATCTCTCCCGCTCGGCACCTTGCGGCTTTCAGACTTCTATGGCGACAGCACATCTGCGACGCGCAAGAATTTGGAAAAGGCGCTCAAGAAAGGCGGCTGGGGCAAGTCGATCGACAATGCGCTCTATCTGGTCGGAGGCACGTGGCGGACGCTCGCGGTCTACGCCATGCAAAAGCAAAAGCATCCACTGTCAGACCCACATGGGTTCGAATTCTCGCGCAAGGCGGCGCACGATCTTGCTGACAAGCTGGTCGATGAGGAGCCCGAAGACCTCAAGGCGCTTGATCGAATATCATCAATGCGCGCGGAAATTCTCCCCGATGCAGCAATCTTGCTGCAGGCCCTCCTCAACAAGCTTGAGCCTGATCGCATTGTGGTTTCATCATGGGGCTTGCGCGAGGGCTTGCTGTTCGACCGTCTGGAGCCGCATGCCCAATTGCAGGATCCGCTCTTGGCTGGCGTAGCGGTGTTCGCTGCGCAACGCGGTGCGCCGCCAACTTTGGCTACGCGCATGGCCGGGTGGACCGTTGCCGCAGCACCCGCAGGCAAGTTTGGCACAGAGCGCCTGCGACTGGCATCGACCATGCTCGCGCTCGCTTCGATGCAGATCGAGCCCAATATCCGGCACCCCCAGGCGATCGACTGGGCGCTGCACAAGCGCTGGATTGATGTTGACGGGGTCGGCCGCGCCATGATGGCTGCCGCGATTGCAGCCAATGGCAATCACCTCGATCTCCCGGATGAGCTTTATGAGCTGGCGGGCGAGCTCGCGCTTGATGAAGCAATCTGTTGGGGCTTGGCTCTGCGGCTCGCGCGCCGGATCGGCGCACGCTCGCGGCGGAGCTTGCAGGTCAGCCGCTTGGTGCGCGAAGAGGATCGTTTGGTGCTTCGGATCGCGGAAGGTCACAAGGCCTTGCTAGGCGTTCCGACCGAGAAGGATATGAAGCTGCTGGCCGGTCAGCTTAAGCTCGATTGGGACTTTGAGATCGTGCCCGAAGACCAAGATCTGGTGCCGACCGACTAGTCTGGCTCGACTCCGCGTTTCTCGCTCGCGAAAGGCGAAAAGTCGGTGTCAGTGTCGTAGAGGTCGACCCCTTCGGCTTTCTTCAACTTTCCGACAATCACATAGGTCACCGGCGTCAGGAATGCTTCCCACGCAACCTTGAGCAGCCAGTTGGTGATCATGACAGTGATGACGGCTTCGGTTGACCAGATCCCGTAGAATGCGATCGGGTAAAAGATCAGGCTATCAACGCCTTGGCCCACGACAGTTGATCCGATCGTGCGGGTCCACAGCGCCTTGCCCTTGGTCCAGACTTTCATCTTGGCCATGACATAGGAATTGACGAACTCGCCCGCCCAGAAGGCGGTTATCGAGGCCAGGACGATGCGCCAGGTGCTGCCAAACACCGATTCATAGGTTTGCTGGCAGATCGACCCAGGGACGGCATCCGGCGCACCTTTCATCTCCAGCGATCCGCTGCCGGCGCATTCCCAATAGTCGAAGGCGGGCAGGCTGACGACGACATAGCTCATGAAAGCGAGGAAGATCATCGCCGCAAATCCGGTCCAGATCACACGCCGCGCGCGAGCAAAACCATAGATCTCGGTCAGGATGTCGCCAATCACATAGCCGAGCGGGAAGAACAGAATTCCGGCGCCATAGATGAACACGCCTTCGGGTGCCGGCCACCAGCCTTCGGGCCAGAACGACACTTCGAGAAACGTCAGCTTCGCGGCGCCAATGATGTTCGACAACAGCAGGATCGCGACGAACGCGGCCATCACGAGATCGTAATAGCGAAAGCTTCTCGGCGCGTGGCTTGTGGCTACGATTCCATCATTGGGATCGGCGTCGAATTCTGCAGCGGGATCCAGTTTTTCCATGAGCCTGTGCGTAGCCTTATTTGATGCGCACGCAAACCACGCTAATGGCACCTAGGTGCGCGCCCGTAGCTCATCTGGATAGAGCGCGAGACTTCTAATCTTGAGGCAGCAGGTTCGAGTCCTGCCGGGCGCGCCATTTTTTGCGATTGAGCAAACTAGCCGCGCATCACGGTCGACAGCAGTTCGGACGTGATGGGATAACCGGCATCTTCCATGATCGTCAGCATGGGTTGATCATTGCGATCATCAATTTGCGGGATGATCGTCTTGACCGGAATGGCTTCGGCTTGCGCGCGCGCTTCGGCAAAGCTGCCGAACAGGGCGAGCCTTTCGAGATTGCGACGCGTCGGGAAGATCAGTTTGATCTCGCCGGTCTCCGCCATATCAAGCGCACCCTGCGCGGTGGTCCAGAACAGTCGGGTTGTCTCCGAATTGTCGGGTGACACTTCGACTTCACCTGTGCCGAGATCAACGAGATAGAAGCGCGTGTCATAGACGCGAGGGATTCGTTCATTCTTGGGATACCACCGCGCGAAGGGCACGATCTGGTTGAGGTCGAGGGTCCAACCGAAAGCTTCGAGCACAGGCCCCAGCGCGCCGCGCTCAGCCAGCATGGCGCGGGCTTGTTGGGCTTTGTCGCCATCGATATCGCCGACCAGACCTAGCGCCAGACCAGTCTCTTCCAGGGTTTCACGCACCGCCGCGATCTGATGAGCCGCTTCGTCTTCGGGCAGGTCGGTTTCCAGCGAACGAGCCAGTTCGAAGTCAGCGTCGTCGACACGGCCACCTGGGAAGACGGCCATCCCGCCCGCAAATGCCATATTGCGCGAACGCACAGTCATCAGGATCTCGGGAGCACCATCGCCTTCGCCTCCACGGAATATCACAATCGTGGCAGCAGGGATGCCGATCGGGCCTTCGGTCGTTGTTTCACTCATTGCGACACTTGATGGCTGGGTTGACGCTGCTTGCCAACAGCAAAGCGATACGATCTCGTCGCTTTTGTCGGGATCTTTTACATTTTTGGGCCGGGTTAATTTCGCTTAACCATCTAAGTCGCTGTTTTGCTGGCATTGGCAGCTTTTGGCACGGGGGGTGCATTAGATGGAGTAGCCCGTGTGGTCTTCGATAAAGAGGTGAGACTTTCCTGGTCTCTTGGTTTCACCTCCCCGAAATAGAAAAGCCGCCTCGTTTGGTTCACGAGGCGGCTTTTTTGTATCCGGTGCTCTAGCTGTGAGCAAAGGCCTGTCGAAACTTAGGAGGCTTTGGCGACCCCATTGTCGTCCAGCATCTGTTGAAGCTCGCCAGCTTCGAACATCTCCATCATGATGTCGCTTCCGCCGACGAATTCGCCTTTGACATAGAGCTGTGGGATGGTCGGCCAATCCGAGAATTCCTTGATTCCCTGTCGCACTTCCATGTCCTGCAGCACGTCGACACTCTCATAGGCGATGCCGCAATGGTCGAGGATCGCCACTGCACGGCTGGAAAAGCCGCATTGCGGGAACAGCGGAGTGCCCTTCATGAACAGGACCACATCGTTGTCGCCGACGAGGCTGGTGAGACGAGAATTGATATCTGACATCGGCTTTTGGCCTTCACATTGTCTTGTCTGAATGATGGGCGCTAGGTGGGGACCACAGTCGTAACTTGCAAGGCGTGAAGTTCACCGCCCATGCGATCGCCCAGCGCTGCATAGACCATCTTGTGCTGCGCAACCCGTGTCTTGCCAGCAAATTGCGGCGCCGTGACTGTGGCGGCCCAATGATCGTTGTCGCCCGCCAGATCGCGCATCTCGACCACCGCTCCAGGCAGGGCGGCGACGATCAAGGCTTCGATCTCTTCAGCTGGCATCGGCATCGGTCGGGATCCCGGTCTTAGCTTTCGCTCATCAGCTGACGCTTGGCGACAACTGCCATTTCGTCGAGCTTGGTGCGAATGTCTGCTTCGGTGACATCGGTTTCAGCGCTGGTGAGATCGCCCAGCAGCTTGCGGATCACGTCTTCGTCACCCGCTTCTTCGAAATCAGCCTGAACGACGGCCTTTTTGTAAGCGTCAGCCTCTTCCTCGGTGAGACCCATCAGGTCTGCGGCCCATTCACCCAGCAGCCGGTTGCGACGCGCGGCGACCTTGAATGCGGTTTCCTCATCCATTGCGAACTTGGCTTCTTCAGCGCGTTCGCGATCTTTAAAATCAGTCATCATTTTCCTCCAGGGGATGTCCCCGCGAGATAGGGTGGCCGACGCCTCCGGACAAGGCGAATTCGGACCGGAAGTGTTAGTCCATTGTCACGACGAGCTTGCCGACTGCCTGCCTGTTTTCAAGCTTGGCAATGGCGTCACCTCCGCGCTCCAGCGGGAAGGTCTCGGACACCAGCGGATCGATCTTTCCTTCGCGCATCAGCTCGAAGAGTTCTTCGACTTGGGCGCGGAATTTGACAGGTTCACGCGCCGTGAAGGCGCCCCAGAATACCCCGCAAATGTCGCAGCTTTTGAGCAAGGTTAGATTGAGCGGCATCTTGGCGATACCGGCAGGGAAGCCGACCACGAGAAAACGGCCTTCCCAGGCGATCGAGCGCAAAGCCGGCTCGGAATACTGGCCGCCGACAATGTCATAGACGATGTTGGCGCCGACCGGGCCGCAGGCTTCCTTGAAGGCATTGGCGAGCTCTTTCGACGCGGCCTTGTCCATCTCGCCCTTGGGATAGATCACCACTTCATCGGCGCCAGCGCGCTTGGCGACTTCGCCTTTTTCTTCGCTCGAAACGGCCGCGATGACGCGCGCGCCAAACGCTTTGGCGAGCTCGACCGCCGACAGGCCAACGCCGCCAGCTGCGCCGAGGATCAGCACATTGTCGCCTTCCTTGATATGGCCGCGGTCCTTGAGACCATGGATCGTGGTGCCATAGGTCATCAGCAGCGAGGCTGCCTTGTCAAAGGCGACGCCATCGGGAATCGGGAACATTCGGGCTGCTGGGATCACAACCTTTTCAGCGAGGCCTCCATTGCCAATGCCGGCCATGACCTTGTCGCCGATTGAGTATCCTTCAACGCCTTCGCCGATCGCCTCGATCACGCCAGCGAGCTCACCACCCGGCGCGTAGGGGCGTTCGGGTTTGAACTGATAGAGATCGCGGATCATCAGCGTGTCGGGATAGTTGATGGCGCAAGCCTTCACATCGACCAGCACTTCGCCCTTGCCGGGAGTTGGGACTTCGACCTCGTCTAGACTTAGCGTGTCCGGACCTCCGACAGCGTGTGTGCGTAGTGCTTTCATGCGTTGATCTCCGTCCCTTTGATTATCCAGTTTTGATCTTGGCTGCGTCTATTTTCGAATGCAGCGATAGCGGTCTGGCGCTCGAGTGTCAGCGCCACTTCATCCAATCCGTTGAGCAGGCAATGTTTGCGGAAGGGATCGATATCGAATTCGAAGCGATCCTGAAACGGTGTTGTTACCGTTTGCGTGTCGAGATCGACATCAATCTCGTGCCCGTCGCGGGCCACTTCCATCAACCGGTCGATGGCTTCCTGCGGCAGGACCACTGGCAGAATCCCGTTCTTCACGGCATTGCCGGAGAAAATGTCGGAATAGCTTGGTGCAATCACTGCTCGAATGCCGAGATCAAGCATCGCCCAGGCCGCGTGCTCGCGGCTTGATCCGCAGCCAAAATTGTCGCCCGCGAGGAGGATTGGGGAGCCGGCATAGTCAGGATCATCGAAGACATTGCCGTCATTGGCGCGGATCGTCTCAAACGCCCCTTTGCCAAGGCCTTCGCGGGCAATGGTTTTGAGCCATTTGGCCGGAATGATGATGTCCGTATCGACATTCTTCGCGCCGAACGGGATGGCGCGGCCGGAAATGCGCTTCAGCGGCTCCATTCTCGCCTCTCCTAGTCGGTCTCTGGCTGCTCACCCGAAGGGACAGAGCCGGACTTTTCCTGTTCGTTCTTCTTCTTGCGATGCCCGGCATAGAGCAATGCGGC
>Ga0207422_1003651_pt1 | contig 14806 bp, 9 predicted proteins | sample MarCyaLeptolynsp_FD_187757 | JGI IMG/M metagenome (GOLD analysis project Ga0207422, IMG submission 187757) | Marine cyanobacterial communities from Panama - species 1 Leptolyngbya sp. (SPAdes) | ecosystem: Environmental > Aquatic > Marine > Unclassified | place: Panama: Panama City | collected...
GCAGGCAGCGGCCATGGGCTCGAGCCGGCACATCATCTCGACCACGCTGACAACATTCGGAGGCTTTCTGCCGCTGATCCTTGGCGGCGGCGGCTTCTGGCCGCCCTTCGCAATGTCGATCGCGGGCGGAGTCCTGCTGTCGACTGTGATTTCGTTCTATTTCGCACCGCCGATGTTCGCGATGGTTTACGCCCGCAGGCGCAAACCCGGCGAACAGGTTCAGGCACAGCCTGACCGGGACGGGGAACGCGTCAAAGAGAATGAGACTTGGTCGAATGACAACTACCAGTCGGCAATTGCTGCGGAGTGAGCCGCACTAGCGGCTGCTCCATCTGGAAAAGAGCGAGGTTGAAAGGGCGCGGTCGCCGTTCTCTTCACCGATCACGAGTTCACCCGACTCCAGAAGTCCGCCCTGATCGGCAAGCGTCTCCGCCATCAGTTCATGGATGGACAGAAAACTGGAACGGATCGCATAGGCGGTCAGGATCATGAAGAGCGAGTCCCTGGTCAGCAACTGGCGGAGATCCTGAAGCATGCCCGGCAGGCTTGTATAGAGGTCCCAGACCTCGCCCTTGGGGCCGCGCCCGTATTTGGGCGGATCAAGGATGATGCCGTCATAGGTGTTGCCGCGGCGCACTTCCCTGGCGACAAACTTCGAGGCGTCCTCGCAGATCCAGCGGATCGGAAGATCATCCAGGCCGGACAGCGCCTGGTTCTCGCGTGCATAACCGATGGCTTTCTTGGACGCATCGACATGGGTCACCTGCGCCCCCTCGGTTGCCGGCAGCAGAGAGGCCAGCCCGGTGTAACCGAACAAATTGAGGATCTTGAGCGGCTTGTCCGGGGCGCGGCTGCGCTCTTCGCGCACCTTGCCGTTGACCCAGTCCCAGTGCGCGGCTTGTTCCGGGAAGACGCCGACATGCCGGAAGGACATGAACCGGCCATTGTAACGGACCGGACCATATGACATCGGCCAGGTTTCGGGCACATTGCCGGAATACTTCCAGCGGCCCGGGCCCTCCTCCTCCGTATCGCCGGAGAAGACCGCGTCCGCCCGGTTCCAGACGCTGTCCTTCAATTTGCGGGTGCCCATGGCCTGGGGTTCGGGCCTGACGATTGTGAAACGTCCATACCGTTCGAGCTTCTCGCCCGCGCCCATATCGAGCAGGCGATAGTCCTTCCAGCCCTTTGTTTCCAGGATCACCGGCCAGGACTGTTCGGGAGGGGAGCCATAGGGGGCAAAGGCTGAGGCGCCAATCTGCTTCGCCAAGACGGTTTCTCGCTGGATTTCGGGTTTGGTTGCCTTCGCCATAGTCCTCCGGACCGGCAAGGTCAATCACGGAACGGATCGGAAAACGAAAAAGGGCGGAGTGCATGGCACTCCGCCCTGATGCTGTTTGCTCTGGTTGATCAGGCTGCGGCGACTTCCGACAGGAACTGTTCGACTTCCTGTTTCAGCTGGTCGGTCTTTTCTGTCAGCTCTCCGGATGCCGACAGAACCATGTCAGCCGAAGAGGACGTCTGGTCGACGGCCTGTGACAGCTGTGTCATGGAAGATGACACTGCGCCGGTGCCCTGCGCGGCACGCTGCACGTTCTGTGAAATCTCCGCCGTTGCCGCGCCTTGCTCTTCCACCGCCGACGCGATGGCCGTGGTATAATTGTTGACCTCGTTCATTGTTTCGGCGATTTCGCCGATGGCAACGACCGATTCCTTCGTGGCGTTCTGGATCTCGCTGATCTGGGAACTGATTTCCTCGGTCGCGCGGGACGTCTGCGTGGCCAGTTCCTTTACCTCAGAGGCAACAACCGCAAAGCCCTTGCCCGCTTCGCCCGCACGGGCCGCTTCGATGGTCGCGTTGAGCGCCAGCAGATTGGTCTGTTCGGCGATCGCCTGGATGAGCGTCACGACTTCGCCGATCTTCGTTGCGGCTTCTGCCAGACCCTCAACCTTTTCGTTGGTTTCCCGGGTGCCTGTCGTTGCGCGGCCCACGATTTCAGTGGTCTGTGCAACCTGGCGGGAAATCTCGCCGATCGAGGCCGCAAGTTCCTCCGCTGCGCTGGCAACGGTCTGGACATTCGTTGTCGTCTCGTTGGACGAGGACTGGGTCTCGTTGGCGTAACCGGCGCTGTCGCGTGCGATTTCGGTCAGGGCCTGAGCCGTGTTGTCGAGTCCGCCGGCCGTTGAGGCAACGGATCCGAGCGCGTCTTCTGCGGTGGCGCGGAAGTTGTTGATCAGGTCGTCGACCCTTTGCTGGCGGGCTTGACGGGCGTCTTCTTCCTGTGCGCTCTGCTCTTGGAGGTGCGCGCGTTCCACAGCATTGTCGCGGAAAACCTGAACCGTGCGGCTCATGTTTCCGATTTCATCGCCACGCTCAATGCCCGGAATATTGACTTCATTGTCGCCATTGGCAAGCCGGTCCATGACATTCGTAATCGTCTGGATCGGCTTGGTGATCGCCATGTTGAGAATGAAGGCAAGACCGACACCTCCGAGGATCGCAAGCCCGATCGTCATGATGATCTGCAATTCGGCGGACCCGGCTGCGCTGTTGGCCGCTTTGGACTGCTCGCTCGAAATCGCGGCAATATCGCCGCTGACCTGACGCGTTAGGTCGTCGAGCTCCTGGCGTTTTGCAAGAAGTTCCGTTTTCGCCGTCAGCATTTCCTTGAACGACCGGTCGAGCGTAGCGACGGATGTCGCGATCGCCTGGATGGCTTCTGCCGCAGAAGGAAGAACATCTGCGTATTTCACGAGTTCTTCCTCAAGCGCCGCCAGGTTCGAAATCTGGGTCTCCACGGCTGTCTGATCTTCCACCCCGAAGGATCCGAAAAGATAAAGAAGTTCTGCGCGTGCCGACTCTGATGCCTTGCTCAGCGACCTCGCCTTGTCGGAAATCGAGCGGATTGTTGCCAGACGCGTCGATGCCGTCAGCGCATCGCTCTTTGCCTGATCGACGACGGGAGCGACCTGTTTCAGAACCTCATCGGTCTGGGCATCCATTTCCTCAATGCCGGTGCCAACTGCAAGCCGGGCTTCATAACCTTCCGAAAAGCCGAGTTCCCTGTTGAGGTTTTCAACGACGGCCAGAAGGTTCTTGGTCTTGGCGGCAAGTTGCGCCAGCGTCTTGGGCTGCATGCCCTCGATCTGCTTCATCCGGATCTGTTTTGCGGAAGCAACCAGTTCGCTCGCGATCTGAATGGCGCTTTGTAGGGCATCGCCTTGCAGGTTGCCGTTGCCTTCCAGGTAGAGTAGCTGGATCTGCGTCACGCCGTCTTTCAGCTCGAAGATCCCGCGCTGGATGGCCGCAGCATCGTCAAGACGGCTGTCGGCGGAAAACGCCTCGGCACTGACCTGCTTTTCTTCGGTCAGTACCGCATCGTTGATCGTGAAGGCCAGCTGCCCGAGATCGGATGTGCTTTGACGCAGGGTGGACAGGCGTTCTGCCTGCTGGTTTGTCTGCGCGACCACTTCGCCGAATGTTGTCTCGAAACTGGTCACGGCCTCCTGGGCGCCCGCCACCTGGCTGGCTGCATCCGGATTCCCCGCGACCTCATGCTCGAGCTCCTGAAGAGAAGCACTGAGTTTGTCGATCTCCTGGGTGACCGCCGCGCTCAATTCAGCTGTCGGAGTGTTGAGATAGTCTTCCCGCTTGATTGAGGTTGCCTGCACCTGGCCGGCGACCTTGGCCGCATGATCTGCAACCACGAAACTGGAGGAGAGGTTCTGGATGGCGAAGTAACCGACCGCTCCGACAACGGCTGTCAGGAGCAAAACGGCAAAGAAGCCGCCACCGACCTTGAAGCCGAACTTCAGGTCGACCAAAGACTTTACAATCTGTTTCATACGATCCCCGCATGGCTGTATTACAGCGTTTCCCTGCTGCAAGTGTCACGGGAAGCAATGAATTTTGCGTAAATCGGGTGCGTATTTCTCGCGCATAGATATACACAATCATCGTAATAACTGCGTATTCGTCGATATCTATTGTTATCGGAACGGCATAAGACTTTTTCGACTGAAGGTTCAGACGTGCTGTCCGCCGTTTATGTGGATCTCAGATCCCGTTACGTAAGAACTTTTCTCGGAACAGAGATAGTAGATCGTGTCCGCAACTTCATTCGGCAGGCCCAGTCGTCTGAGCGGAATATCCTCCACCAGCTTTTCCGTTCCCGGCGAAAGAATGGAAGTGTCGATTTCACCCGGTGCGATTGCGTTGACGCGAATGCCGTGCGGTCCGAAATCCGCAGCCATTTCGCGGGTCAAGGCGGCAAGGGCGGCCTTGGAGGTAGCATAGGCCGTCCCCGCGAAAGGATGCACATGCATTCCGGCGATCGAGGTCACGTTCACGACCGATCCGCCGGCCGACTTCAGTTCTTCGAACAGGCCGCGTCCCAGCATGATGGGGGCGAAGAAATTGACCTGGAAGACGGTGCGCCACTCGTGCATGGCCGTATTGAGCGAGTTCAGCCGTTCTCCCTCGGACCCCTTCGGACTGATGCCGGCATTGTTGACCAGTGCACTCAGCCGGGAGTCGTTCGCTTCAAGACGCTTGCGGATTTCCTGGACGGCGAAACCGAGGTTTTCGGGATCGGAGAGATCGACCTGAATGTGATCCTCCGGGCCCATCGGCCACGGGCACTTGTCGGAAAACGCCTGCCGCGAACAGGTGATGACACGCCAGCCTTCCGCAGAAAACCGTTTGACGGTTGCATGCCCGATGCCCCGGCTTGCGCCGGTCAGGACAAGTGTCTGGCGGGTATCGGATGTGTCCTGGCCGCTCATTTCGGTTTCCTGTCGGTTGGGGGATGAGTCAGAAAAAGTTGACTCTCATAGTAGGGTTTCGTTATTGCGCATTAAACCCCAAATGCCAATATGGTCGGATAAACCGTTCCAGTGCGAACCCTACAATGATCGTCTGCTCCTGTAATGTCCTTTCTGAAAAGCAGCTTCGTGAAGCGGCCGAGGAAATGCGCGCCGACCCGAATGGAAAGGTACCGACACCTGGAGCAGTCTTCCGGCACCTGGGCTGCCGGCCGCGCTGCGGCAGCTGTTTTCCGTCAGTCATTGACATCATCCATGATAAGGGGTCTGAAGAAGGCGGTGAAATGGTCGAGCCTGCAACCTTGAAACGCGCCACGGGACGATAGGTAGAGGAGAGCCTGATGAAGGGTGAAGCACAAGTAATCGAATACCTGAACAAGGCTCTGCGTCACGAACTGACCGCAGTGAACCAGTATTGGGTTCACGCGCGTCTCCTGGCCGACTGGGGCTTCGGCAAGCTCGCGGACAAGGAACTCGAAGAGGCCGACGAGGAGCGTCAGCACGCGCAGGACCTCATGGACAGGATCATCTTCCTGGAAGGCCTGCCCAACCTGCAGACACTGGATCCGCTGAGGATCGGGCAGAATGTGAAAGAGTGCCTGGAAGGGGATCTGGCGGCGGAATATGTCGCACGGGCGCTTTATCACGAAGCCCGCGAGATCTGCCGTGACCTCGGCGACTACGTTTCGATGGCAATCTTCGAAAAACTGCTCGCGGACGAGGAAGGTCACATCGATTTTCTGGAAACTCAGCTCGACCTGATCGAGCGGATCGGCATCGACAACTATTCGCTCTTGCAATCGAAATCGGCCGACCAGGCAGAGTGACGCGTCAGCGTTGCGCTGTTACCGGCGTCACGTTTGGGGCGCCGGAACAACCGGTTTCCGGATCCCGGCCGTCGAGATAGTGGATCATGCCGCCGGCAGCGACGGCATCCTCCTGATCATGTGTCACAAGCAGCACCGGCAGGTTTTTTTCCCGCGCGAGACGAAAAACCAGCTCGCGGACATCGGCTCTGCGGGTCTGGTCGAGGCTTGAAAAGGGTTCGTCCAGAAGCAAGGCCTTCGGGTCAGCCAGAAGGGTCCGCATCAGCGCGACACGGGTCTGCTGCCCACCGGAAAGCGTCGCCGGGTCGCGCCCGGCAAACCCGGCAAGCCCGACATCTTCAAGAGCCTTCAGGGCCGCCTCTTTTCTTTGGGACCGCGATGCAGTCGATTGGGGAAGCGCAAACATGAGGTTCTGCAGCACGGACATGTGCGGGAACAGCAGCGGCGATTGAAACATCAGTCCAATGTGCCGTTCCTGCGCCGGACGGTTGGTGAGGTCCTCACCGTTCAGGAGAAGCCTGCCGTCTGCCTGAAAGGCCGGTTTCAGAAAACCGGCAATGAAATCCAGCAGGCTGGACTTACCGCTGCCGCTCTCTCCCATGATGGTCAGGATGCTTCCGGGCCGTATCCGGCAGTCGATGCTGATTAACGGAACCCCTTCCAGCCGCAGGCAGACGGAATCCAGAATGAGGCCGGACGTATCTTCGTTCGCGCGCATCCGTTGTTACCTTTCCAGCCGCATTGCGGCGCGGTTTCTGAATACCAGAGATGGCACCAGCGCTGCGAGGATAAAAGTCATCAGCGGAATGATCAGCTGAAGAACCGCGTAGAGCGCGGCGACCTGGCGATTGCCACCGCTCGCGAGCGCCACGCTCTCCGTTGTGACGGTCACGACACGACCAGCGCCGATCATCAATGTGGGCAGGTATTGTCCGACAGAGACTGCCGCGGCGACGGCGAATGTCACCAGTACCGGCCTGAGCAGGAGCGGAAGCCTGACCTGCCAGAAAACCCGCGCTCTGGATGCGCCCATTGATGTGGCCACCTTCGCATAGCGCGGGTCCAGTCGGTTCCACGGATCGCTCAGGGCAAGAAAAGCGTAAGGGAACACGAACACGAGCTGGGCGAGCAGAACCGCCAGGAAAGTCCCGCTCAGGCCGCCAAGGAGAAACAGCATCTGCAGCCCGAACAGAAAACTGATCTGGGGAAGCAGCAGGGGAAGAAAAATCAGGATGTTGAGCTTGCCTTGCGCTGCCAGGTCCCGGGCGCTGCGCGCTTCGAGCAGCCAGAGCGTCAACGCCGTTGCAATGCCTGCGGCAGTCAATGCAAGGGCAAGCGTTGCAGCCAGCGCCGGTGCGCCCATCCCGAAGGCATCCGCGATGCGCCCGAGGCCCCACTTCTGGGGCAGAACAGCAGGAAACCACCAGGATCTTGCAGCAGTCCACAAGGCAAGCAGCGCCATCGAAAGCGTCATGACGGCAACGATCAGGACCATCGGATAGAGACCGGCTTGCCGGGTCGCGAAATCGTTTCTGCGGCGTCGTCCACTGTCATAGCGCGCGCGTTGCCAAAGCCCTGCAAGGCGTTCAAGACCGAGATAGGTCAGCAACGCGCAGGCGCTGACGAAAAGCTGCAGCAAGGCACCGGCTGAAGCCATGAGCCGCTTGCTCAAATCGGGATCATTCATCCAGGCAACCAGTCGCGGTGCCAGCGGGGGCGGCGTGGTTGGGCCAAGGATCTGAGCGACGTCGACAACCGAGGTCGAATAGGCGATCACGGCAAGCATGGGCAGGCGGATCAGGGGATAGATCTGCGGCAGGACCACCTTGAAGAAGACGCTCATCCGGCCATAGCCAAGACTTGCACCTGCCTTGTAGAATTCCTTGATATGCGGCCTGTTGAGCGCTGCGAGCGTCATCAGGAAAAGAAACGGGACCTCCTTGGCCACAAGTCCGAAGGTCATGGCGAGACCGGCCGGGTCGTTGAGGATGAGAAGGTCCGGCGGTCGGGTCCACCCGGTCGCCCAGGGTGAGAAAAGACGCACAAGGAAGCCGGACGGCGCGATCAGGAACGCAAGACCGATCGCTGCCGCGGCATGCGGAACGGAGAGAAGCGGTGACAGGAAACGTGTCAGACGCTGGAAGGTTCGCGTCTCCGACCAGCCGGCCGTGAAGACAAGCACAATCGTCAGCGACAGGATCGATGCCGCCAGTCCGGTGCCGAAACTGAGCAGGGCCGACTTCACAAGACCGGGCTCTGCGATAAGGCTGCGCAGCGGATCGAGTGAGAGCGATGTGTAGCCCAGCACGGGCAGGTAGCCGAAAGCGGGCAGGAGGGTGCCGGCCAGGCCGGCAAGAACCGGGCCTGCCAGCAGGATCACCACAAGCAGTGTCGGAAAGTCGGGTCTGCGGCCTTGTGCCGGCAATGGCTTATTCGCTGCCCGCGCCGTAGCGCGCGGTCCACGCCTCCTCCAGTGCGGCCACCCAGCTTGGGTGTGGTTCCGGCAGCACGGGTCCAAGATCCTCGGGCGACAGTGTTGCCGGACCCAGATCCATTGCATCGAACAGCGCTTTTTCGTTCGCGGGCAGTGCCGCGACGTTCAGCACTGTCGGGTCACCCCAGATTTCCGGCTCCTGCTTGCGTGTCTGGGCCGTCGGGCTCAACAGGAAATTCGCATAGACCTTCGCGCCCGCCTGATTGGAGCTGTTGAAGGGTATGGCGACGAAATGGGTGTTACCGATCGTGCCGCCATCGAAGACGAACGTGCGCACCGTTTCGGGCAATTCGCCATTCGCAATTGCGCCCGACGCGTCCCCGGGATTGAAGGAAAAGGCGATGTCCAGTTCGCTGTCGGCGAGCAGCTGGCGCATGTCGGCTGCGTTCTTCGGAAAGGCCTGCCCCTGCCGCCACAAATGCGGGTGCAGGTCATCCAGAAAGGCGAACAGAGGTGCAACTGTTTCCTCAAAATTGCTCTCGTCCACCGGGGACGAAAGGACGGCTTTGTCCGCGACCGTGTCGGCAAGCGCCTGTTTCAGGAAGGTCGTCCCGTAGAAATTGGGTGGCTGAGGATACGAGAACCGTCCCGGATTGCGTTTTGCATAATCCAGAAGTCCTTTGAGATCGGACGGCGGTGTGTCGAGTCTGGCGCTGTCATACATGAACACGAGCTTGGCCATCCCCCACGGACTTTCCTGTCCGTCAGTCGGAACGGTGAAATCAATGGTAACGGTGGGCTTGTTTTCAACATCTACATATTGCCAGTTGGGCAGGGTTTCCGCCCAGCCCGGCGCTGCCAGCAGTCCGTTCTCCTTCATCGACGCGAAGTTCTCGCCATTGATCCAGATGAGGTCGACGGCACCGCCATTCTCCTTGCCGACCGACTTCTCCGCAAGCACCTGGGAAACGACGTTTGCCGTGTCGCTCACCTTCACATGGACGACACGGACGCCATGGTCGCGCTCGATCTCGCGCGCCGCCCATTGGATATAGGCGTTGATGCGCGGCTCTCCGCCCCAAGCATGGAAATAGACGGTCTGGCCCTTGGCTTCGTCCAGGACGGCCTGCCAGTCCTGGTCCTGTCCATGGGCCGTAAGGGTGGCAAGAAGTAGTCCGGCAATGCCGGTGGCGGTGGAAAGCAGTCGCTTCATCCAGGTCCCCAATTTTGGTTCTTTTTGCTGCCCGTTCCCTCGCGCATCCGGCCCGACACGGTCAACACAAGGCTTCGTGAATAAGCTGTGTCAAAACGATGCTGTCAGCTGCGCTTGGAAGTGCCCTCAGACAGGCAGGATATGCGTGTCCTTGATTTCTTCCATGACGGCATAAGTATGTGTTTCGCGGACACCGGGAAGCGCGAGAACAACATCGGACAGAAATGCCCTGTAGGCTTCCATATCCCTGACGCGGCTCTTCATGAGGTAGTCGAATCCGCCAGCCACCATGTGACACTCGAGGATGTCCGGGGCGCGTTCGACGGCACGTTTGAACGCGTCGAAGATTTCCGGCGAGGTTCTCTCCAGCCGGATCTCGACGAACACCAGAAGGCCACGCTCGACCTTCCCCGGGTCGAGTGTCGCCGAGAACCCTTCGATGTATCCTTCGCGCACAAGACGTTTCATGCGTTCCGCCGTTGCGGTTGGCGACAGGCTGACCCGTTCGGCGAGGTCCGTGTTGGTGACACGCCCGTCTTCCTGCAGCACTTTCAGGATTCTCCGGTCAGTCGCATTCAACATTATGAAATTCTCTAAAATTGTCCAGATGACGACATAATAAACGGAATTTAGCCCAAAAAACAGTGAAAATATCAGACCAATTTCCACTATTCTAGGGAAATAGTCTGGTTACGCCTGATGAGGCGTTTTGGGAGGTGCTCATGCCCGCAGCTGCTGCCGCAATGACAACGATGAACGATGCGGACCTGGTGCCGTTCCGGTCTGCCTATGCTCCGGATGAACGCAAAACGGTCGAAGCGCTTCTGAAGGAAGCGGCGGGTGATCCGGTTGTCGAGAAACTGATCGATCAGCGGGCGCGCGGCTATATCCATGACATGCGCGCTGTCCAGGTCGGTCTGGGCGGGGTCGAGGACTTCATGCGCGAGTTCGGCCTGACCACCCGTGAAGGCCTCGCAATGATGGTGCTGGCCGAGGCGTTGCTGCGCGTTCCCGACGCGGGCACCGCAGACAAGCTCATCGAGGACAAGCTTGCAGCTGCCCGTTTTGATGACCCGTCGGGCCACAAGTCCGACACATGGCTGGTATCCGCTTCGTCCTGGGCGCTTGGCGTGACTTCCCGCCTGCTTCATCCGGGCGATACGCCGCAAAGCATCCTCTCCAGTCTCGTCAAGCGGATGGGCATGCCGACCGTACGTGTTGCGACGCGCAAGGCCATGACCCTGCTGGGGCATCAGTTCGTGCTGGGCGAGACGATTGAAAAAGCGCTGGAACGCGCAAAGGTCCAGGAAGCCAAGGGTTATCGCTATTCCTACGACATGCTGGGTGAGGGCGCCCGCACGGCAAGGGACGCCGAGCGCTACTTCCGGTCCTACGCGAATGCGATCGAGGCCATCGGCAAGTCGGCGGGCGACGAAGATCTGCCAAACCGGCCCGGAATATCCGTCAAGCTGTCCGCTCTTCATCCGCGCTACGAGGCCGTGAACGGCGAGCGCGTGCGCGACGAATTGCTGCCGAAATTGCGCGAACTCGTGCAGATGGCGAAGGACAGGAACCTCAATTTCACGGTCGATGCCGAAGACGCCGACCGGTTGGAGATCTCGCTCGACGTGATTGCCGCGCTGCTCGCCGATCCGGTCACCGAAGGCTGGGACGGATTCGGTCTCGCGGTTCAGGCCTATCAGAAGCGCGGTGCAGACGTGATCGACTGGCTCGTCAGTTCAGCCCGCAAGACCGGTCGCAAGTTGATGGTGCGTCTCGTCAAGGGCGCCTACTGGGACACGGAAATCAAGCGTGCCCAGGAAGAGGGTGTCGACGGGTATCCGGTTTTCACCCGCAAGGCGGCAACCGATCTGTCCTATCTGTGCTGCGCCAAGCGTATGCTTGCAGCAAGGGACGTTCTCTACCCGCAATTTGCCACCCACAATGCCCTGACGGTCGCGCAGATCATCGAGCTTGCCGGAGGGTCGTCCGAGGGTTACGAGTTCCAGCGCCTTCATGGCATGGGCGAAAGTCTCTACAAGTCCGTATGCGAGCGCGACGGCTTTCCGACCCGGATCTACGCCCCCGTCGGCGGATACAAGGACCTGCTGGCCTATCTTGTGCGCCGTCTTCTCGAAAACGGTGCCAATTCGTCCTTCGTAACGATTGTTGGCGATGCTTCCGTTTCCGTCGAAGCCATGTTGAAACGTCCTGCAGAAATCCTCGACAACGGGCATCATGCAGTCAATCGCTCCATCCCGCTGCCGGTCGATCTTTATGGCGACAGCCGCCGCAACGCGGAGGGAGTCGAATTCGGCTGTGCCGCCGAACGCAATGCACTTGTCGGCGGCATGGCCCGGACGCAGGCACCGTTCGCGGACGCCGGTCCGCTCGGCAAGGGGCTTTCCGCGACGGGTGAGGCGCACCCGGTCTTTGCGCCGATGGATGGCACCACGAAGGTTGGGACAGTCCGCTTCGCCGACACGGAGACAGCACGCAAGGCCATCGCGGAGGCGCAGCAGGGCTTCGAAGCCTGGTCGCGCAAACCTGTCAATGAACGGGCAACATGCCTCGAACGCCTTGGCGATCTGCTGGAGGAAAACCGCGACCGGCTGATGATGATCCTCTCCATGGAAGCGGGAAAGTGTCTCCCCGACGGCATCGCCGAAATCCGCGAAGCCGTTGACTTCTGCCGCTACTATGCCAACGAGGCCAGAACGCTGTTCGGCGAGGGTCGGCTGATGCCAGGCCCGACAGGTGAGGAGAACCGCTACCGCTATCGCGGCCGCGGCGTGTTTGTCTGCATATCGCCCTGGAACTTCCCGCTGGCGATTTTTCTCGGACAGATCAGCGCCGCACTTCTGGGCGGCAATGCGGTGGTGGCGAAACCGGCGGAGCAAACACCCCTGATCGCCTTTGAGACCGCCAAGCTGATGTATCAGGCCGGAATCCCCGAGGACGCTTTCTTCCTCGTGCCGGGCGAAGGCGACATCGGTGCCGCGCTGACCTCGCATCCGGCTGTCGCGGGTGTTGCCTTCACCGGGTCGACCGAGACCGCCTGGGCGATCAACGGAACGCTTGCAGCCAAACGCGGGCCGATCGTCCCGCTGATCGCCGAAACCGGCGGCATCAATGCCATGCTGGTGGATGCGACCGCTCTTCCCGAACAGGTCTGCGACGATGTCATGATGTCCGCCTTCCGCTCCGCCGGTCAGCGCTGCTCGGCGCTTCGCCTGCTCTATGTTCAGGACGATGTCGCCGACACGTTGCTTGCGATGCTTGAGGGCGCGGCGAACGAGCTTAGTCTTGGAGATCCGCGCCAGCCGTCAACGGATATCGGCCCGGTGATCGACGACGAGGCGCGCGACACCATCATGGCCCATATCCATGACATGAGCGACAGTCAGACACTTCGATTTGCCGGCAAAGCACCGGACGAAGACCTTGCGAACGGCTCCTGGGTCGCGCCGCACATCATCGAGCTCGACAAGGCCGACGCGCTGGCGCGGGAAGTCTTCGGACCGGTGCTGCACGTGGTGCGCTATAGGGCAGGCGACATCGACAAGGTGCTCGACCAGATCGCCTCCACAGGCTACGGGCTGACGCTCGGCGTTCACAGCCGCATTGATGCAACAGTCAAGAAGGTCGTCGACCGGCTGTCCGTCGGCAATGTCTATGTCAACCGCAACACCATTGGTGCCGTTGTCGGCACTCAGCCCTTCGGCGGCTCGGGCCTTTCCGGAACCGGTCCGAAGGCGGGCGGACCGATCTACCTGACCCGTTTCGCCCTGGAACAGGTGGTCTCCATCAACACTGCCGCCGCCGGCGGCAACGCCAGCCTCGTCGCCGCATCGGACGATTGAGACGATTCTGCTTCGGGTCGTTCGGGCGATTTGATTGCCGGGCTTCAAGTACCTCTCCCATCTGGAGAGGTCGGCGCGTCTGCGCCGGGTGAGGGGACAAACCATGTCAGGACATGCAAACGCCTGACCCCTCACCCTGACCCTCTCCGGCGGGAGAGGGAACTTTTGCTCCGACCGTTGCGGAATAGCACTTCCTTTTCGCCCAGGTCTGCGTGACGCTTAGACCGGGATCATGAAGTCAGAACCAGCTGGGATGGACACCACATGATAACCTCATCCTGAGGAGGATCGTCAGGTCCGTCTCGAAGGATGGGCCACACGGGTCTGAACCAGCCGCACATCCTTCGAGACAGCGCTCCCGCGCTTCCTCAGGATGAGGGATTTGCGCTTGGCCGTCCGCTTTTGATGTGTGTCTCGAACGGGTCATTGGATCGCTGGGCGTCAACGACCTCTTCCTTCGGGATAGGTCGGTGGACTGAGCCGGGTGAGGGGCAAATCATGGCGGGACACGCAAACCCTCTGATCCCTCACCCTGACCCTCTACCGGCGGGGAAAGGGGACTTACGCCTCGGCCCGTTCGCAACAGGCCTTCCTTTTCGCCCAGGTCTGCGTGACGCTTGGACCGGGATCAGGAAGTCAGAACCAGCTGGGATGGAGACCACGTTACACCCTCATCCTGAGGAGGACCGTCAGGTCCGTCTCGAAGGATGGGTTTCATGGATCTGAACCAGCCGTGCATCCTTCGAGACAGCGCTCCCGTGCTTCCTCAGGATGAGGCCCTTCTGCTTGACCTTTCTCTGTCATCGCAGGGCTCAACCCACTTCTGTCCGGTTTGGAATTTGCTGTCGAACTTATGTCATTGAGAAAGAAGCATTTTTCCGTTCAGCGTCGAGTTGGGACAAGGGCTGTTTCCCGGATTTGTCGTCCCGGTTTGGCGCGTAAGCGGCAAGACCGGGATCTAGTACGCCGTGTGGCCTCAGGTTAGAAGAAGAAGGCGAAACAAGGGGTTACTGGTTCCCTGCCTTCCGCTGCGCTTCAGCAGGGATGACAAGTCAGCATACGCAAGCGCGCCCAAAGGGACAAATTTCGCCTTAAACCGGACAGCAGTGGGCTCGACCCTGCAATCCATGCCGTGAGGGGTCCCCTGGAAAATCCAGCAGGCGTGAAGAGAAACGGCATGAACACACTGATCATGTGCACGGCTGTCCGGTTCAAAACCACTGTCGAACAGATGCCATTGAAAAAGCGGCGGGACCGGGAACCAGTGCCCCTCGTGGCCTGAGTTGGAAAAGGGCGAGCGGCTTTTGCTTTAGGCCGCAGGGCCAATTGGTCGCGGAGTGCCAGTAACCTCTCCCGGCGGGAGAGGGAACTTTTGCTCGGTTCCGGCCGGCCCGAGTTCACTTTCCCCTCGGCTTCGCCCGCCTGGTTGCCTCTGCTTGCGTCGGGTCGTCCGGCCAGGGGTGTTTTGGATAGCGGCCTTTCATGTCGGCTTTCACATCGGCCCAGGAACCCGCCCAGAAGCCGGGCAGGTCTTTTGTGACCTGGATCGGCCGTTGGGCGGGTGACAGCAGTTCCAGAATCAGCGGCAGCTTGCCATCACAGACGCTTGGATGCTCCGTCAGGCCGAACAGTTCCTGGACGCGGA
>Ga0207422_1003656_pt1 | contig 14778 bp, 13 predicted proteins | sample MarCyaLeptolynsp_FD_187757 | JGI IMG/M metagenome (GOLD analysis project Ga0207422, IMG submission 187757) | Marine cyanobacterial communities from Panama - species 1 Leptolyngbya sp. (SPAdes) | ecosystem: Environmental > Aquatic > Marine > Unclassified | place: Panama: Panama City | collected...
ATCGCCGCAGCCATGCTCTTTCCGCTGGCCCTGAAACTGGGACAGCTGACTGATGTCCCTCGCGCCGCGTGGGGCTGGCTGACCGCTCTTGCCGTGGTGGGCAACGTTGCACCCTTCTATGTCATTAGCTGGGGCCAGCAACACATCGAGTCCGGCCTTGCAGCCATCTTCATCACCATGATGCCGCTCATGACATTGGCCCTGGCGCATGTGTTCGTTCCCGGCGAACGCATGACGGCGCGGCGGCTGGGTGGATTCGCCGTAGGTCTTGCCGGCGTGGCACTGATCGTAGGCCCGGAAGTTCTCCTCGATGTCGGCACCACCAACCTCGAACTGCTGGCTCAGGGGGCGGTGCTCTTCGGCGCGGTCCTGTTTGCCGCAAATGCCATCATCGCCCGCAACATGCCGCCGATGGATTTGTGGGGCCGCTCGGCCTTCACCAGCGGCATCGCCTTCGTGGTGATCCTGCCTCTGGCGCTCGCCACAACACCGCTGCCAACTGATTTGCCCGGGCCACAATCTCTGCTCGGTATCGTTGGAACCGGCATCTTCGCCACCGGCCTCGCCACGGTGATCTACTACAAGCTGATCGACGAAGCAGGACCGACCTTCATGTCGCTGACCAACTACCTCGTCCCGCCCGTCGCGCTGGTTGCCGGCATCATCGTTCTGGGCGAACAGCCATCAATATGGGCTCTGGCAGGCCTGGCACTCATTCTGGCAGGCATCGGCATTGCCGAGCTCAAGCGCAAGCGCGCCTGACGTTGCGGATCAGACTGAAATCTCGCCCTTGAGATAGTCTGCGCACGTCCCCTCAACAATCACCCGATCATCCGCCAGCCGGGTCCAGATGGTGCCACCGCGTGGCGACATCTGCCGGGCCACCATCTGTTCCTTCTTCAGCTTGCGCGTCCAGAACGGCGTGACATCGCAAAAAGCCGAGCCGGTCACATGATCTTCGTTGACGCCATGGGCGGGAGCAAAGACACGATTCACAAAGTCGAACCCGGATCCGTCATCGCCGGGCGCAGTGGCAATCACCACCTGATCACGCGGCCCGGCAAATCGCGCCAGCGGCTCGAATGCCGGCTTGAGCCGGGCAACCTCGTCAGCGCGATCAAATACGGCAATCAGGTTGGCCCCACTGAGAACCATCCGCGGACGCACACCAAGCATCGCCCCCAGCTCGCGCGGCTCCGCCATCGGCTTCGACGGGCGCGCGGGAAAATCCATCACAAGCCGGCCTTCATCGCCGCGGGACACAGTGAGCGTGCCGGACAAAGTCTCAAAGGCCACGTCGGCGGCACCGGGTGTCAGGTGGGTCAAAATCACATGGGCCGTTGCAAGCGTCGCATGCCCGCACAGCTGCACTTCCACAGTCGGCGTAAACCACCGCAGCCTGTACCCGTCCCCTTCAGCCACAAAGAAAGCCGTTTCGGCCAGGTTGTTTTCAGCCGCAATCGCCAGCATCTGCTCGTCGGTCAGCCATGCATCAAGCGGCACGACCGCAGCCGGGTTTCCCTCAAAGGGTCTGGATGCAAACGCGTCGATCTGAAAGAGGGTGAGCGGCATGAGATATCCCCGGGTAGCGACCGTCATCAGGAAGGATCGCGCAACACCCAGCCATGGTCGAGCGGCCCTGCGCCTGCACCAATCTTCGGCGCATGCGTCATAGCCATATGCACATAGTCGCGTGCATCTTCCACCGCATCCACAACATCCCTGCCCTGCGCCAGCAGGGTCGCGATGGCACTCGCCAGCGTGCAGCCGGTTCCGTGGGTCGACGTTGTATTGATACGGGGGCTGGTGAAAGTTCGAATTTCGGATGGTGTCGCCAGCACATCCACCACCACGTCGCCGCCCAGATCACCCCCGGTGACCAAGACACAATCAGGACCCGAAGCGAGCAATGCCCGCGCTGCCTCCCGCATGTCACCGGCTGTTTTCACAGGCTGATCAGCAAGCACGGCAGCTTCGTGAATGTTTGGGGTCGCGATAAACGCCAGCGGCAGCAACCTTCCAATCAGCGCCGCCTCGGCCTCCTGCTGCAGCAGCCTGTCACCCGATGTGGCGACCATCACCGGGTCGACCACAAGCGGTGGCACCTCGTCATAGGCTTCAATCGCGTCTGCTACCGCCTCGATGATATCTGGTGAATGCAGCATGCCGGTCTTGAAGGCATCAACACCAATGTCGCAGATCACTGCATCCATCTGCTGGCGCACAAGCTCAGGCCGCAACCCTTCAACGCCGTGCACACCTGTCGTGTCCTGAACGGTGATCGCCGTCACCGCTGTCGCTGCATACCCACCAAGCGCGGTGACAGTCTTGATGTCCGCCTGGATACCTGCCCCGCCGCCTGAATCCGACCCGGCAACAATCAACACCCGCGCCAGGTCGGATGGCGTGATCTCGGTCACGCGGAGCGGCTCTCGATAACGGTGCAGATGTCGTTCACCACACGCTCGACCAGCGTGTTGTCATCCCCTTCCGCCATCACGCGGATCAGCGGTTCGGTGCCGGACTTACGGATCACCAGACGGCCCTGATTGCCCAGCGCCTGGGTGCCCGTCTCAATCGCATCCTTGACCTGGTCATCCTCCAGCGGCGCACCATCACGGAACCGAACATTGCGCAGCAGCTGCGGCAGGGGATCAAACAGGTGGCATATTTCGCTCAGGGGTTTTTGGGTTTCTGCCAACACCGCCATGACCTGCAACGCTGCAATCAGCCCGTCACCGGTTGTCGCGAAATCAGAAAGCACCACATGGCCTGACTGTTCACCGCCGAGGTTGAAACCATTGGCCCGCATATGCTCCACCACATAGCGATCACCCACCTTGGTGCGCGCCAGCGTCATGCCCTTGCTTTCAAGATAGCGCTCAAGGCCAAGATTGCTCATCACGGTCGCAACGATGCCACCACCCTGAAGCATCTGCTTGTCAGCCCAGGACTGCGCGATGGCGGCCATCACCTGATCGCCATCAACCGTCTCGCCATGCTCATCTACAATGATGACGCGGTCCGCATCCCCATCAAGCGCAATGCCGATATCGGCACGCAGCTCGCGCACCTTTCCGGCCATCATCTCAACTGAGGTTGATCCGCACCCTTCGTTGATGTTGGTCCCGTTCGGATCAACACCTACAGAAAAGACTTCCGCGCCAAGTTCCCACAAGGCGGCAGGCGCAACCTTGTAGGCTGCGCCGTTCGCGCAATCCACGACGACCCGAATACCGTCCAGGCTCAGGTGCCGAGGGAATGTCCGCTTGGCAAATTCGATGTACCGCGCCTGCGCATCTTCAATACGCTTGGCTCGCCCAATGCTCGATGGGGCCGCCAACCCGTCAGACAGACCATTGTCCATGTGGTGCTCGATGGCGTGCTCGACGTCGTCAGACAGTTTGTAACCGTCAGGGCCAAACAGCTTGATACCGTTGTCGCCAAAACTGTTGTGGGACGCGGAAATCATGACACCCAGATCAGCGCGCAAGGAGCGAGTCAGCATCGCCACAGCCGGCGTCGGCAGCGGCCCAAACTGAAACACATCCATGCCTACAGACGTGAAACCGGCCACCAGGGCATTTTCGATCATGTAGCCGGACAGACGCGTGTCCTTGCCGATCACCACCCGGTGGCGGTGCTCCCCGCGCGTGAAAACGCGCCCGGCCGCCATACCTACCTTGAGAGCGGTTGAGGCAGTCATCGGTTCGAGATTTGCACGGCCACGAATGCCGTCAGTTCCAAAATATTTGCGTGACATGAAATGTCCCCCGCGTCGTCCTTGCCGGTCTGTACGACCGTTATTTGACGCGCACTATAGACAAAGGCGTTGAGTACTAGGTTAACGAATGTTTTCAGCGTGTTACCGGGTTCAATGCTCAAGCGCACCGGTTATCGCCAGTGCGTCCTTGAGCGCGCCCGGCGCGTGGGTGCGGATATAGCGGGCACCGGCCCGCGCTGCAAACATCTCGGCAGCAAGCGTCGCGGGTCCGATATCCGCTACATCCCGCCCGGTCATTTTCCGCAGAAAACTCTTGCGGGAGACCGAGACAAGCACCGGCAAGCCGTAGCGCGCCTCGAGGCGGCCGATCTCACGCAGCACCGTCAGGGACACGTCCGGGTCCGTGCCCAGAAAGAACCCCATACCGGGATCAAGAACACACCGCTCCCGGGCAATCCCGGCAGCCTCCAACGCCGCAAGCCGATCATCGAAGAAGGTAAAGATTCGGTCCCAGATGTCTGTCACAGCCACATCTTGCCGCTGGGCCCGCCCGCGCCCCTGCACCCCGTGCATGATGATGAGTCGGGCCGACGCACTCGCCAGCGCCGGATAAATCTCCGGATGCGGAAAGCCCTGGATGTCATTGAGGTAGGGAACGCCCTGCCCCAGCGCCCAAAGCTGCACGTCCAGCTCAAAACTGTCGACCGAGACCGGGATGCCCGCCTCGACAAGCTGCGGCAGCACACGGCCCAGACGCGCAATCTCTTCAGCCGCCCCTACATCGGCTGAGTCCGGATGGCTGGACGCAGGCCCCAGATCAATCATGTCAGCTCCCTGCGCCATCAACGCACACGCGTGATCGACCGCTGCCTGCGGGTCGAGATATCTGCCGCCGTCAGAAAATGAATCGGCGGTGATGTTCACAATGCCTAGCAATGTCGGTGAGGAAGTCATGAAGGACGCATCCGGCAAAATGAAAAAGGCCCGGGAGCATAAACGCCCGGGCCTTTTCACAACAGAGGTGTGAGCGCTTAGGTGCCTTGCGGCTCCGCACCCGGCGGAACGCTTCCCGTGTCTCCCGTCGGACGACGCCCGGCAGAAGGAACAGAAGACGGCGTGCCCTGCTCAGGCGTCACATCATCATCCGTGTTTCGCTCAGGCTTGGTGCCCTTGAGCAAAGCCTTGATCTCGTCACCGGAGAGCGTCTCATACTCAAGCAGGCCCTGACCGATCACTTCCAGCTGGTCACGCTTTTCCGTGAGGATGCGGGTTGCTTCCTCATGACCGGCTTTCACAAACCGCGCGACTTCAGCGTCAATCTGACGAGCCGTGTCTTCCGACACATTCTGGTTGCGCGCCACGGAGTGCCCCAGGAACACTTCTTCCTGGTTCTCACCAAAGGCCAGCGGACCAAGCGAGTCCGACATGCCCCAGCGCGTGACCATGTTCTTGGCGAGCTTTGTGGCCTGTTCAATGTCAGACCCGGCGCCGGCGGTGACAGCGTCATGGCCGAACACAAGCTCTTCCGCCACACGGCCACCCATGAGGATCGCCATACGGGACATCATTTCTTCCCGGCTCATGGAGAGCTTGTCACCTTCCGGCAGTTGCATCACCATGCCCAGCGCCCGGCCACGCGGAATGATCGTTGCCTTGTGGATCGGGTCCGTCGATGGAACGTTCAGCGCCACCAGCGCATGACCGCCCTCGTGATAGGCCGTCAGCTTCTTTTCGTCGTCGGACATCACCATGGTGCGCCGTTCAGCGCCCATCATCACCTTGTCCTTGGCATCTTCAAACTCAGACATGGTGACCAGACGTTTTGCCCGGCGCGCCGCCAGCAAGGCAGCTTCATTCACCAGGTTCGCAAGGTCAGCACCGGAGAAACCCGGCGTGCCACGTGCGATTGTGCGTCCGTTGACGTCCGGCGCCAGCGGCACCTTGCGCATATGCACCTTGAGGATTTTCTCACGGCCAACAATGTCCGGGTTGGGAACAACAACCTGGCGGTCGAAGCGACCGGGACGCAGCAGCGCCGGGTCCAGCACGTCCGGACGGTTGGTGGCGGCAATCAGGATGATGCCCTCATTGGCCTCAAAGCCGTCCATCTCCACCAGCAACTGGTTGAGGGTCTGTTCGCGCTCGTCATTGCCGCCGCCCAGGCCCGCGCCACGATGGCGGCCCACAGCGTCGATTTCGTCGATGAAGATGATGCACGGCGCATTCTTCTTGGCCTGCTCGAACATGTCACGCACACGGCTTGCACCAACGCCGACGAACATCTCCACAAAGTCAGAACCGGAGATCGTGAAGAACGGCACATTGGCTTCACCTGCCACCGCACGCGCGATCAGCGTCTTACCTGTGCCGGGAGGGCCCACAAGCAACGCACCCTTGGGAATACGTCCGCCCAGCCGCTGGAACTTCTGCGGGTCCTGAAGGAATTCGACGATTTCCTGCAGGTCGTCCTTGGCTTCGTCCACACCCGCAACGTCGTCAAACGTCACCCGGCCATGGCGCTCGGTCAGCAGTTTCGCCTTCGACTTGCCAAAGCCCATGGCCTTGCCGCCGCCACCCTGCATCTGACGCATGAAGAAAATCCACACACCGATCAACAGCAGCATCGGGAACCAGGAGACCAGCACGCTCAGAAGCGTCGGCGAGTCGGATGAGCTCGGACGGGCTGAAATCTGCACACCGCGCTCATAAAGGCGCTCGGTCACATTGGAATTGGGCGGCGCATAGGTGGTAAAGGCCCGGCCATCAGAAAATGAGCCGGTGATTTTCTCACCCTGAATGGTCACATCCGCGACAGAGCCCGCATCAGCCTCCGCGAGAAGCTCGGAGAAAGTGATATCGGTTGTTGCACCCTGCTGGGCCGGAGCCTGAAACAGATTGAACAGCGCCACCAGCAGCAGAGCAATGATGACCCAAAGCGCGAAATTGCGAAAATTGTTCACAGGATTTTGGTCCTTGTCGGCGCGTCAGGGCTCAAAATGGTCCAAACGCGGCAGTTTCCTTGTTGAAAGCCAGCATATTCAAAGATAGGCGGGCAATAAAGGATTACTAGTCCTTAGAGCAATTCCAAAACTGCTTAACGAGCCTTGAATCTCAAAGCCTTAGCGGCACCTTAGCCACACCGGATGTCCGGATTAAGGGGCGCCGTCTGCAAATTCCGCAATCGGCCCCGAGACAATACCGGCCCGCATCGGCCCCAGGAACGCCACATGATGACGCGGCGTGTGTCCATCTGCCCCAAAGCCAAGCGTCGGCACTTCCACCAGGGACGGGCCACAATAGACCGCCGGCACACACGCTAGGGCTGCCTGCGGAACCGGCAAGGCACCACCCCCAAGCGAGTCGCGCAGCTGTCTTGCCCCCCGGGAACCCAACGGTCCCACGCTCCTGTCTTCGCCGCCGGAACTTGCAGCAGTCAGCGCCGAAACCTCAAAACGGCCATCCCAGACCAGCGAGCCTCCACCCCCCAGCGATACAAAAGGCGCAATGGCGCGCTGTTCCCGAAACGCAAACACAGCATCTTTCCAGGCTGCAAACCGCACACCGCCCAGTGTCGCGCCGGAAAAATCAGATTGATGCAACCGCTCCAGCAACGACCGGGTGTGATGCAACCGCGGCGGATAGGTGGCACCACTGATGGCCATGACCATCCGAGACAGGGACCGCAGGCCGATTTCCATCGGCACATCCACAAAACGCGCCCGGTCAATGCGGGCCCAGCCACCGGCATCAAACTGCGTGCAGGCCATAATGTGCGCATTGGTCCAGCCGGTAAGCGCATCGCGCGCCATCGCCAGACGGGCAGCCGTCTCGGCAAGCCGCTGCGCCGTCAGACCCTCAGCCTCAAGCAACGGACGAAGCGCCCGCATGCGAACACGCGCGTGCTGCGCATCATCGTTGGACGGGTCGCTCACATAGTCCTGTCGATGGGCCTCCAGCAAAGCCAGCAGGTCCTGGCGCGGCACTGTCAGCAGCGGCCGCAGAATGCGTAAACCATCGCGTGTTGCGTCAGCAGCCATGCCGGACAGTCCATCGACGCCGCTGCCGCGCGCAAGCCTGAGCAACAGGGTCTCAGCCTGGTCGTCTTGTGTATGGGCCACAAGCAGTCCGGCAACGCCATGTGCGTCACACCACTCGCCCATCAATCGATAGCGAATGTCCCGCGCCGCCGACTGGATACTTACAGTTGGTCGCGCGCCAGCATGCGTGAGAATTGTATGCGGAACACCCAGTGCCTTTGCCCATGTGCCCACCTGCAGCGCTTCTGCCGGCGCTTCTGCCCGCAAACCATGATCAACCGTCAGCGCATGAATCTGTCGCCCGGACCGTCTGGCTTCCTGAGCAGCCAGCACCAGCAACGCCATCGAATCCGGCCCGCCGGAGACGGCGAGCGCAAGCGCATCATCTGGCGACAGGCCGAACGGCTTGATCAGGTCATCGAAGATAATTTCTGGCAACGTGGCTCCCGGCATCGGCGAGCCTAAACGCATCCCGCGCGGGCACGCTCCTGCTCGGCACGGGCCTTCACGCTCTGGGGCGCACCCGGAAATGTCCGGGGCACCTCCGCAAGGGTCAGGCAGGCATCCTGCGTCTGGCCAAGTGCGGCCAGTGTAATGCCCAGCTTCAGAAGACTGTCCGGGGCCTTCGGGCTCGACGCATAGCTCTGATATCCCGTCAGGAAGGCACGCGCGGCGTCCTGATACTGCTCGCGCACATAGTAGGTTTCACCCAGCCAGTACTGCGCATTCCCGGCAAGGCTCGTGTCACCATAGCTCTCAAGAAACTGGGTGAAAGCCGCCTCGGCGGAGGCATAGTCGCCCTGGCGCAGAAAACTCATGGCGTATTTGTACGCCTGATCCGGACCACCCTCCGGCAGCCCTGCCGTTGCCGCGGAAGACAGCTGGCGCGGCGGCGTGAGCTGAGGTGCCGACGACGAGACACCGCCAAGCGTACCCACACTGGCCTGCTGTGCAGCCGACAGGGGTTTTTCCGCAGGGACCGGTGCCTGGGCTGTCAGCGGAGCCGGGGCACCCGCCGGTGCCGTTGATGCAGCTGGACGTTGTCCGCCCCCGGTGCCTTCCAGATCCCGAAGACGGTAATCCGTATCAGCGGCAAAATTATCGAGCTTCTGGTTTGCCTGACGCAGTTCAAACTGCAGCCGCTCGACCTGGCCTGTCATGTCACGCAGCGACGCTTCAATCTGGTCCAGCCGCAGGGAAATGCGCGCGGCATCCGTTGCACCCAGATCAGCCGCAGGCGCCGGTGCTCCCAGCTGTGCCGGTGCACCGCCTTGATAGACATTGCGCTGCACATCCTGCAAATCCCGCTCAAGCCGCAGCAACCGGTCATACAGCGCGCGCGTGTCCGTCACGGACTGTTGCGCGTGTGCCGGGACCGCACCCGCGGTCAAAACCACGCCCGCGCCGACCATCAAGGACGGAAGTACAGCCAGGGCAAATCTCAGCTTGGGCATGACCAATCCAGTACGGCGAAATTTCATGACAGGCAAATCACTCCACAAGCTTGGCAAAATTGAGGCTCCGATCCAAAGCCTTTCCGACCACGCCTTTCAAAATATGGCCGTTCCCGGGGCCTGACGATCGGGGCCGGTCCAGCGTGTCGACCAGAATCAAAGAGGCGCACACCCCATGGATGTGCGCCCCGGTAGTCGCAATGTTCAGGCGGGCGGCGGCTTAGGAGCCGGCCCCCTGCGTCACTACCGTGACGCCACGGCGGTTCTGAGCCCAGCAGCTTTCGTCAGAGCAAAGGGCAACAGGGCGTTCCTTGCCGTAGGAAATCGTCTGCACGCGTGACGGTTGAACGCCAAGGCTCACCAGATAATCCTTGGCTGAGTTGGCACGCCGTGCCCCAAGCGCAAGGTTGTATTCACGCGTGCCGCGCTCATCAGCATGGCCTTCAAGCGTGACGCGGACAGCGGGATACTGGTTCATCCAGGCGGCCTGACGCTGAAGCGTCGCACGGGCATCGGCACGAAGAGATGACTGGTCGGTGTCAAAGAACACGCGATCACCAACATTGACCACAAGGTCCTGCTGGGTGCCCGGTGTCGGTCCGGACGGCGCCGGTGCCGTCGGCTGCGTTGTGGTCTGAACCACAGGCTGCTCAGGGTCAGAGCTACAGGCAACCAGCGCCATTGCAGCAAAACCTGCGAGTGCCATTTTCACGGCACGACCGGCAAATCCGGAATTAATTGTCCGTGAACGGATCAACGTTGCGGTCATATCAAAAATCTCCTGCCTTCACGGACCAGACCTGGCCCCCAAAATCTGTTGCACCCATTAGAACCGCAAACCCAAGAAAACAGCTGTGTGTTCCAGTCCGCATGCGTTCCAAATACTTTTATCCGCCCTATGCCGCTCCAGCGTCCGACAAGTCGAAACAACCTTAACAGCCCAATATGACGGTTGCCCGCGAAACCTTCCCGATTGTCGGGTCCGATTACTCGGATTTAGGCCTCCCGGGCATCTCGACGTTTTCTTGGATCCCCTGGTGGACGTTATCCGCTTCCCCCCTAACGGATCAAGGGAGACCAGGCTGGATCAGACCCGAATCCCGGCGTCGCCACCTGCCGTTCATTGTACCCGGTCAGATCCACCGACCACAGGCTAGGTCCGCCCCGCGCCCCCGGCGTTTCGCGGAAAAACATGAGAACCCGGCCATTTGGCGCCCATGTGGGCCCCTCATTGTGATAGCCCTCTGTCAAAATACGCTCGCCCGTGCCGTCCGGGCGCATCACGCCGATCAGAAATCGGCCTTTGTATTGCTTGGTAAACGCGATCATATCCCCGCGAGGCGACCAGACCGGCGTTGAATACCGGCCCTCGCCAAAGCTGATCCGACGCACATTCGAGCCATTGGCACTCATCACGTAAATCTGCTGCGTGCCGCCACGGTCACTTTCAAAGGCAATTTCCCGGCCGGCCGGACCATAGGTCGGAGACGTGTCGATCGACGGCGAATTGGTCAGGCGGCGCGTACCACGGGTACGCAAATCAAGTTCATAAATGTTGGCATTGCCACCGCGCTGCAGGCTCATGATGACCCGGTCACCATCCGGCGAAAACCGGGGCGCAAAGGTCATGCCCGGGAACTCACCGACAACTTCCTGCTGCCGTGTTTCGATATTGAAGAGATAGACCCGCGGGCTGCCACCGGCATAGGAGAGATAGGTGATCTCCTGATTGGTGGGAGAGAATCGCGGCGTCAGCACCAGCGCCCCACCATTGGTCAGAAAACGTGGATTGTGGCCATCCTGATCCATCAGGGTCAGCCGCTTGACCCGCTGCCCCTTGTTGCCGGTCTCCGACACATAAACGATGCGCGTATCAAAATAGCCGGTCTCACCCGTCAGCCGCTCATAGATGGCGTCCGAAATGATATGCGACACACGCCGCCAGTTGTCCGGCTTTGTGAAGTACTGCAGCCCGATGAGTTGCTCTTCGCCGAACACATCCCACAGACGGAACTCCACCCGCAGACGTCCATCAGCTTCCTGCGTAACCGATCCGGTCAGCAGCGCCTGGGCATCAATGATGCGCCAGTCGCCAAAGCGCGGCGCGCTGTTTGGGTCTGTGATCTTCTGAATGAAGGCCGCTTCGCTCAGGGGACGGAACAATCCGGACCGCTCCAGATTGTTGCGGATGACACCGGCCATCTGGTCGCCGGTCTGCGTCGCGGCGTCATCGCTACCGACAAAATCGGTCACCGCAAGCGGCAGCGGCTCAATTGTGCCCTGCGTAATGTCGATGCGCAGCTGCGCAAAAGCTGTCCCTGGCACCGCCAGCACAACCAAAGCCATCAGTGGTGCAAGCCGTGTCAGATATTCCGCCAGAATTTGCCTGTACCCGCGCATTCCCAAAGCCTCTCGTAGCCTGCCAACCCGTTTAACGACCCAACATCTGACTGGGATCAAACCGCAGTTCGATCTCTCGCCAGGATGCGTATTTCTCCACCGGCAACCGATAGGGTGCACAGCGGCGCACGGCCCGCAAGGCCGCTTCCTGGGCAGCCTGCTGGTAAGACGACAACACGAAGTTACCGCCCTTGACCTGCGGCGCCCGTGACAGGGACCCATCCCGGTTCAGCCAGATCATCATCGTGACCACCAAATCCGCCGCATTTGTGGCACCAACCGGCGGAGACCAGCAGGCGCTGATTTGCTGACGCATGAAGTCCAGTTCCGAGACGGTAAGCGACGATTGCGCACCAATCCGTGACTGTTGGGGCACAGTTTGTGTCGGCGCCGGTTGTGCCGGTGCCGGCTGACGTTCTTCCGGTAACTTGTCGAGCAGGGCCGCAATTCTGCCCGCATCAAAGGATGGACGCTGCTGCACGGGCCGCTGCGGCGGTGTTGGGCGCAGGCGAGGCGCAGGCGGCTGCGGCGGTGCCACATTCACCTTTTCCTGCGGTTCCGGCTCGGGCTCGGGTTCCGGCGTTGGCGCGGGTTCAGGTTCCGGTGCGGGCGGTGGTGGCGTGGGCTCAGCCGGTGGCGGCGTCGGCGCAGGTGGTGTCGGTTCAGCAATCGGCTGGGGTTCGGGTTCCGGCTCGGGTGCTTCCTGAGGTTCCGGCTCGGGTTCAGGTTCCGGCGGTGCAGGCTCTGCTTCAGGTTCGGGCGCACGGGTGATGCGCGTGAACTCGTCAATTTCAAAAATCTCGATCGGGATCGGCTGGGCAATCTCTACCGGCTCGAGTTTCGGCGCGGGCAGGCCCACCACCGCAATCGTGATGATTGCGACGTGGAGCAGGACGGAGAGGGGAACACCGCCGCGCATCTGTTGTGTCTACCGTTCCTCAGCGCCACTCGGCGCATCTTGCTCAGTCACAATGGCGATACGCCGAATCCCTGCAGAGGAAAGCGTTCCCATTACATCCGTGATCACGCCATGAGAGACCGTTCTGTCACCTCGAATATATACACGCTGATCATATCCACCCTGGGCAATCGCCAACACACGCGCTGACAATTCATTCAAATCAACCGTCGTCTCCTGCAGATACACCTGACCATCGGCACTCACCGATATCGTCAAAGGTTCATCATCTTCCTGCAATGGCTGCGAACTCGTCTCGGGTAAATCAAGCGGCACGCCTACCGTCAGCAGCGGTGCCGCCACCATGAAGACGATCAGCAGCACCAGCATCACGTCCACGAAAGGCGTAACATTGATTTCGCTCATCGGCGCGCGCGGACGGCGGCTGCGGCGACGACCGCCTCCGTTCGACCCGCCGTTCGGCATCAATCCACCAGCCATGGTCAGTGACCCTCGCGGGTTTCATCAATCTGCCGCGACAGGATCGCGGAGAATTCATCCGCAAATCCGTCAAGCCGCGTCGCATAGCGGTTCAGGCTGGTTGAAAAGGCGTTGTAGGCAATCACTGCCGGAATGGCGGCCAGCAGGCCAAGGCCGGTGGCGAACAGCGCTTCCGCAATGCCCGGCGCCACGACCGCCAGATTGGTGTCACGCGACACGGCAATCGCCTGGAATGAATTCATGATGCCCCAAACCGTGCCGAACAACCCGATAAACGGTGCTGTCGCACCCACGGTTGCGAGGAACAGCAGACCGCGCTCAAGCCGCGCCGTCTCGCGGGCAATCGAAACCGTCATCACACGGTCGATACGTTCCTGCAGTCCGTGAATGGCCTTGGTGCCGATTTCCGCCGACCGGCGCCACTCCCGCATGGCCGCCACAAACAGCGTCGACATCGGATGGTCAGGCCGGTGGCCCATATTCTGATAAATGTCTTCAAGCGACTGGCCGGACCAGAACACCTGCTCGAACTTCTCCGCCTTCTTGTTGACGGAGCGCAGCCGGCCCCACTTTTCAAAGATGATCGCCCAGCTCCAGATCGACGCTGCGAACAGGCCGACCATAACGGCCTTCACCACAATGTCGGCGCGCAGGAACAGGCTGAAAAGAGAAAAGTCGGTTTCGGCAACCTGCGCTGCCGCGTTGATGATATCCGGCTCCATCGTCGAAACTTCCTACGTCATGTCTAAGCGCTTCGGCGAAAGCGGCACATCAACCCAGTTCCGGGATAACGGCATTGCCGCCCGTCCCGCCTTGTCCTGTGTTTTTGTGTCGAAACTGCGGCGCGAAAGGGCCGCCAAGAGAGCCGAAATCCAGGGTGAAGTCCAAAAGGTTCAAGCAACATAAGGGGCAAGCGCCTCGCGCACAAATGCCGGAATTCTGCGGGCGCGGCCCGCGCCGTCCAGCACCGCGATCTCGACGTCCGCCTCAAAGAGCTGCGTCTCACCCCGCCAGACTGTCTGGCTCGCCCGGATACGCGCGCCGCGCACCTCGGTGAACCGCGTCCGGACCTCCAGCGCATCATCCAAGCGTGCCGGTGCGATGAACCGGATGGTCATCTGCCGCACCGCAAAGGCCGTGGAATCCTCCGCATCCATCATGGTGCGATGGTCCAGGCCCGCGCAGCGCAGAACATCCGTCCGCCCACGCTCGACAAACCGCAGATAGTTGGCGTGATAGACAATGCCGGAAGCATCCGTGTCCTCGTAGTAGACACGCACAGGCATGACGTGATGCCCATCGGCACTCAGCGTGCCCGCCGGGCCCAGATCGTCACGTTGATCACTCATCCTCAAACAATCGTGTCTGAACCCCTTCAAAGGTCGCGGGAATCGTCAGGCCCAGATGCTCGAAGGCGGCGCCGGTGAGCAGGCGGCCCCTTGGGGTCCGCTGCACAAAGCCCTGCTGGATCAAATAGGGCTCAATCAGTTCCTCAATCGCATCGCGCGCTTCGGACAGGGCGGCGGCAATCGTCTCAACGCCTACCGGCCCGCCACCGAATTTGAGCGCGACCGTCCGCAGATAGCGATGATCGAGACTGTCCAGCCCGCGATTGTCAACTTCCAGCCGGTTGAGCGCCTTGTCAGCAACACTCACATCAATCTCTGAGACGCCGCCAACCGACGCAAAGTCCCTTACCCGGCGCAACAATCGCCCGGCTACACGTGGCGTCCCCCGCGACCGGCGGGCGATTTCCATGGCGCC
>Ga0207422_1003657_pt1 | contig 14775 bp, 9 predicted proteins | sample MarCyaLeptolynsp_FD_187757 | JGI IMG/M metagenome (GOLD analysis project Ga0207422, IMG submission 187757) | Marine cyanobacterial communities from Panama - species 1 Leptolyngbya sp. (SPAdes) | ecosystem: Environmental > Aquatic > Marine > Unclassified | place: Panama: Panama City | collected...
GCCGGCTCGGTGATTATTGCGAGGAGCCTAAACCCGATCCCATCCCGAACTCGGCCGTTAAACTCCTCAGCGCCGATGGTACTGCGTCTTAAGGCGTGGGAGAGTAGGTCGTTGCCGGGCCTGCAAAACACAGCGAGTAGGATCTGATCCCTCATTCATGAAACAACTGGCCGTTTGGCCACAGAACATACGCTCTCTTCAACATGACGCGGCCGCGCGCCGACTTTGGCCCCGTCAGCCTTCGTTGATGGAGAAGCAAAGCGCCTTGTCGTGGTGCGCACATATTGGCGCGGGGTGGAGCAGCCCGGTAGCTCGTCAGGCTCATAACCTGAAGGTCGCAGGTTCAAATCCTGCCCCCGCAACCAAATTCGAAAGGCCCTTGATGCTTGTCGCATCAGGGGCCTTTTTCATTTGAGGTTCTGTGGCTTGTTCTACCCGGCAATTGTCGATACTTGAGTGCGACCACATCATTTCTGGGGATAATCAATGCAGTTTGACGACGTCATCATGGGCCGCCGGAGTATCCGGGGCTACAAGCCGGACCCTGTGCCCAAAGCCTTGATCAAGGAAGTGCTGAGCCTGGCGATGCGGGCGCCATCTTCAATGAACACGCAGCCCTGGAGCTTCTACGTGATTTCCGGTGAGCCGCTGGACCGCATTCGTGCAGGCAATACCGAGCGAAATCTGGCCGGTGTTCCGCATTCGCGTGAGTTCCGCATCGGGCAGCCATTCGAAGGCAAGCATCGTGAGCGGCAGGTGGGTGTTGCCAAGCAGTTGTTTGCGGCCATGGGCATTGCCCGAGAGGACAAAGAGGGACGTCAGGACTGGGTGTTGCGCGGCTTCCGCCAGTTCGATGCACCCGTGTGCGTGATTGTGACCTATGACCGCAATCTGGCAGACAGCGATGATACGCCGTTCGATTGCGGTGCGGTGACAACTGCTCTTGTGAATGCGGCCTGGTCCCGCGGGCTTGGCGCGGTCATCAACAGTCAGGGCATCATGCAGTCGCCGGTCGTGCGGGAGCATGCGGGCATTGCGGACGACCAGGTCATCATGAAGGCGGTAGCGCTCGGCTGGCCTGATGACACATTTCCGGCCAATGCTGTGGTTTCCGAACGCAAGAGCGTGGATGAGGCTGCCGTGTTCGTTGGCTTTGGGGACTAGGGCCCCTGCTTTCTGTTACAGACACCAAGTTGTCCGTCTACGCCACAGGTTGGCCGGGCCTGTTTTTGCGGCCTGAGAGCCGCCGCCGTGCCAGCCAGCGTTCGCCCCAGAACTCGGCCTGAAGAGCAAGCGCGACAATGACGCTTACCACTGCGAGTTCCTGCCAGTAGGCCATATCAAGCGGTGCCGTATCGAAGAGCGTGTTGAACGGTGGTGCGTATGTAAAGGCAAGCTGCAACAGGATTACGGAGCCAACTGCGATCACGATGGGCACAGGTAGAATGTTGCTGAGACGCCAGTGACGGATGCCGCCCAGCGTTCGCAGGGCGAACAGGTAGATGATCTCGAACATGACGAGCGCGTTGGTCGCAGCTGTGCGCGCCGTGCGGTCATCGCCCGTCCGTTCATAGGTTGCGGTGAACATGTGCATGACGGCTATGAGAAACGCGACTGAGATGAAAACCACGCGCCAGACCAGAAGGGGTGACAGGACGGGAGCTGACGGGTCACGGGGCGGGCGGCGCATGATGTTGGGAGCTGCCGGCTCGAAGGCCAATGCGAGGGCCAGAGTTACGGCCGTGACGAGATTGACCCACAGGATCTGCAGCGGGGTGATCGGCAGCGTTGTGCCTGCCAGCACGGCTGCGATGATCGTCAGCGATTGGGCGCCGTTGGTCGGCAGGATGAAAAGGATCGTCTTGGTCAGATTGTCGTAGATGCGCCGCCCTTCTCGCACCGCGGCCGCGATGGTCGCAAAGTTGTCGTCGGCGAGCACGAGGTCAGAGGCTTCCTTCGCGGCCTCGCTGCCTTTCTTGCCCATTGCCACACCAATGTCGGCGCGTTTGAGGGCAGGGGCGTCGTTCACACCGTCACCGGTCATTGCAACCACGCGTCCCTGCGCCTGCAGTGCCTCGACCAAATGCAGTTTGTTTTCCGGGCTGGTGCGGGCAAAGACGCCGGTAGAGTGAATTCGGTCTGACAGAGCGTCCCTGTCACCGTCGAGGGCGTCGAGCTCTGTGCCTTCTGTCGCCTTGTGTGGTGCCTCAAGGCCAAGCTTGCCGGCAATCGCACGCGCGGTTGCCAGGTGGTCGCCGGTGATCATCTTCACCCGGATACCGGCTGCGTGGCATTCCTCCACAGCGGCCTGCGCTTCCGGACGCAGTGGATCCTCAAGGCCGACAAGGCCCAGGAGAACCAGACCGTCCTCCACATCATCAAAGTCGACCTGTGTTCTGGGTGCTTCAAACCGTTTGGTGCATACGGCAAGAACCCGCTGGCCGCTGTCGGCAAGCCGGTTCAGGCGCTGTGTCCATTCATCAATGTCGAAGGGAATGTCGCCGTCAGGCGTCCGGGCCGAGGCGCAGTGTTGGAACAGTTTGTCCGGTGCACCCTTCATGAAGACATCATGTCCCTGGGGGTGCTCTGCGTGAAGCGTTGCCATGAAACGGTGTCGGGTGTCGAAGGGGATGGTGTCGATGCGCGGGGTGGTAGCGCGCTCTTCGCTGACATCCAGGCCGGCCTCAGCGGCCGCGAGAAGCAGGGCTCCCTCCATCGCGTCGCCGGTGATCCGCCAGGCGCCTGCTTCCAGCCGTGCCTCGGCGTCGCTTGCAAGGGCGGCGGCACGCACGACGGAGGCCACCAGCGGAGAGGCTGTAGGTTCATCGGCATGGCTGTCGGCGTCTGCAGTTGCCACGGTCGCCACGCGCATTTCGTTGCGGGTGAGCGTGCCCGTCTTGTCCGTGCAGATGACGGAGACAGAGCCCAGTGTCTCGATTGCCGGCAGGCTGCGCGCGATGGCATGGCGTCCCGCCATTGTCTGTGCGCCCAGTGCGAGCGTGATTGTCAGGACGGCGGGCAGACCTTCAGGGATCGCTGCGACCGCAATCCCGACCACGATCAGGAAGACGTCGTGGAAACTGTAGTCACGCAGGAAGTAAGCGAATGCGAATACTGCCGTGCTCATGACGAGGATTGCGCCGGTCAGCACACGCGCAAAGTCATTCATGGCCCGCAACAGGGGGGACGTCAGGCTCTGAATGCTGGCCATCAGGCCGCTGATGCGCCCGATTTCCGTCTCTGCGCCGGTCGCCACCACGATGCCGCGCGCAATGCCGCCGGTGACGAAGGTGCCTGAATAAGCCATGCAGCGCCTGTCGCCGAGAGGAGCGTCCGCATCTACAGGGTCCGTGTCCTTGCGCACCGGCATGCTTTCGCCCGTCAGGACTGCTTCTTCGGCGGCTGCCCCGCGCACATAGGCGAGCCGGAGGTCAGCCGGTACCCGGTCGCCGCTTTCCAGCAGAACCACGTCGCCCGGCACGAGATCTTCCGCGGGCACTTCAATTCGTTGACCATCGCGTATGGCGATGCTCGTTTGGGAGAGCATGTCACGGATGGCTTCCAGCGCGCGGTGAGCACGGCCCTCCTGAATAAAACCAATGATGGCATTGCCAATCACAACCAGACAGATGACGGCGGCATCAAGCCAGTGGCCGATGAGAACCGTCACGACCGCGGCGACCAGAAGCACATAGATGAGCAGGTTGTTGAACTGTGCGGCGAACCGGGCAAGTGCGGAGCGCGGAGGTGGTGCGGGCAGCACATTGGGTCCGTGCCGTTCAAGGCGCTGTGTTGCCTCTCGGGTGGTCAGTCCTGACTCCGACGTTGAAAACGCAGCTTCTGTGTCGGCTGCCGGTTTGGCGTGCCAGTTCTCCTGATGGGTTGAAGCGGACGGCTGTTGGGACTCGAACTGGTCCGGGCGCTGCTGCGTCATGCGTTCTCACTCTCCATCTGCCCGGCACATCTGGCGCCCAGCATTCATCCCAGCCGCAAAAATTCTAGCAATGTGGAAGGTGCTGTCCATAGACAGTGGTCGGTTTTGGAGAGCGCTAAAGCCCTATTCTGTAGCGGGATTTTTAAAGGGAGTGGTCGCTCTGAACGGGGTCTGCGCTCCGCACGAGTGTTCTATGACCTGCTTGCAGAAGGCGCGACAACCAGCAGACCGAAGGCGAGCCAGGCCAGCATGAAGGTCCCGGTGACCATCAACATGGTTGGTGCGCCGAACTGCATGATCAATGGCATGGCGCTGGCGGTGAAGAGACCACCGCCGACGACAGGTTCAAAGAGCAGTTGCTTGTACCCAAAGCTCTCCAGGCCGCCGGAGCGGTTGTTGGGGTCTGTCATGCGGAACAGCAGCATGCCGGTGACGGTCATGCCCATGGACTGGCCGAAATTGGGAATGCCGTTTTCAAACCAGTCCCTTGGGATGAGACGGGGTGCCAGTACCAGGAAGCCGATGATGTTCCATGAGATGCCGGCAAGTGCCAGGAGGGCAAAGGGGATGAGGTTGTCGCCGATCACGGTCAAAGACAGGGTCGCGAGGGCGGCGACGATGATGATGTCGAGAGCCGTCCCGGCAATCCGGTTGATCAGATCGCGGTTGATGGCGTGGCGGCCCAGCCACCTTGAGGCGATCACCTGCACCACCACGCCGCCGATCATGGCAAAAGGAAACACAGGCATGTGGACCAGAAGGTCAAGATCCCAGGCGCGGCCCCATGTGAGGCGTTCAAGGCCGATCAGCACCTGAAGCATCAGCCAGCCCAGGAAGATCGAAATGCCTATGAGACCCAGATGGAATGACAGGGGGTCGATGGGCGGGTCAGCCTCCTCGCTGTGTTGTGCGCCTGTCCGGTTCTGCATCAGCTCGGACATCTCGTCGGGAACCGCTTCTGCATCCAGCGAGGCAGACCGGGCGCTGAGCCGGTTGGTGCGGGCCGCCCAGTTGATCAAGATGGTGCCGGAGATGATGGCGGACAGCAGACCGATGGTGGCCAGGCCGAGGGCAAGGTCGGCGCCTTCGGCAAAATCCAGTTCCTCGAATACCGGTATCAGTCCGGCGGCGGTGCCGTGACCGCCTTCAAAGCCGATCTCGATCAGGGCGCCGGCCATGGGGTTCATGCCGAACACCGGGCTCAGTATCAGAATTGCGAGAAGGAGCCCGATCACATACTGCCCCCAGGCGATCGTCTGACCATAGGTGACCACAGGTGCGGCCCGCCGCCAGATGGCTTTGAGGCCCGGTATTGTCTTGCCTATGAACAGGGCGGCGAAGACGACGTTGATCAGGATGCCGGGCAGGCTGTGCCATACCTCAAGGATTGGTCTGGGAATGATCCCGTCCGCTGCCCAGGTGTCACGCCCGCTGGTCCATGAGGCAATGGCCCCCAACCCATCGGGTCCAATCAGAAGAGCCGCAATACCGGCAATGATGGACCCGGGCAGGAACAGCGATGAAAGCAGTCTGGATGTGCGCCGGATGTAGTGGGCGGCAATGAGCAACACCCAGATCAGCGCCAGGGCCAGGAAAAACCATTCAATATTGTCCATCCCGGGAAGCCCCTCTGCGCTTACGTCTTGCCAGCCTCACCCATACCGGCACAGACAGGGATGCAAAAGAGGGCAGTTGAGCGCAGGCTTCCTTCCAGCGCTGACGTCTTTGGTGGGGATGTCCGGTTGCCGTTTCGTGCCGGCAAAACACTTCAGTCAAGCTGCTCCAACAACCACTCGGCGCGGCTGATGTGTTCCTGGGCAATGCTGATCTTGCGGGTCAGCCGGTCGCGCTTGTCGTGCTTTTTGGTGTCTGAAAGGTCAGCCTGAAGTTCGGCTTCTTTCTTGCGGAGCTTTTGCAAAACTTCCGAGACGTGCGCAGGTTTTATCTTGCTCGCCTGGCCACGCTCCAAACGTTCCTGGTAGTCGGCGACCTTGGCAGCCAGCTTTTTGATGCCCATCACCCTTTCTCCCAAAATCGGCCAAGGTTCATTTTAGTTCTCTATTGTGACGCCCGTGTTGCGTTTCTGTGTCGGCGGGTCTGGCAGTGTGGCGCCGGGGTCTTGTAATGCGACCTCAAGTTCGTCTTCATCCAGCGCCAGCAGTCTCTCGACTTCAGCGAGGGCGCTGTCACGCTCGACATAATAATTCCGCGCTGCTGCGATGAGTTCGCGCATTGCGTCATAAGCGTATCCTGAATCGTTTAAGAAAGACGTAGCAGCGGCAGGGCTCATTTTCTCGTTGCGGATCAAGGCGTCAATGCGCTGTGTCGTCGAGCGTGCGTCGTCTTCGATCTGCGCGCTTTCCTGTTCCAGCCACAGGGCACTTCGTTCTTCAGGGCCCTTGAGGCTGAGCTTGTGAATCTCGACCATGATCCGGGCAATCTCGATGCGCAGCTCGTTGTAAATCTCCGTGACCGTGCCGTCCGGATGTGACGTGTAGCGCAGGACGTTCTTGCGCAGATGCTTCACGGACTTGATGGCCTGCACAATGTTGGTCGCAACATTGCGGAGCACATAAATCCGGTCGATGACGTCAGGGTCATACCGCCGCGCGCCCGCACGAGAGGCATAGTCCACTATTGCTGCGTAGAGTGTCTTGATGCGCTGCTCGTATCGTTCGCCGATATCAAGATCGCTGGGTCTGCGGCTGCGCCGGACCAGGTCTTCGATGTCATCGGTGTCGTACAGCTGGTGGCGATGCAGATTGAGGCCATGCAGGATCAGTTCCTCTGCATTTTCGTACAGGTGGTAGACTTCATTGCGCAAAGCGCTTTCCAGGGTCTGGGGGAAGTCCTCCACAGCATCGTTGAGGAAATGCGGCTGGCTGACGGTGGGCAAGGGTTCGAGGATCTGACGCTCCAGAAATGAAACAAGCTGCCTGAGGAGCGGCAGCATGATCAGCACGCCAAGCACGTTGAAGATCGTGTGGAATACCGCAAGCTTGAGAGCATAGTCGTCTGATGCAATGCCGACGGTGGCACTTACCCAATCGACCGAGTGCGCAAGGGGGGTTATGAAGACCAGCGCCAGGGCCGCGGTTGCCATGTTGAAGATCAGATGCGCAACGGCCAGCCGCTTGCCCTGAAAGTTGGCGCTCAGTGACCCGATGACGGCAGTGATGGTGGTGCCGATATTGGCGCCGATGGCGAGAGCCAGCGCGTTTTCGTAGGTGATCTGTCCTGAGGCAAGGGCTGTGATGATCAGCACCATGGTTGCATGGCTTGATTGCATGATCACCGTCGCGATGGTGCCCAGCAGGGTATAGACGACGAGGCCCGCTATGCCGCTGAGGGCAAAGCGCGTGAGATCAATCTGGTCCTTGAAGGCATCGAAGCCTTCCTTCATGTGGTGAATGCCGAGGAAGAGGAACCCAAGCCCGCCCAGAGCATAGCCAATGCCCTGGAGGGGTTTTGATTTCTGAAACACCAGGATGATGCTGACTGCCAGCATCGGCATGGCGTAGGACGCAATGTTGACCTTGAGGCCGAAGCCCGCGACCAGCCAGGCGCCTGTTGTGGTGCCGATGTTTGCGCCAAATATCACGCCTATGCCCCCGAGAAGGGATATGAGCCCGGCACTGAGGAATGAGATGGTGATGACGGAGACAAGCGAGCTGGACTGAAGCAGCGTTGTCGAGACGGCGCCAAACGCTAGAGCGCGGGAGACAGACCCGGTGGCTTTCTGAAGGACCCGTTCCAGTGCGCCACCGCTGAAGAGCTTGAACCCATCCTCCAGCATCAACATGCCAAAGAGGAAGATCGCTACACCGGCGGCAATCTCCTGAACTTCGGCCCTCAGCCAGAAGGCAAGGATGAGCACGCCAATGGCGACCGGTAGGTAAAACCTTCTCATACGGTGCAGACAATCATGGCGGCAGCGTCCTCTCTCGCGAGAAGTAAAACACATTTGTGACAGTCGCGGATATGCGCCACGCGTTCCGGTAGACGGAAAGTTGAGCCTGGATTCCCTACAAAAACTGGGCTTTTTGCATGACAGGTTCCCCTTCGTGGCAGGGCTGGATCGGACCGCTTGCTGTATTGTGCACTGCAATATGGTCGGCGTGCTCTGAGTATCGCGGCTGGTTTTCCAAGCGATACTGCGGAGTTTCCCCTTGTCTCAGTTTTCTCTGCCGCGGCTCAAGCATGAGTGGCTCGGCAATATTCGTGGTGATGTGCTCTCCGGCCTTGTGGTGGCGTTGGCCCTCATTCCCGAAGCGATTGCGTTCTCCATCATTGCAGGCGTTGACCCCAAGGTCGGGCTGTATGCTTCCTTCTCGATTGCGGTGATCACGGCAATCGTGGGCGGGCGGCCCGGAATGATCTCTGCCGCGACGGCGGCGACCGCTGTCTTGATGGTCACACTGGTGCGGGATCACGGGCTTGAATACCTGCTGGCGGCGACGGTGCTGGCAGGTCTGCTGCAGATCGCCGCCGGTTTCCTGCGGCTGGGCCAGGTGATGCGATTTGTGTCGCAGTCGGTGATGACCGGTTTTGTGAATGCGCTGGCGATCCTCATCTTCATGGCACAGCTGCCGGAGCTCATGGGTGTGCCCTGGCTCACCTATGTGATGGTCGCGGCCGGGCTCGGCATTATCTATCTGTTTCCGCGCATCACGACCGCCGTCCCTTCGCCACTGGTCTGCATCATCGTGCTGACGGCGCTGACGCTCTATTTCGGGTTTGATCTGCGCAATGTGGGCGACATGGGCGAGTTGCCATCAACGCTGCCGATGTTCCTGATCCCGGACATCCCGCTGACCTGGGAAACGCTGCAGATCATTCTTCCCTATTCCGCGGCCGTGGCTGCGGTGGGGCTACTTGAATCTCTCATGACCGCGTCCATCGTGGACGACCTCACGGATACCAAGAGCGATCGCGATCAGGAGTGCATCGGTCAGGGTGTTGCCAACACGGCGACGGGCTTTATTGGCGGCATGGCAGGCTGTGCGATGATCGGCCAGTCGATGATCAATGTGAAGTCAGGCGGCCGCGGGCGGCTGTCCACTTTCTGCGCCGGTATCTTTCTTCTGTTCCTCATCGTCGTGCTCGGTGACTGGGTAAAGCAGATCCCCATGGCGGCGCTGGTGGCCATCATGATCATGGTATCCATCGGGACATTCAGCTGGTCCTCCATCAAGAACCTGCGCTCGCATCCGCGCAGTTCGTCCATCGTTATGCTGGCCACGGTTGTGACCGTTGTCGCCACGCATAACCTGGCCCTTGGTGTGCTGGTGGGCGTGCTGCTCTCGGGCATTTTCTTTGCCGGCAAGATTGCGCAGATCTTCCGTGTCACCTCACATGTCAATGATGAGGGAACTGCGCGGACCTACGTCGTTGAGGGGCAGGTCTTTTTTGCCTCGGTCGAGGACTTTCTGGCTGCCTTTGATTTCAAGGAAGCCCTGGAACATGTCACCATTGATGTGTCGCGGGCGCATATCTGGGACATTTCGAGCGTGACGGCACTGGATTCGGTTGTCCTCAAGTTCCGCCGCGAGGGTGCGGATGTTGAGCTGATCGGTATGAACAAGGCCAGCGAGACGATTGTGGATGAACTGAGCATCAAGGATGAACCCGGTGCTCTTGAAAAGGTGATGGGCCACTAGCCATGTTGAAAACAATCGCTCTTATTGACGGGTCCGTTTACGCGCACAGCGTCTGTGATGCTGCCGCGTGGGTATCCACCCGGGCCGGGGCCGGTGTCGAGCTGCTGCATGTGCTAGGGCGCCGGGAAGGGACGACCGACAAGGCCGACTTCAGCGGCAACATCGGACTGGGTGCACGCACGGCCCTGCTTGAAGAACTGGCAGAACTTGACGCGCAGAAAGCCAAGCTCACGCAGAAGCGCGGTCGGGCGCTTCTGGAAGATGCAAAGGAGCATGTCACCAAGGCCGGTGTGTCCGATGTCACCACGTCGCTGCGGTATGGTGATCTTGCGGAGACGGTTCAGGAGCTGGAGGTGGATGCCCACATGATTGTGGTGGGCAAGCGTGGCGAGGCGGCGGACTTTGCCAAGCTGCATCTGGGGTCGAACCTTGAGCGTGTGGTGCGCTCGACACAGCGCCCGGTGCTTGTTGCCTCACGCAAGTTCGAGCCTGTATCGAAGATCCTCATTGCCTTTGATGGTGGGGACAGCGCCGGCAAGGCAATTGATCATATGATCCGTAGCCAGATTTTCTCCGGTATCGGCTGCCATCTTCTTATGGTCGGGCAGGACGATGCTGCGTCGCGCGCGCAGGTTGAAGCTGCAACGGCCCAGTTGAGAGAAGCCGGGTATGAGGCCAGTTGTGACGTCAAACCCGGTCAGCCGGACAAGGTCATTGCAACGGAAGTTGAGGCCGGGGGCTACGGGCTCCTCGTCATGGGGGCGTATGGACACTCTCGCATCCGCAATCTCATCATCGGCTCCACGACAACGGAAATGATCCGATCATGCATGATCCCTATCATGTTGTATCGATAGACAAGTTGATGCTTGCGGCATGAGAAAGCCCGCTGCCTTGACCAGGCAGCGGGCTTTTTCATTGCGTTGAACTGGGGTAGTTCAGGCTGGTCGTCAGGCGCGCGCTGCACGCCAGCGTTCGATGACAGAGTCGATGAAGTCAGCACTGCCATGGTCTTCCCGCCAGCCGGTTGAGAAGGAAGCACCACTGGAGCGCGGGGCAAACCCTTCGGGCAGGCGATCAAACCGGATTCGCATGGGGAGCGTGACCCCTTCACCAATGGCAATTGCTTCGCCATTGCCCATGGAGGGGAGAAACTCGAGAAGACTCACGGCGGCATCTGACACTGCCGCCTGCACGATCTCCTGGTCATTCTGGTTTGTCAGACGCATGGCAAACACCGTGCTTGTCTGCGACAGGATTGTCGGGTCGATCTCGGCAGGGCGCTGGGATACAACGCAAAGGCTGACGCCGTATTTCCGGCCTTCCTTGGCAATCTTCGAGATCGCGCGCTTTGTCGGCTCAAAGCCCAGGGCCTTGTCGCGCGGTACATATCTGTGCGCTTCTTCACAGACAATCGTGATGGGCACCTGCCGGTCGCTCCAGAGCGCCAGGTCAAACGCCAGGCGACAGACCACAGACACCACAACATTCAGGATTTCAGCAGGGACGCCAGACAGGTCCATTACGGTGATGGGACGGCCGTCCACCGGCACACGGAAGATGCGCCCGATAACGTCGCTCATGATGTCGCGTACCGTCAGGCCGCCGAACATAAAGCCATAGCGGCCGTCCACCGTGACTGCCTCAATGCGTGCCTTGAGGCGTTTGTAGGGGACGAGGCTTTCCGGCTTGTCCAGTTTGCCCATCATGGTGTCCAGCATCTGGATCAGGTCCGAGATGCGGTAGGGAATGGGTGTGTCGACGGTAATGGTGTTGCCTGTGCCATTGGCCTGCGGTTTGCGGACCAAAGCTGATGTTTCGCCTGCACCCGCGCGGTAGTTCTGTTTGGCGATCGGAATGATTTCACGCAGGACTTCCATCTCAACACGGCGGCCAGAATCACGGCCGAGAAGAACTTCAGCGAGTTCGTCGAAGTTGAGCAGCCAATAGGGAAGCTGCAGCGAGTCGGGACCAATGACCTCCGCGCAGTCCTGGAAGGCGGGGGCATATTCGTTGTGCGGATCAAGAACCACGATATGGGCGTTCTTGTGTTCCTGCAGCATGCCTCTGAGGATCACTGACACGGCGCAAGACTTGCCGGTGCCGGTTGTGCCGACAACGGCAAAGTGTTTGGCCAGCAGGTCATCAGGAACAATGTGTGCCGGGATGTCCGCGTCCTGATGGATGGAGCCGATCCGCACCATTCCCCTTGCGTCACTGTTGAAGATGATGGCCAGCTCTTCGCTGGATGCCAGATGTACTTCAGAGCCAAGGGTCGGGAACACAGAAACGCCGCGCCGGAACGCCCGCGCGCCGGGGGCGTCTTTTGACGCAGTGATCTCGCCGACCATCTCGATTTCGAGGATTTTGAGTTCTTCTTCGTCGGCACGGCTGGATGGTACCGGAATGCTCAGGCCCGAAATGATGCCGATGACGACACCTTCGCGGGTGATGATCCTGATCAGCGATCCCATGGATGGTGTTCCAAGGGTTGCCTTGCCGTCTTCATCGCTTTCAAGCACCACCACGGCCTGTGAGCCGGAGACGGACACGATGCGGCCAATGGGAAAACCAACGGTTGCCGCAAGCCGGGGCTTGTTGATGTTGAGGCTGTCCAGTTTGACTGTGTCTGCCATGGGAACGGGTCTCTCTTCGTCCTAGTCAAGCGCCGTTGCGGTTGCAGCGGACGGGACTTTCTTGATGCGATGAATGGGAAAGCGGATGAGGGCCGTTGTGCCGGTACCGGGCGTGCTGGAAATATCAAACGAGGCGCCGTGAAGCTCGGCGAATGCCTTGGCCAGTGGCAGGCCGAGGCCGGTGCCTTCCTGCTGGCGGGCAAGGCCGCCATCAACCTGGCGGAACGGCTGCATTGCCGTTGCGATTTGGGCGGGCGACATGCCGACACCGGTGTCCGCTACATAGAGGGCGACGCTCAGCCCGGCTTTGCGGGCACCAAGGGTGACGCGGCCTTTGCTCTGGGTGAATTTGATGGCGTTGCCGGCGAGGTTGATCAAGGATTGCTTCAGTCGGCGTTCATCCGCGTCGAGAATCGGCAAGCCGTCTTCGAGATCGATCGTAAGCGCCAGACCTGCGCGGGTTGCACTATCGACCAGCATTGCTTTGACGCCGCTAAGCAGATCTGAAATGGCCACTTCCTGAAATTCGAGTTCAAGGCGACCGCTTTCGATGCGGGACATGTCGAGGATGTCGTTGACGACGTGCAGCAGATGGGTGCTCGCCTCATGAATGTCGCCTGCGTAATTCTGATAGCGCTCCCAGCTTTCCGCGTCGGAGCCAAAGCGACCGTTTTGAATGATCTCCGAGAACCCCAGAATGGCATTCAATGGTGTGCGCAGTTCGTGGCTCATATTGGCCAGGAATTCACTCTTGGCCCGGCTGGCGGTCTCGGCTTCACGGGAGGACGCAACAAGTGCCAGCTCCGAGCGACGGCGGTCAATCTGCGCCCCGAGCGTGGACGCATAGGAGGAAAGCAGCGACTTTCTGCCCAACTGTTTTTTGCCGTGTAGTGACATCTCTTGAACCAGGAAAACCAGTGAATTGGTTTAATGGTAGTAAGGAAGTCCTAATGAACGCATAAAGCCAAAGTCGTTGTTTTTCCTAAGTTTATCGGAGGTTGTGTCCCATATGGTCACAACCTAGTTTTGTGCTCTTATTCATACTTTGCCGCTGCTTTCTGGATCCCAATGCCCCGAAATCCGCCTGCCGCCCGACTGGCCTCGTCGCCGACGATTGACCGGACACTCAGTTTTTGGCCTGACGGGTGGCAGGCAACCACTGCGGTGATGCTGGGCGCTGCGGTCTATGTGCTGGCACATATGCTTGTGCGGCTGCCGTTTTCTGATGTCATTGCGGTCGACTGGGTGGGTGAAACTGTTTACGCCCAGACCTTTGACTGGGGGCAGACGCCAAAATATCCGCCGCTGCCAGCCTGGGCCCTATGGGTGGTGCACCAGGTCACCGGGCCCGGGGTGCTCAGCACTCTCATCGTCAAGTACACCGTCCTTTGGGCGGCGTTCGTTGCGTACTTCTTTGCAGCGCGGCGGGTGTTGGCGCATGACGGCTGGGCGGTTCTGGCGACGTTGTGCCTTCTGCTGCTGTTTCAGGTTGCGTGGAACGTGCATGAAGGCGTCACGCATACCGTCTTCTTGATCCTCGCAGCTCCTCTCACCTTGCTGGCGTTTCTGCGGGCAGGGGATGCGCAGACGGTTGGTGACAGTCTTCTGGCCTATGCCGGTGTAGGGCTGGCCGTGGGAATAGGCGCGCTGTCGAAGCAGGCCTATTTTGCAGGTCTTGCAGCATTGGTGATGGCCATGCTGTTGCAGCCCGGCTTCCGGCAAATCCTGTTGTCCTGGAAAATACTGATCGCGGTCTTCGTAACCTGCGCTGTTGCAGGTCCCCATTACGTGTGGGCACTGACCAGCGGGTTTGATTTCGGCGGTGCTGCCAGTGCCACGCTTGCCCGGCCGGGCCTTGACGGGGTTGCCGCGCAGGTCCTTTCCGGTCTGTGGTCCAGCATCCGGGCGCCGTTGCTGTTTCTCTCTCCTCTCCTGCCGTTGCTCCTGCTGACGCTGCCGCGTGCCTTTGCGCCGCGGAACCTGCTGCACCCGGGCACACATGGCGTGCGCGGCGCTGACCCGGTGAGACTGGTACGTGACACACTGCTCTTCGGCATCGTGGTTCTGGCTGTACCGGTGATTTTTGCCGGGGTTGCGCATTACGGTGAGCGGTGGATGCACCCGCTCATGTTGCTGGGGCCGATCTATCTGATCGCCGTCTTGCGCGCGGCCAGGCCGACTATGCGACAGGTGCGCGGTTTCATGTGGGTCATTGCGTGCCTGACCCTTGTGGCCCTTGGATGGCGGCTGGCGGGATTTGTGTATCCGTCGCAGGTCACGTGCGGAAAGTGCCGGCTTGAAGTTCCGTATGCTGACCTTGCAGGCAAGGTGCAGGAGATGGGCTTTACCGGTGGCACCATTCTCGCCGGTGATGAACACATTGCCGGCAATATGCGCACCCATTTTCCCAAGGCCCGTGTTGTGGCGCTCAACTACGGCTACTACGACCCGCCACAGCGAGCGGGTGAGCATGAAGTCAGCGTGCTTGCACAGGTCCTGCACGGCATAGCCGCGATAGGTGAGGGAGTTGGTCTCGTGCATCACC
>Ga0207422_1003660_pt1 | contig 14765 bp, 12 predicted proteins | sample MarCyaLeptolynsp_FD_187757 | JGI IMG/M metagenome (GOLD analysis project Ga0207422, IMG submission 187757) | Marine cyanobacterial communities from Panama - species 1 Leptolyngbya sp. (SPAdes) | ecosystem: Environmental > Aquatic > Marine > Unclassified | place: Panama: Panama City | collected...
GCTGACCTAAAATAGGTCAGATCTACTGACACAACAATTTCGTGTCGCAAAGGAGGAGACTCATGGACCACTCCTTCTTCACACTCCCAGGGGTGCGAGGACAAGCCGGGAGGCATCTTAGTGGACCGACCCATCAGAGCATCTAAAACTGCGCGAGAGACTTTTGTCTCGCGCCCAGTCTTGTTCAAGTATGCCGTCGGAGCCTGTGCCGCCATCTTCGGCTACCTCGCCCTCGCTTCAATCGATGCACTCGAAGAGTGGGTCGAACTGACCAGAGAATATGAAGACTATGAACTTGACGAGGTGCCGCTCGTGTTCCCCTTCATTTTCCTGTGGGGGCTGTGGATCTATTGGGATTTGAATCGGCAGAAACGGATGCTGCTCGAGGAACGCGACCTTGAAATCGAACAGCGAAAGGCGGCGGAGGAGAACGCTCGGGCGGCCGAAGCTCGAACGATCGAAGCGATGGCCCACCGCGAGCTGTTCTTCACGGCGATGAGCCACGATCTGCGCACGCCGCTCAACGCGATCATTGGGTATTCCGAACTTCTGTCCATGGACAGGAACATGGGCGAGCGGCACCAAGACATGTCGGCGCGCATCGCGGCAAGCGCAGACTTGCTGCGAATGCTGGTCGACGGAATCCTGGATGCCGCCACGATCGATGCTGGCGGAGACCTCGGATTGCGTCGGGAAGTTGTCGACGTTCCCGAGGAGCTTGAGTCCATTTTGGATTTCTGTCGCTTCATAATGGACAAGCCACCGATCCCGATGGAGATACACGGGACCGATACGGATTTGCGCATCCTGATCGACCGGCGACGCCTGCGGCAATGCGTCTGCAACCTGGTCTTCAACGCCTTTCGGCATGGTGGCCGGAGCCCGGACGTCCGAGTGGAGATCGCGTGCCCGGACCAAAGACACTTGTCGATCACGGTTCTCGACAACGGGCCCGGGTTCTCTGCCGATCATCTGGGCAAGGTGTCCGCCCCGGTACCGCGGAAGCACGATCCCTATGTGTCGAACGGCTCTGGCGTGGGCTTTGGCCTCTACATGGTGAGCCAGTACATGGCCTTGCAGGATGGCGCGCTGCATCTCGGGAACAACGCGAACGGCGGAGCGGAGGCGCGGCTGACCTTCCCGCTCGACTCCGCCGACGCGCGAGAAGAGTCGGGGGATACGCCCCGGACACAAGCGCGAGGCTGTCCCGCTGAAACGGCGTGAGCTGGGTTCGCGCGTCGTGCGGGCGAGATGACACTTTGCGCTTGTGATGTTGGTCTCGCACTCATCGCGTCTCTGAGATCCATGGCGCTGACTCTCACCCGATCCCGGTCCGGGCACCTATCCTGAGAACAAACCTGGAATGCGTCGATGCGCCATATGACCTGTGTGTGACTCGGAATCTCCCGTGTTCTCGCTTCATTCCGGGTCTTGCTGGCCTTTCGCCGAATCTTCGCTTGTGCTCCCGGCCGCGAAAGGACTAAGGAAACCAACGTTTAGCCGTCGTTCGGGGTGTAGCGCAGCCTGGTAGCGCATCTGCTTTGGGAGCAGTTTAGCCCCCGGTTCGTTTCCCTTTCTTATCAATGTCTTGTGGCCCGTCGTCCGTGTCGGTGTGACGGATCTGTGCCGTGAGGGTGTTCAACGCATCGGCCCGCGCGCCGGCGCAGTGGTGCGCGTAGCGCATGGTCGTGCGGATGTCTCCGTGGCCGAGGATCTCCGTGAGCGTTCGCCCAAGCCCACCTGTCGGTGTCTGACAATTGCCGGTACGCTCAACCGTGTTGAGCGTACCGGTGATCGTCAGACCCTTCCAGGTGGGCTTGGCCGGACGCTTACCAAGGGAATCCCCTTTATGAGTACAGGACCTAGCGCCCCTTCCTCAGCAAGACGGCCGCCGGCGTGTCCTTGGGCTTCTGGACCCGATCGACATATAGCGACGCGGTGTCGGCACTGGTTCCAGCCCGCAGGGGCCGTGAGCTGGGACAGACCGACGCCGGCAGCATCGACCGCCCTGCTGGCACTGTGCCGCATGGAGTGGCCGCGCAACTGGCGGAGAAGATTCGGTCTTTAGGTTTCTTTAAAACAATTGTCGTTAAATTGACCAAATACGCACTATCCATCACCCGTTCGTCGGTCGCCGCAATGGAAACTCTGGACTTCTTGGCCAACCTCATCGAGGGCCTGGCCGTGCTCGCAGTTCTGTCCGCGGTCATCGCAATCCTGGAACCGAGGCACTGGACATTCGGGCAGCAGTCGGTCCGAGATGCCGCTCTCGGACTGCTGTTCGGCGTGGTCATCCTGATCGTCGTCATTCACCCGATCGCCCTGCCGATCGGCGCGACGTTCGATCCGCGCGGCGGGCCGGCGATACTGGCAGGCGTGTTCGCTGGACCGATTGGGGCGGCCATCGCCGCGGCGATGGGCGCGGCGGGACGGTACTACATCGTCGGCGGACCGTTCGCTCTCGGCGGCGCGGTCGGTTTTCTTCTGTACGGTGGCTTCGGTGTACTCGTCTGGCTGCTGCTGCGGCGCGGCCGCCTCGCCCTAAGCTGGCGCAGCCTGCTGGCGATCGGCGCCGTGGGGACCGTCGCCGTCCTGCCTGCCTTCTTCGTCAGCGCCGATGCCGCGACGGCGGTCCAGATTATCCGCTCGGCCGGTGTCATCCTGCTGGCCAACAACATGGCCGGAACGCTGATCGTCGGTCTCCTGGTCCTCTTCGCCCGGCGCTACGTCGAAATGAGACAGACGCTCGAAGCGCGTCAGCTGGAAGATGCAAAGCTTTCGATCGTAGCCCGAAAGACCACGAACACGGTGATCATCACCAACGCCTGCGGCTACGTAGAATGGGTCAACGAAGGTTTCACGAATCTGACCGGTTATCAGCGGGAAGACGTGATCGGCCGCAAACCCGGCGAACTGCTCCAGGGGCCCGGCACCGACCTTGAGACGGTCCGTTACATGAGCGAGCGGCTCGCGGATGGTCAGGGCTTCGATGTCGAAGTCCTGAACTACAGGAAGACCAGGGAGCCGTTTTGGGCCGAAATCCGCTGTCAACCGATCGAGGAGCCAGGCGAACCGCTCCGGTTCATCGCCATCGAGAGCGACGTCACCCGAAAGAGAGAAGCGCTCGACCGCGCCAATCGGGCCGAACAGACGCTTCGGACGGCAATCGACTCGATCGAGGACGCTTTCGTCCTGTTCGATGCCGAGGACCGGCTACAACTCGCGAACAGCAAGTACAAGGAATACTACCCTGAGTCGGCGGACCTGCTCGAACCGGGCGCGCGGTTCGAAGACATTATTCGGATTGGTGCGGAGCGCGGTCAGTATGCCGAGGCCGAGGGTCGTATCGACGACTGGTTGGCCGAGCGCATGGCGGCCCACCTCTCCGGAGACCGCCAGATCGAGCAGAAGCTCGGGGACGGACGCTGGCTGAAGATCTCCGAACGCCGCACGCCAGATGGTGGCATCGTCGGCTTCCGCGTCGACGTTACCGAGTTGAAGGCGGCCCAGGAGGCGGCTGAGGCGGCCAACCGCGCCAAGTCTGAGTTCCTGGCCTCCATGAGCCACGAGATCCGGACTCCGATGACCGGGGTGGTGGGACTGGCCGACCTCCTGCTCGATGAAGACCTGACACCGAACAGCAAGGACAAGGTGCTGCGCATCAAGGATGCCGCCGACGCCCTGCTCCGGATCATCAATGACATCCTCGACCTGTCGAAGCTCGAGGCCGGCAAGCTCAATATCGAGCGGATCGATTTCCAACCGAAGCCGCTAATCGAGGACGTAGTCGACCTGTTCCGCCGGACCTGCCCGGTGACGAAAGCGGGCAAGCTTGAGATCGTCTGCGAAATTGACGCCGACCTCCCGAGCAATCTGCGCGGCGATCCGACGCGTCTGCGCCAAATCCTGATCAACCTAGTCGGCAACGCGGTGAAATTCACCGATGCGGGGTCGGTCACGGTGACCGCCATGTGCGGTCAGGAGGAGACGCCAACGGCAATAGACTTCCGGGTGTCCGACACCGGAATCGGCATCAGCGAAGCCGTGCTGCCGCGATTGTTCGACGACTTCACTCAAGCTGACGCATCGATCAGCCGTAATTACCAAGGAACCGGCCTCGGCCTGTCGATCTGCAAGCGCCTGGTGACGCTGATGGGCGGCGAGATCGGCGTGAACAGCCGATTCGGCAAGGGAAGCACCTTCTGGTTCAACGTCCCCTTTGAAAGGTCGACCGAGATCGCGCCGCCGGCAGCGGGTCTCGTGCCGGCGGCCGTCAAGGAAAGTCCTCCGCTGTCTATTCTGCTGGCCGAAGACACGGAACTGAACCGGATGATCATCGAAGCCATCGTTGCCAAGCTCGGCCACAGCACCACCTGCGTCGATGACGGCGCCGAGGCCGTAGCCGCTGTCGCGGCCAACGACTACGACTTGGTATTGATGGACGTCCGGATGCCGAAAATGTCGGGCCCGGAAGCCACCCGTCAAATCCGCCGTATGGCAGGGCCAAAGGCAGACATTCCCATCATCGCGGTCACCGCCGACATCATGGAGGAGAACCGTCGTCAGTATTTCGAAGCTGGGATGACGGCGCTCGTGTCGAAGCCTATTGATCCGGAAGAGCTCGCGACGGCGATCGACAGGGTGGCAACTCAATCGACGGAAGTCTCCGTCCCGTCTGGAACCGACGGCGTGGCGGTCGATCTGGCTTCGGATGCTGCTGCGATCCGACTCACGCCTGCCCAGTTCGCGCCGCTCGTCGCGGGGTTCGTGAACCGCTATACCAACGCCGATGCGCAGCTGCGCGAGATGATCGCGGCCGGGCGGCGGGACGACGCTTCCAGGCTGGCTCACGAGATCGCCGGTATCGCAGGCAATCTCGGCGCCGAACGGCTGAGCGTGTTGGCCTCCGATCTGGAAGTGCTGCTGGAAACCGATGGAAACGCAGATCCGACGCCGATGGTGCAGGCGTTCTCCAGGACCCTGACCAGCACCATCAAGTCGATGTCGCCGGACATGCTCGACGAACTGACACCGCCAGCCGTATGACGACGTCGGCTCAGGCGGATGCCATCAACGCCGGCCCCGATCCTGATGAAATCAGCACCGTCGCCACCTTTGAGTGTGTCAATTCCCGATGCCCCGCTCAAACTGTCGAGCCCGAGGCCGCTCTCCAGGAAATCGCGCTTCCTCTGATTGTCCACAAGCGACCTCGGATCTTTGTGAGCATCCGGTGTGCCCCCGCCTGGCAGCGAGGCATGAACACTGGTGATCTTCCCCCAGTGAATTGGTCCACCGCTATGTTTGGGAAAACGGAGGATCGAGGATGGCGAGGAAGCGCTACAAACCCGAGGAGATCGTGGGCAAGCTGAGGCAGGCAGACGTTCTGCACAGCCAGGGAATGGCGATGGCGGACGCGATCCACCAGCTTGGCGTGAGCGAGGTGACGTTCTATCGCTGGCGCAAGGAGTTCGGCGGCATGAACGGCGACCAGCTGTGCCGACTGAAGGACCTTGAGAAGGAGAATGAGCGGCTGCGCCGCGCGGTCTCCGATCTGACCCTGGACAAACAGATCCTGGCTGAGGCTGCCGAGGGAAACTTCTGAGCCCCTCGCGTCGTCGGCGCTGCATCGACCAGGTTCGCACTCAACTTGGGATATCGGAGCGACGCGCGTGCTGGGTACTCGGCCAACATCGTTCCTCCCAGCGTCATGTCACACATGGGCGTGACGATGAGGACCGGTTGGCTGCGGACATGATCGAACTGGCTCTGCAGTACGGCCGCCATGGCTATCGCCGGATCGCGGCTCTGCTGTGGGACGCTGGCTGGCAGGTGAACGACAAGCGGGTCGAGCGCCTATCGAGCATCAGCATCGGTGCTGCGTGTCCGGTACCGGATGTCGCTCGCCATCTCCGGCAGACCTGGGACGGTTCATCGCGCCTACAGGTAGATCACCCTATGGCTCCTTCGCATATTGTCGAGATCCATCTTGGTTGAGCGATCGCTCCAGAAGCGGTTTCTGCAGTCAACTCGATGTTCCTATTTTGTTCTAGTATAATTTCCTTTGTTGTTCAATCGACCCGGCTGGGCCGTTTTGGGTGATCCTCACTTGCCACTGGAACAAATCCGGAATGCTGGGGTCGGGGGTGTGACAGATTCGTGCCACGGACTCTTGCCTGTTCTCGCTTTATTCCGGCATCTCCCGGCTTTTCGCAGAATCTTCGCTTGTGCTGCCGGCCGCGAAAGGACTAAGAAAACCAACGTTTAGCAGTCGTTCGGGGTGTAGCGCAGCCTGGTAGCGCATCTGCTTTGGGAGCAGAGGGCCGGCGGTTCGAATCCGTCCACCCCGACCACGACCGGTGACTTGCCGCGCGGTGTTGCACAGGAGCGCCCTTGCGATGATGGTTCGTATCTTTAGGCCGGCGAAGACCGCGATGCAGTCCGGCCGGGCCAAGACCAAGGCCTGGATGCTGGAGTACCGCCCCGAGACCAAGCGCATTCCCGAGCCGCTGATGGGCTGGGTCTCCGCCGGCGACACCACCAACCAGGTCCGGATCCCCTTCGACACCAAGGACGAGGCGATCGCCTTCGCGCGCAAGCACGGATTCGCCTTCACCGTGCAGGAGCCGCGCGAGCGCAAGCCCCGGCCCAAGGCCTATGCCGACAATTTCGCCTTCAACAGACGCGGCAACTGGACCCACTGACGCCGGCGGCCAGGGGCATCGGCGTTCGGTGGCTTCGGTCGCCCACGGGGCGCCCATAGCTCAACTGGATAGAGCATCCGCCTTCTAAGCGGACGGTTGCAGGTTCGAGTCCTGCTGGGCGCGCCACTTTCCGCCGTCGGGCCCTGGCATCGAAGGCGCCTCTCACCTGCCCATGATTCTGGAGCCATGACGACAGCAGAACATACGGCCGCCGCTCTCGAGGCGGTTCCCATCGATCAACGCGCGGTCGAGGTTGCCTATCGGGTGTTCAACGCGCCACATATCGATTGGCCCTATCCCCACAAGATCATCGACGAACTGCTCGCCCGCGACCTGTTCGAAGGCCTGCGGGACCTCGACCTCGACGAGGCCAGCCTCGAGGCCCGAACGCACATCGAAGGGGTCGCCGCCGCCGAGCGGTTCCGCCACTCGATCTCTGTCACGCCGGCCGATGTCGACTCGAACCAGGCGCTGCCCTCGCTCGTCCGCTACGCTTATAAGGTGCTGTCGCATCCGCTGTCGATGAAGGCGCTGACCCGGGTGTTCGCCCGTGACCTGATGGCGGCGTTCGGTCGTCTCGACTTGCCGTTGGCCTCGACGCTCATGCTGGTGGAGGATCGCAGCGGCTATGCACTGCTGCCGCATACCGATGTGCCGCACAAGGCGGTGACGCTCCTGATCTATCTCGCCGGCGACGGCGCCGATCCGTCGCTGGGCACAGAACTCTACATGCCGGCGCCGGGCGTGACTCTGGAGGGCGGTTTCCCCATGCGTGGGCGTTTCGCGCGATCGCCATTCGTGCGGGTGGCAACCGCGCCCTACCGGGGAAACCTCGCACTGATGTTCCCGCCATCCCAGCGGTCGTTCCACGGGGTCAAGGAAGTGACCGCGGGCGATCCCACCCGGCGCCTGCTCCAGTTCCAGATCTCGGTGGACGACCCTGAGATGCGCCGGGTCGACGACCTCGGAGCCGCCGAGCGAGAGCGCTACTAGGACCCTATCGGGCCTGAAACACGCCGTAGATGACCCTGACCTTGTCGGCGAATTCGGGATTGCCGGGCAGATAGGGCATGGGACCCGTGGTCTCCAGCCGGCGGATCAGCGCGTCGTCCTCCAGTTCCGAGAGCGTCGCCTCGAAGCCGCGGCTGCCCCAGAAGTCGTCGCGACAGGTGAACACCGCCACGCCTCCCGGGCGCAGCACACGTGCCCATTCGCGAAACAGCGGTCCGGCCTCGACATAGGTGAGGACCCCGATGCACAGCACGCCGTCGACCGCGTCCGCCGCCATCGGCAGGGTGGCGTTGAGGTCTACCTGCCGCAGATCGGCATAGATCCCCTTGTCCCGTGCCACATCGAGGCTGGCGGTCGACATGTCATAGCCGGTGAGGGCGCCGGTGCAGCCCTCGGCCCGGAGCGCCGCGCCGGTCATCCCGGTTCCGCAGCCGCAGTCGAGCACCCGTGCCGTCGCGAAGCCGTCCAAGTGCGTCGCCAGAAGGGCGGCCGCGCGCGTCGGCGCCTCGTAGCCCCAGGCCACCAGTTCGGAGTCGTAGTCGTCGGCCCAGGCATCGTAGCTGACGGCGTTGGCCGCGCCGTCCATGGAAACCTTGCCGTCGCTGCGGATAATCTTGTCGTGATCGGTCACGGTCGTGTCCCGCTCCATCGGTGTCCGTTCGGGTGTCCCTCCGAGCCTAACCCCGCACCGCGAGATGTCGACCCCCGCACTACGAGGGCGATCAGGAGTGCTCCGATGCGGGTCGGCGATCCGCGACGACCTCAACCCATCTCTGGTCGAACGGTGTCTCCTCCCTGACCGTGAACTGATCGAGGAAGCTGTAGTCGCTGGCCGCCACGTGCACCGTTCGGTCGTTCGGTTGCAGGATCTGACGGTTGAAGTGATACAGGCGGCGCGCCCCGAGTTGCCGCATGACGTCGCCATAAAAGGCGTGATTGCGGTGGTCCATGTGCTGAAAGCTCATGGTGTTGAAAACGACGGAGGCGCGTCCGCGCAACTCCTTGAGGCGCCAGGGCGGAACGACGATCACCCGGGTCCCCTGTGGCGGCCGGATCGGGCCTTCTAAGGCCCCGTAGACCGCTCCGCCGAAATGCGAGCGCAGGTAGGCGTAGGTCAGGATCAGGTTCATCGGCAGGTCGGTGAGCATGTAGGTCACGTCCGGTCGAATCCGCAGGAGGCGCGAGGCGACCGCGCCGAACCCGCCGCCGATCTCCAGGATCGCGCCGTTGCGCGGCGTCAGCCCGAAGAGCCGGCAGGCGTAGTAGGTCGACTGCAGGCTCTTGGCCGTCACATTGCCGATATTCGGCAGGGGGAACAGCCGGGCGCCGAAGCGGTCATCGTCCAGGATCAGGGCGTCGGCGAAATTGAGCGCCCGGCGGTGCGCCGGGTTCGGGGCATCACGGGTGGCCGCTTGGAGCAGCCGCATCAGAATGGCCGCGCGGGTCTCCAGTAGGGGGTGGTCCATCGCTCCCGCTCCGCCTCTGAGACCTCCGGATACAGACTCGTGAAATCCAGTGACGGAAAATCGTCCGGGCGTTCCGGCACGGTTTGCGTCCCGGTAGAGACCTCGGAGCGCCGGAAGTTCGCGAGGTGCTCGAGCGAGAGCGGCATGTCGAACTTGACCGCCTCGATCGATGATGGAGTCCACCCCTCGGACCGCCGCCGGGCGGTCTCTTCCAGCAGGCGACCGTACAACGCCACCAGAGGGGGAAGGTCAACCTCATGGCGCTCCGCCGCGGCGACCGGTTCGGGCGTGCGGTGCAGCCAGTTGGGGATATCCAGAACCCGGTCCCCATACATCAGCGCCGTCAGTGCATTCGAGGCGTGCTGGAGGTTGTCGGGAACCACGGCGAAGGCCCGGAGCGCTTGGCGGCTCGCGGTCTTGCGGTCGAGTGTCCAGAGTGCATGGAGGATGGCTTCATACGCGGCGACGGCCGACGGATCGTGCACCGCGGCGGCGCGCGCCTTGTTCACCTGATCCATTCGTTCCTGATCCATGTGCGCAGGGTCCTCCGCCGTTCGATGCGGCGTGGTGGCACATGTAAGGCGGCGATGTCACGAGGTCTCGCCCGATCCGGCTGCGGCGGTGCCAAAGGGGACTCCGCCGTGACGCCGTGATTTGGCGGCCCGGCCTGGTGCTCGCCCGGAGATTTGGCGTCGCATGAATGGCAGGGCAACTGCCTAGACGTGAGGCAATCGAGGGACGGTGGCCGGTTCGGCGGCCCCGCCGAGCGCGTGGGCGACCCGGCGGGGCGGCGCGCGATTGTGCCGCGCTAGGCGGGCTGGGCGACACCCCGGGCGAGGGCCTTCGTCGGATCCACGAAGGGCATCGGCACGATGGTGGCGGCGCGGGGGCCATCGGGCGTGTCCACGATCACACCGATCCCCACCGCATCGTCGCCGACGGGCGCGTAGCCCAGCGCGATGTTGCGGTGAAGGCGCGGTGAGTAGATCGCGCTGGTGACCGTTCCTTCGTTCCCTTCGCCGCCGAAGCGCGCGGTCCAACGCTCGACATTGGCGGTAATCGGGTCGCCCAGGATCTCGATGCCGACCAGCCGACGGGACACGCCGGCCTTGGCGATGCGCCGCAGGGCCGCCTTGCCGACGTAGTCCGCCTCCAGGTCGAGCGCGACCAGCCGGTCGAGCCCGAGTTCGAACGGATTGTTCTCCGCCGTCATGTCGGCGCCGTGGGACAGCAGCCCGGCCTCGATGCGGCGAATGGCGTTGGGGCCCGCCGGCGCGACACCAAGATCGGCCCCCGCCTCGAACAGCCGCTCCCACAGCGCGTCGCCGTAGCGGCCGTCGGCCAGGAAGATCTCGTATCCGTGTTCCCCGGACCAACCGGTGCGGGCGATGACCATCGGCGCGCCGTCCAGGTCGGTTTCGCGGAACCGGAAGTACTTCAGGTCGTCGATCCAGTCACCGAAGACGCGGCGCATCAGCTCACCCGACTTCGGACCCTGGATCTGCAGCGGCGAGACGTCGGGCTCGCGCACGTCGACGTCCCAACCACCGGTCCGCGCCAGCGCCTTGATCCAAAGCAGCAGGTCGCCATCGGCCAGCGACAGCCAGAACCGGTCCTCGGCCAGTTTCAGTAGGACAGGATCGTTCAACACGCCGCCGTCGTGGTCGCAGATAAGCACGTATTTCGCTTGACCGACCTGGGTCCTCGAAAGGTCGCGCGGCGTCAGGTACTGGGTGAAGGCGGCGGCATCCGGCCCGCTGATCTCGACCTGGCGCTCGGCGGCGACGTCCCAGACCGTGACGTCGCTGACCAGCGACCAGTAGTCGGCCTCTCCGCGATAGGACACCGGCATGTACATGTGATTGTAGATCGTGAAGGCCGTCGCGCCCCAACGCCGCGTGGCGGCGTAATAGGGGGATGTGCGGACACGCGGCCCGAAGACGATGCCGGGATTGCTCTCGGCCCTGGGGCGAAGGTCGAAGTCGTCGATCATCTGAGCGCTGCCCTCCTGTTCGGCCGATCGTTCATCGTCGGGCCATTCTTGAGCGTCTTCAGACGTTTTTAGATCACAAATCGGATCTGTCTGTTCTGAGGACGACGAGGACTTCGATTCTGAGAGATTTCGTGTCGATTGCTCAAGCGGCGACACAGTTGTCAGAATCCGACTGCTTTCCGACAACTTTGTGTCGTTAAGGGGATTGTTGTGTCGCGTGTCGGATAACTGGTGTCTCTCGGCGGTCACTGCGGCCTCCTTCGTCGTCATCGCGAGGGGCCGGTCGGTGCCGAAGCGCTTTAGCTTTTGTTGACCCGGAGCAAGCTGCCCCTCAAATCACCGGGGGTCCGTCGGGGTGGACCAGGCCCTGAACCAGCGATGTGCGGCGGACAACAAAAAATCCGCCAGGCGCGGCCGGGCGGATCTCGAAATCCGTTTAGCCGCATTTATTAAGCGCCCGCAAGCAGGATGCAAATCGGCGCTGGAGAGAAGATGGCGACGTCGTGACCTGACGTCAAGCGGTTTCGTGACGGTTCAATGACCGCGTCGGACCACGGTTTCGCGATGCCAGATGTAAAGGCCGCTGGCGACCACCAGGATCGCGCCGGCCCACGTCCAGGCCCCCGGCACGTCGCCCCAGAGGACCAGCCCGAGCAGGACCGCCCAGACCAGGCTCGAGTACTTGAAGGGCCCGACCAGGCCGACCTCGCCGAATTTCAGGCTCTCGATCATGAGCCCCTGGGCCAGCGCGACGCAGACGGATGTCGCGGTGAACAGCGCGAGATCGATCGGTCGCAGCGCGACCCAACCGAAGGGCAGGGTGAGCAGTCCGGCGAAGGAGACGATGCTGGTCGACACGATCAGGACCATCAGCGTGGACTCCCCGCCGGTTCCCATCTTGCGGGTCACGATGTCACGGAAGGCGCCGATCAGGGCGGCGAGGATCGGGATCAGCGCGACAACCCGGAACATCTCCGGGGTCGGGCGCACCATGACGATCACCCCGGCGAACCCGACCGCGACCGCGCTCCATCGCCGCCAGCCGACCGGTTCTGACAGAAGCAGGGCGGCAAGGGCGGTGGCGAAGATCGGCCCGGCGAAGGAGATGGCGATGGCGTCGGCGATCGGCATCAGGGCGAGCGAGGTGACGAACAGGAACGTCGACGCGGCCATCAGTCCACCGCGCGTCAGGTTGAGGGGCCAGCTCTTGACCCGCAGGACGCGCGCGCGGCCGCTCGCCAATGCCCAGAGATAGACGAGCAGGACGACGAGCCCGCCGCGCACCGCGAGCACCTGGCCGACCGGATAGCGCTCGGTCAGCAGCTTCGCCATGGCATCGTTGACGGTGAGGATGCCGACGGCGGCGATCATCATCCCGATCGCCTTGGCGGGGGCGGACGAGCCGGAGGTGGGCAGGGGGGCGGTGGGCAGGGGAGTGGCGGACATGGCCGGCCAGTCATACGCCGGGGTGCGCGGCGAGGGAAGCGGCGCCCGCCCGGTTCCCGCTTGGCCGGCCGCCGTGCCGGGTGCTATCACCCGGCCCATGCTGTCGATCCGCAACATCACCGTGCGCGTGGCCGGTCGCGTCCTGATCGAGGATGCCTCGGCGACCATTCCTCCCGGCCATCGGGTCGGGCTGGTCGGACGCAACGGGACCGGTAAGTCGACGCTGCTGAAAGTGATCGTCGGCGAACTCCAGACCGACACCGGCTCGGTCAGCCTGACCGGCCCGTTCGCCCTGAACAACGCCATCGGCTGGGTACGCCAGGAGGCGCCCGGCGGTAGCGAAGCACCGATCGATCACGTGCTCGCCGCCGACAAGGAGCGCGCCGCCCTCCTCGCCGAGGCGGAGACCGCATCCGACCCGCACCGCATCGCCGAGATCCAGACCCGGCTGGTCGATATCGACGCCCATGCTGCCCCGGCGCGCGCGGCGCGGATCCTCGCCGGACTCGGCTTCACCGAGGAAATGCAGCGGCGCCCGCTGTCGGAGTATTCCGGCGGCTGGCGCATGCGCGTGGCGCTGGCGGCGGTGCTGTTCCAGGAGCCGGAACTGCTGCTGCTGGACGAGCCGACCAACCACCTGGACCTGGAGACCACGGTCTGGCTGGAGCAGCATCTCAAGGCCTATCCCAAGACCCTGATCATCGTCAGTCACGACCGCGACCTGTTGAACGCGGTGCCGACGTCGATCCTGCATGTCGAGCGCCTCGGCCTGACCCAGTACACCGGGAACTACGACACGTTCGAGAGAATGCGCGAGGAGCGGCTCGCCCAGATCGAGGCCGAACGCGCCAAGCAGGACGCCCAGCGCAAGCACCTGCAGGCCTTCGTCGACCGGTTCCGCTACAAGGCCTCCAAGGCCCGGCAGGCCCAGAGCCGGATCAAGATGCTGGAGAAGATGGAGGTGATCCCGGCGGCCGTCGCCGATCCGGAGACCCGCTTTCGCTTTCCCGAACCCGACGAACTGGCGCCGCCGCTTCTGGCGATCGACAAGGCGTCGGTCGCCTACACGCCCGGCAAGCCGGTGCTGCGCCAACTCGACCTGCGGCTCGATCCGGACGATCGAATAGGATTGCTAGGGGCGAACGGCAACGGCAAGACCACGCTGGCCCGCCTCATCGCCGATGAACTCACGGCCGAGACCGGCGAGGTGCACCGGGCCGCCAAGCTTCGGGTCGGCTATGTCGCCCAGCACCATGCCGACGAGCTGGATCCGCACGAGACGGCGGTCGAGCACCTGTCGCGTCGCCTGAAGGGGCAGGCGGTCGACCGGGTGCGGGCCCGTCTCGGCTCGGTCGGCCTGACCCAGGACAAGCAGACCACGCGGGTGGGCGCGCTGTCGGGCGGCGAAAAGGCGCGACTGTCCCTGGCGCTGGTCATGGCGGACGATCCGCATGTTCTCGTCCTCGACGAGCCGACCAACCACCTGGACATCGATGCGCGCACCGCGCTGGTGCAGGCGATGAACGACTTTCCCGGCGCCGTGATCCTGATCAGCCATGACCGGCGCCTGATGGAGTTGACCGTGGACCGCCTCTGGCTGGTCGCCGACGGGACCGTCGTGCGGTTCGACGGCGATCTCGCCGCCTATCGTGACCGGATTCGCGACGACCGACGGGGCGAGAAGTCCCGCGATCGGGACGGCGACAAGGTCAACAAGAAGGACCAGCGCCGCCAGAACGCCGAGTCCCGGCGTCAGACCGCCGAGCTGCGCAAGGCCGCCAAGGATGCGGAGAAGGCGCTGGAGAAGCTGGTGCAGCAGCGCGACACCGTGATCGCGAAGCTGGGGGATGCCAGCACCTATGACGGCTCGACCGCCGAGCTTCAGCGCCTGATTCAGAAGAAGGCGGAGCTGGATTCCGCCATCGAGAAGGCCGAGGAACACTGGCTTGAAACCGCCGAAGCCCTGGAGGCGACGGCGGCCTAGGGAGGAATGAGGGATGGCCAAGACGATCGACGCCGCGAGTTTGAAGGCGGCTCTGGACGGCGATGACGAGATCGCCCTGATCGACGTGCGCGAGCAGGCGGAGTATGGCGCCTCGCATCCGATCTTGGCCGCCAACATTCCGCTCGGTCAGCTTGAGATGCGGG